>Ga0123353_10013771_pt1 | contig 11605 bp, 13 predicted proteins | sample TergutLab28metaG_3_FD_92763 | JGI IMG/M metagenome (GOLD analysis project Ga0123353, IMG submission 92763) | Labiotermes labralis P3 segment gut microbial communities from Petit-Saut dam, French Guiana - Lab288 P3 | ecosystem: Host-associated > Arthropoda: Insects > Digestive system > Gut ... | reverse complement strand
GGCCTTGCGGGCGTTTTAGCTAAAAACAAACACAAACTGCGCGGCATACTAACGGAATAGATACCGCCGTATATAATCCCTCGAGCGATCCCGCGCTTTTTACGGAATATTCCGCCGAAACCGCCTCGGATAAAGCCAAAAACAAAATAGAATTGCAACGTATGCTCAACCTTGCTGTGGAAGAAAATATCCCTATGATAGCGGTGATTTTCCGCCTCGTTGCCCACAAAGGCGTGGATTTACTTAAAAGCATTTGCAACGAGCTAATGGGCGAGAACGTGCAGCTTGTGATTTTGGGTAAGGGCAACGCCGAATACGAGGCTTTTTTCAGCCACCAGCAGACGCAATACCCGCATAAGCTGGCGGCGGTTATAGCCTACAACCAAGACCTTTCGCACAAAATTTACGCTGCCGCAGACATCTTTTTGATGCCGTCTAAATCCGAGCCGTGCGGGCTTTCGCAAATGATTGCGAGTCGTTACGGCGCGCTTCCGGTCGTGCGCGAAACCGGCGGCTTGTACGATTCGATACGCGATTGCGGCGGCGACGGCGCGTACGGGAACGGTATAACCTTCGCGCAGTATACGGCGGCGGATTTTTTGAACGCCGTGCGCCGCGCCATAAAGCTATACCGCAATAAAGAAGTTTGGAGTACCCTTATTCCACGCGTGATGAACGTGGATTTTTCGTGGCGCAATTCCGCTAAGGAATACATAGATATGTACGATAGGTTAATGCAGAATTAAGAATACAGAATGCAGAATTTAGTGTGGAGTTGAAGATGTCATTTCGACCGAAGCAAACGAAGTGAGCGAAGCGGAGAAATCTTAACCGTTAAAAAATTCCCCTCTAAGATAGAGGGGTGCCCGAGGAACGAGGGCGGGGAATGTGACAAAAGAGCGGGGGGAAAGTGATAATTTGAGAACGGAGAAACACAAACGACAAAATGAACTTAACTGCAACAGAAGCCGTAAAAGCGATTTCGGATAAACTTACAAGGTATTTTGCGGCGGATTTTGAGGCCGCTACCGAGGAACAGATATATAAAGCGGTTGCAATGGCCGTAAGGGACATATTGCTTCGCCGCAAAAACGATTATAACGCCAAGGTTCGCGCAGAAGGCGGCAAAAGGGTTTATTACCTTTGTATGGAATTCCTTTTGGGGCGCTCGCTGAAAAACAACCTCCATAACCTCGGGATAGAGAGCGTAATCCGCGACGCGCTTGGGCAAAACAATTTCAATCTTGACAGAATATATGAACAAGAAGCCGACGCTGGGCTCGGTAACGGCGGTCTAGGGCGGCTCGCGGCGTGTTATATGGATTCGCTCGCTTCTTGCGGATATCCCGCTACGGGATTTACCCTCAAATACGAATACGGGCTTTTTAAGCAGCGCATCGTCGAAAACCAACAGGTCGAGCTTCCCGATGTCTGGCTGGATTCGGGCGAATTTTGGCTGGTTCCGCGCAGCGACAAAACCTTCAGAATCCACATAGGCGGCAAGGCCATCGAGGATTGGTCGTCGGGGAGCCTTAGGATAAATTATGTTGGTTCCGACATAATCGAAGCCGTGCCGTATGATATGATGATTAGCGGCGCGGACAGCGAGGCCGTTGCGGTTTTACGGCTCTGGAGTGCGCGGAGCGGCGCGGAATTCGATATGCGGAGCTTTGCTTCCGGCGAATACGCCGACGTGCTTAAAAGCAACACACAGGCGGAGGTTATCGGCAAGGTGTTATATCCCGCCGACGACCATTACGCGGGCAAATCGTTGAGGCTCACGCAGCAGTATTTTTTGGTCAGTGCGTCACTACAGAACATAGTCAAAGACCACCTCAAATATTACCCCTCGCTTGATAATTTGCCCGACAAGGCGGCGATTCACATTAATGACACGCACCCCGCGCTTTGCGTCCCCGAGCTTATGCGAATACTTACGGACGAATATTTCTATCCGTGGGAAAAAGCGTGGGACATAACTACCCGCACGCTTGCCTATACTAACCACACCGTTATGGCAGAAGCCCTCGAAAAGTGGGACGCGGAGCTTATCGCGCGTCACGTTCCCCGCGTTTACGCGATTATTAAAGAAATAAACGCGCGCTTCCTTCACGAGGCGGGCTTATACCTCCGTGACCCTTCTATGCTGGAGCGTATGGCGGTAATTTCCGGTGGCCGCGTCAAAATGGCAAACCTCAGCGTGATAGGCTCGCACAGCGTCAACGGCGTTTCTGCGCTGCATTCCGAAATAATCAAAAAGTCGGTTTTTAAGGATTTTTACGCCATGTGGCCGCAAAAATTCACCAACGTCACCAACGGTATAGCCCACCGACGCTGGCTTAATCAGGCAAACCCGCGCCTTGCGGAGTTTATCACAGGTTTAATATCCGACGCTTACCGCTCGCACCCCGAAAAACTTGAAGAACTCGAAAAGTTTATCGGAAATCCCGCCGTTACCGACAGGCTTGCCGAAATCAAGCGCGCCAACAAAATAGATTTTTCTAATTACGCGTTTCATACGGGGGCGCAAATCGATCCGCAATCGCGCTTCGACGTGCAAATAAAAAGGCTTCATGAATACAAGCGGCAGCTTCTGAACGTGCTAAAAATCATTTCGCTTTATCTCGACTGTCTCGACAAGCCCTTTTGTAACCTCGCGCCGCAGACCTTTATTTTCGGCGCGAAGGCCGCGCCCAGTTATTATCACGCAAAACGCATAATCCGGCTTATTAACAGCCTTTCGGAGGAGCTGAAAAAGAATAAAAGTATAAATTCCGTGCTTAACGTGTATTTTGCCGAAAACTACAACATCAGCGTGGCTGAGAGGCTTATTCCCGCCGCCGAGGTCAGCGAGCAAATCTCCACGGCGGGCAAGGAAGCGAGCGGCACCTCTAATATGAAGTTTATGTTAAGCGGAGCGTTGACGCTGGGTACTATGGACGGCGCGAACGTCGAGATATACGAATCGGTGGGTGCGGATAACATATTTATTTTTGGGCATACCGCCGCCGAGGTAGAAAAAATTTACGCGGGCGGATATTTCGCCTCATATTTTTACACGCATAATGAAAAGGCAAAGAGGGTGGTAGACTTCCTCAAAAGCGGCTTCCGCGGCGGGGAGTTTGCCGACATCGCAAACTACCTTACCGCCGCGGGGCTTGCCGACCCGTACCTTTGCCTTGCAGATTTAGAGGATTATTTGCGCGCCCACGCCGCTTTGGACGCGGCTTACGCCGACAAAGCACGATGGAACAATATGGCTCTCGTGAATATTTCCAAATCAGGCAGGTTTGCCGCCGACAGAAGTATCCGAGAATATGCCGAACGTATTTGGCGCTTACGGTAAATTAAATAAGGAGGCATCCTTTAAGTGTATCATAATCGTTACGATTTTAGTTATATTGACGGTTTAGGCAGGACCAAAGACCTAAAAAGGGCTATTAGAACAAATATAATAGGGCTTATTTTTTCTTTTGTTTTTTATGTTGCCTTTTTTACTTGCATGATAATTTTTATACCCTCGGAAAGATTAGGTTTGCGCATTGTATTTATATTTGTTATGAGCGTTATTGGTGTGTCTGGAGATTGTTCGATATACATTGTGTATCAGAGCAATACTACGCGCCTCTAAAAGAATAAAAGATAATGAAGCCACAGTAGATGAATTTGAAAATCATTAATAAAATGCAAAATATATCTTTCAACATAATCGGAACTTGCCGGCTCGGAGAGCCGACAGAGTTACGCATCAAAATCGCGCGGAATCTCGCCGTCCGCGAGGTTTATGTAATTATCAATAAGGACGGCGAGGCAGAAGTCCCGTATAAATTAGAATACGAATGCTTATCTGAGGGTATTGACATATTTTCCCGCGAGGTCAATATCGAATCAGCTGGGCTGTATTATTATTATCTGCGTATAGACGAGGAAATTGTCGGGTTAGATTTACAGGAATACAAGGCGGTATTGGGTTCGCGCAACAAATTTCAGCTTACCGTTTATGAAGAAGTTTATGCCTTACCCGAATTTTTACAAGGCGGCCTTATCTATCAAATCTTCCCCGACAGGTTTTTTGCGCACGAGCCGCAGCACCGCGAAAGCGTGCGTATGCACGAAAATTGGTACGGAACCCCCGATTACGCCCCCAACGAAAAAGGCAAGGTCATAAATAACGATTTTTTCGGCGGCAATTTGCAGGGAATAATCCGCAAGCTGGACTACCTAAAAAACCTTAGCGTCACGGCAATATATCTAAACCCGATTTTTACGGCACATTCCAACCATAAATACGATACCGCCGACTATATGAACGTAGACCCCAGTTTCGGAACTAACAAGGACTTTGAAGAACTATGCCGCCGCGCCGCAAAACTCGGCATAAGCGTAATTTTGGACGGGGTTTTTTCGCATACCGGCTCGGACAGCATTTATTTCAACAAGGCAGGCAGATACCCGTCGGTAGGCGCGTACAACAGCCCCGAATCGCCGTATTACGATTGGTATACCTTTTATAAATATCCCGACAAATACAATACTTGGTGGGGCTTCGAAACCCTGCCCGCCGTGGACGAAAATTCGCCCTCCTTCCGCGAATTTATCTGCGGTGAAAACGGCGTTGCGCGGACATGGATTCGGCGCGGAGCGGCGGGTTTCCGACTGGACGTGGCGGACGAACTGCCCGACAGCTTTATTGAGGAACTCACCCGCGCCGTAAAAGCCGAACGTGCCGATGCCGTTATATACGGCGAGGTTTGGGAGGACGCAAGCGACAAAATAAGCTACTGCGTCCGCCGCAAATATTTTTTGGGGCGCGAGTTGGACTCGGTGATGAATTACCCTTTCCGCGAGGCTGTAATCAAATTCCTTACAGGCGGCAAAGCGGCCGGACTTGCATATACGGTGTCTGCTATCGTCAACCGCTACCCTCCTGCCGCTCTGAATATCCTTATGAACCTTTTGTCCTCACACGACACCGTGCGGATTCTCACCGCGCTTTCGGGGGCGGATGTCCCAAAAAACAAGCACGCCCAAGCCGCTTTTAAGTTAAGCGGCACCCAACGCGCAAATGCCAAGAAACTCCTTAAACTCGCCGCGGTAATGCAATACATCCTGCCGGGAACGCCCTGCCTTTATTACGGCGATGAAGCGGGCATGGAAGGCTTTGCCGACCCGTTCTGCCGCGCCGCCTTTATTTGGGGGCGAGAGGATACCGAATTACAGGACTTTTACCGTCAACTCGGCAAAATCCGCACCGAACATGAGACATTTAAGTCCGGCTGCTTCAAAGCCCTGCAATCCGGCAACGAAAGAGTTTTTATTTATGAGCGCGTAGATACCCGCGAAGACATTCTAGTCATCGTTAACGCGGGCACTGCGGAATACTCCGCCGCTCTCTTCCGCGAATATTCAGATGTTTTTACCGGCGAGAAAGTATCCGGCATTGTAGTTGTGTCCGAAATTTCTTTTAAGGTACTGAAAACAAAAGCAAATTTTTGAAAATTTATTTTTCAATAAATATTTTGACGAAAATATTTATAAATGCTTGCTAAAAGTCTGCCGCTGTGTTAAAATAACTATACTTTTGCGGTAGTGGCTCAGTGGTAGAGCGCCGCCTTGCCAAGGCAAATGTCGCGAGTTCGAATCTCGTCTTCCGCTCCAATAAGATTGCGTTTTTTGTGCTTTTTGCGTTTCTTGCGTTTTTATAGCTCAAATAACGCAAATTCCGCACCAATAAACGCAAAAAACGAAATAACCAACTCAAAAAACGCAAAGTGGCGGCAGGGCAGAAAAGTTGCCAAAATAAAAGACTTATGCTAGTGTAAACACACAAATGGCGTGTTTTTAGGGCAAAAATGCTCTAAAAGCGCGTTTTTTCATTGATTTTTGCCTGTTTTTCGACACTTTTTGTCCACCCGCAAAAATAGCCTCAAAAAAAAGTACTTAATTGACAAAATCTAAAAACCCTATGCTAATTTTTGTATCTTAAAATATCTTTTCTGTTGTCGTTTATTGATAAAATCCAGCAAACGTATTTCTTAATTTATATCGTATTCGCTTTGATAGGCTAATGGTTTGATTTGGTGACAATTTATAATCGGGAATCTTATAAAGTTCATATTGGCCGTGCTAACTAGCGGGTGATATCTTGCCTGCTAGTGAACTTTTATTATCTGAAATAGAAATCTCTTAATATTATTATATCGAATTATATATTTTTATTGGATTATCTGTCTTATATTTACTGGAATAACATTATTGCATTCATTGGATTTCGTTTGACTTATCTTTCGTATTGATACATAATACGACCAGTAAATAAACAGGAGGGTTATCGGTTATGTTTGAATACATACCAAGGCTTGTTGAAAAGACAATTGAGAAACAACTGAAGGCGATGGGCGGAATAGTTGTCGAGGGGCCTAAATGGTGTGGAAAATCAACGACCGCTAAGCGTTTTGCGAAAACCGTAGTAGAACTTCAAAAGCCGCAAATATTGAAGCGGTATCGTGCTTTTGCCGAAACAAGCGAAGAGAATTTACTTGCCGGAGAAAAACCGCTAATGTTTGACGAATGGCAAAAAATTCCAGATATATGGGATTATGTAAGAGCAAGCATTGATGATGCAAAAGATAAAGGACAATATATTTTAACCGGTTCTGCTAAGCCCGTTGAGGATAGCGACAGACATGGGGCACCGGACGGATTGCAAGAGTAGTAATGCGGCCGATGAGTCTTTGGGAATCAAGAGAATCGTCCGGCGAGGTTTCGTTAGGGAGTTTATTTGCCTGCAACGACAAAATAAACGGCACATCTAAAATATCGTTTAACGAGCTTGCTTTTATTGCTTGCCGCGGCGGTTATCCCGAGTCGATTTCTCAAGAGAAAGAGCTTGCACTTATGGCGGCGCGGAATTATATGCAGTCACTTATTAAGACGGATTTAGTTGAGGTGGACGGAATAAAGCGCAATTCTGAACGAGCAAAGAGTATTCTAAGGTCTTATGCAAGAAATATATCTTCCTATGCTGCATTAAAGACGATACAAAGCGACGTTATTGCGAATGACAACACGTTGGATTTCAGAACTTTGGAGTCATATCTTGGCGCGTTTGAGAAACTGTTTGTAATTGAGGAAATAGCCGCATGGAGTCCTAAGCTTCGCTCAAAAGCCACAATTCGTTCGGCCAACAAGCGTCAATTTTGTGATCCTTCACTTGCCGCCGCAGTTCTCGGGGCTTCACCTAAAGACCTGCTTGAAGATTTAAACACTTTTGGTTTGCTGTTTGAATCTCTTTGCGACCGGGATTTAAGGGTATATACCGAGGTACTCTCGGGAGATGTTTATCATTATCGCGACAATACCGGTTTAGAAGCCGACGCTATTATTCACTTAACCAATGGCAAATGGGGCGCTGTTGAAATAAAACTTGGCGGCGATCAAATAGATGAAGCCGCAAAACACCTCTTAATGTTAAAAGAAAAAATTGATGCGGATGATGTGAGAGAGCCGGAATTTCTAATGGTTTTAACAGGGACACAATTTGCGTATAAGCGTCCTAACAGCGTACTGGTTGTACCCATAGGGTGCCTAAAGGAATAATCGCCATACAAAGAGCTTTATTTTCATAGAATCGAAGGAGAACCTTTATGAGCGACAAAAAGAGGTGCCCGTGGCCGGACATACCTATTTACATAGACTATCACGATAATGAATGGGGCCGTTCCGAGCATGACGATCGCAAGCTTTTTGAAATGCTGATTTTAGAAGGCGCACAGGCGGGGCTTTCATGGATAACCGTGCTTAAAAAGCGGGAAGCATACAGGAAGGCTTTTGACAACTTTGACGCCGGAAAAATTGCCCTTTATGACGATGCGAAAATAGCGGAGCTTATGCGAAACGAAGGCATTATCCGCAACCGCCTAAAAATTCAAGCGGCGATTATCAACGCGGGGTTGTTCTTGGGAATTCAAAAACAATACGGCAGCTTCGATAAGTTCATTTGGGCGTATGTCGATTATGAACCCGTTGCGGGCGGATGGAAGAGTTTTTCCGAAATGCCGCTCACACGCCGGTTTCCGATAAAATCAGCAAGGACTTAAAGAAATTAGGCTTCAAATTTGTGGGTTCGACCATTATCTATTCCTTTATGCAAGCTGTCGGCATGGTCAATGACCACTTGACGAATTGCTGCGTATATGAGGAAATAATCAAACAAAAATAAAATCGAAAGGAAGGAACTCAATGAAAGCATCACCCTATTTAATTTTTAACGGGAATTGCGCCGAGGCGGTTAAGCTGTATGAAAAATCGTTCGGCACAAAAGCAACTTTGTGCTACTATAAGGACGCTCCTTCGAGCGAGGATTTTCCGTTGCAGCCCGGTACGGAAGAGCTTGTTATGCACGGAATACTCCCTATCGGTGCCGAGACGATTTATCTTTGCGACACCACTCCGAATCAGCCGGTTGCTTTCGGCAACGGTGCGTTTGCCTGCGTTGAGCTTGACGACGATAAAAGCGTCAGGGCGGCGTTTGATGTTTTGAAAGCAGGCGGAAAGGTTTTTTGCGAGGCTCAAAAAACATTCTGGAATGTATGCTATGCGGAATTTGAGGACAGGTTCGGGCTAAAATGGACGCTTATGGTGGAAGAGAAATGCACCTGCACCGACGAATGCGCAAGCGGTTACAATCCGGATTGCACCTGCACCCACAGCGCGTGCAGTTGCAGAGAAAAGCCGAAAGATTAGGTAAAAGCTATGCCGTTTTATGACCTGCGATGCGATAAATGCGGGAAAGAATTTAACGTTTCCGCCGCGATAGCGGACAAAACTGAAAAGCGCGTTCCCTGTCCGGACTGCGGTTCTTTTGACTTGGAAACCGTATATAAATCCGCTCCGGCATATATCAAAAACACGCGCGACGGCGAATGCCCGAGCCGCCATGTTTGCGGCTCAGGATGTCGACACGGGAGATAAAATGAAAAAATACCCGAAAACAGAAAAATACGATGCGGCTTGGGTCGAACAAAACTGGATGGGGCATAACCCGTTGTGGCTGCTTGAGGAATTATGCCAACACCTCGATTTGAAATCCGGCATAAAGAACCGATAAAAAAGGAGAGTTTTATATGCCGCACATTGTAATTAAAATGATTAGCGGGCCCTCGAAAGAGGCGCAGCAAAAAGCCGCTGAGGAAATAAGGGATGTCGTTGAAAAGACCCTAGGCAAGCCAAAGAAATACACTTCCGTTTCGGTGGAGGAGTACTCCTTTGACGAATGGGAAGGTGTTTATAACTAATACGTCAAAGATAACGACAAGGTATTGGTAAAGCCGGGATATACCGACCCTAAGACCTTCCAATAAGCGCTTACGAATAAAGAATAAACTTATTTTTTCTATAATCAATCAACCCGTCTTTTTTCATTTTCGAAAGCTCGTGGGACAGCGCGCTGCGCTCGACGCAAAGGAAATCAGCCAATTCCTCGCGGTTAAACGGCACGGTGATATTCCGCCCTTGCTTTGGCCTGATTGATTCAAGATAGCGCGTCACCTTGGCCCTGATTGCTTTCAAGCCTATAATCTCCATGCGGCTTTGGAGCTGAAGGTTTTTATTCGCCACAAGCCCCAGCATATTTTCAATCAGCTTTGTATGGAACGGGCAAGCGTTCGGACAGGTGCGTAATATCCGTTGGAAATGCAGCAGCATAACGACGGAATCGGTGTCCGGCAAAACCGTGACAGGGCTTTCCGCAACGCCCGCACAGCATAACGCTTCGGCGAAAGCTTCTCCGGGCGTTACGGCTGTTACCAGCAAGCGGTTCCCGTCGGAATCTTCCTTGACGATGTGAAGCCGCCCGCTAAACACGATACCAATATATTGCGGTTTGTCCCCCGCGAACAGGATGATTTTATCCTTGCGCACCTCTTTTATTTCCGCGCCGAGGCAATCTAATATGCTTTCAAGCTCGGCCTCGCCGATACCCTTGAACAATTCAACCGATTTTAATAAGTCATAATATTTTTTCATATTTTTCAATTTCTTTGTTTTCGGTGGTTAAAACCACCGATTTTATATTTTAAGTATAGTATAATCCAAATATAAAATCAAGCGGAGGGCTACAAATGTTAGGGCAAATTATTAAAATCGACAAAGAAAAATGCAACGGCTGCGGGCTTTGCGTGTCGGCTTGCCACGAAGGGGCAATCGGTATGGTAAACGGAAAGGCGGAATTGCTGCGCGACGATTACTGCGACGGGCTTGGCAACTGCCTGCCGGTCTGCCCGACCGGGGCGATTACTCTCGAACAAAGAGACGCGCTTGAATATAACGAAACGGCGGTACGCAATGCGGCGCAAAAGAATACGGAAAAAAGATTGCCGTGCGGTTGCCCCGGCACTAACGCGAGAGCGATAAAAAGAGAGGCTGCCGCGCCTCAAACAGCTTCGTATGCCCAAGCCGTGGAGTCGCAGTTAAATCAATGGCCGGTGCAAATAAAGCTGGTTCCGGTTAAAGCTCCTTATTTTGAGAACGCTAATCTGCTTGTATCCGCCGACTGCGCGGCTTACGCCTATGGGAATTTCCACGCCGAATATATGAAAAATAGAGTTACAATCATAGGCTGCCCGAAGCTTGACGAAGGCGATTACAGCGAGAAGCTGACGGCAATTATACAATCAAACAATATTAAATCAGTAACGGTTGTCCGCATGGAGGTTCCCTGTTGCGGCGGCATTGAAAACGCCGTCAAGACGGCGCTCAAAAACAGCGGCAAGATGATACCGTGGCAGGTTGCGGTTATTTCCGTAAACGGAGAAACAATATAGTTGTTGTATGATAAGAAATTTGGCGGCGAAGGCGTAAAAACCTCGCCGTCCTTTTTTGTTTACGGGGGATTTTTACATTGTCTTTTAGGAGAATTTATGATAAAATAAGTAAAAAGCATTAAGGAGCAGACGAACATGAACGACACATTACAGACAATCGCCAAGCGGTATTCGTGCCGCAACTTTTCTGACAAGTTGATTAGCGACGCGGATTTACAGGCAGTTGCCGAAGCGGGGATTCAAGCTCCGAGCGCTATGAACCGTCAAGGCTGGCACATTACAGTTGTGACAGGCAAGCCGCTTATTTCCGAAATAGAAGCGGAAGGAATGCGCGTGCTGTCGGAATTGCCCGACAAATCGACATACGAGCGCATTATGGGGCGCGGCGGTAAGCTGTTCTATAACGCTCAAGCCGTTATTTTCATAGCGGTTAAGGACGGCGAAACTAACGCCTATGCAAAAGTTGACTTAGGGATTGTTGCGCAAAATATTTCCCTCGCGGCAACTTCGCTTGGTATCGACAACTGCCATTGCGGACTTGTCAAATTCTGTTTTGCGAGCGGCAAGGCGGATGGGTTTAAAAGAAAGCTCAAATTCCCTGACGGCTATGAGTGTAACTACGGAGTGCTTCTCGGCTACGGCAAAGAACAGGGCGCGCCTCACGCGCCCGACAAATCCAAAATATCATATATTTAGATAACAAATGATTGTGAACAAATGAAAATCGTTTGACATACAACGGATATTGTAATAGAATAATAATGCCAAACAATAATTTTAGT
>Ga0123353_10013770_pt1 | contig 11605 bp, 8 predicted proteins | sample TergutLab28metaG_3_FD_92763 | JGI IMG/M metagenome (GOLD analysis project Ga0123353, IMG submission 92763) | Labiotermes labralis P3 segment gut microbial communities from Petit-Saut dam, French Guiana - Lab288 P3 | ecosystem: Host-associated > Arthropoda: Insects > Digestive system > Gut ... | reverse complement strand
TTTATATATTTATTCAACAAATATAGGTACTGAATATTTTAAACATGTTATATACTCTCCGTTTTTTTCTCTTCAAAATGCAGTTTGTTTCATAATTCTAACGTATCTGGTTCCTGTATTATTCACATTTTATATACAGGGTGTGTTAAAATTAAAAAAATAATTCCGGCGCCAAAAGGTTAACCACGTGGCAGAATATTAGAATATTCAAAGCCTGATTATCTTTGTGAAGTCTACTGACATATACACGTACCGCCTGCTTTAACATTTAGAAAATCTACATTTTGCCCACTCACTGTAGTCCCACTTATGTTTTTTCGAACGATTGTCACTAAATATTGTAATTTTTCCCTAAGCAGTGTTAATCAGTTGGTTTTTGTACTGTACGTAAAACTGCAATTTCATACGTATATTATTTAGATGAAAGCCGATCTTCAAAGTGGCCGTGACATTAAGCCTGGCTCTAGCAGCCGTAGAGAGCAGACGATTTTGAACGTCTGCGTGCAGCTCAGCGTATCGTGAGTGCAAGCTGCTGAGCCTCAGTGCTACCTCAATCTAGTTTACCGTAAGCAGTCTCCATAATTGGACAAGGACAAGTGCGAATAGGAACACACTGCATTATGTAGATCTGACAACACCAATCCAAAAATTATGGCTTCACAGATCCATGAATAGCTTAACGATCAATTGCATATCGATGAAGATGTGAATACCATTCAGATCGACGGTCTGAAGAGGCAGGTATAAATAAAATTCAAGAAAGGAACAAAATGTGGTCGATATCATTTCCAGAATTACTGGTATGGCCAGTTATGCACATGTAAACCGTGAAATTTCGCACGGCAGTATTGTCCTGGCGGGGTTAGAGACCCTCAGAGTGCGAACTGCGAGTCTACCACCAGCACTAACGAATGGCATGATTCGACTAACTGTAAGTAAATACGGTGTAGTACAGGAAATACGAAACGAAACGTGCTCACAGCTGTACAGATATCAAGTGAGCAATAGAATCAGGATCGTGACGGTGCATCTAACCAAGTATGTGCCATCTCACATTTATATTGCGGGTCAAAGGGCTCGATTTTCTTACATAGGCCAACCAGCGACATGTTACAGCTGTAATGCCACAGACCACCTGTTGCAACACTGTCATCGCCAACGCCTCAAACCCATGATACATAGCTCACCAACGGCCCCATATAGTCACATTTAGTGGAATCTGGTGATCGTGAGCAGTGTACCATACAGCACCCCCCACCCCCCTACAACACAACCAAATACTTCAGCAGACAACTCTCCTGTCGCCTCTTTGACCCAACCGGATCGGCACATACGTTCTTACGGTCAGCCACCCACACAGGCGCTACAGCACCCACATTCATTCAATGCTCAGTATGATTCACACAAACGTATAGAGGCAGTGCAGACGGGAATTCAACATTCACAGTCGCCCCCACAGCGCACAGACAGGACAGCACCGTCAAAGGCACAGAAGGCGGACAAGCCGCCCGACACCTCTAGCGTACGGCCAGAGGGTGGACAATCCGCCGATAGGAATGGTGATATATCGCACGTCGAAGCTGACACATCCTTTGAGGATAAAATCTCAGGCGACAGTAAGACACATGAAGCGAAGTTCCCTCCGCTTGGAGGAGAAGACGTGTGGTTCCCTCAAGGCCTTCGGAGCCCACTATCTAGAAGGAAGACAACAAAGGCTGAAGAAATTTCTTTCAAATATCGCAGCCGTAATAAAATTCGGACTGAGCGTGGACACGTACCGGACGAAGATCAACCCAATTAGCTGACCCAACTTTGCAATTTGGCCAGTAGCGCATTCGAGCGAACAACACCAACGGAAAAACGAGTCTGGCACACTCTGCTTGCATGGAGCTTACACCGACCTCTTCAACGACAGCACTGGATACAGACCGATCTTAGTACGAGACACAGCTTTATCCATAGCGACAATATTCACAAAGACGGACACACGGTAGGGTGGTTGCGAGCATGCATACTGACGTCACATGCACCCACCGAATTTCCAATACGCGAAGGGCGAGAACATTTCCTCAATTCCGAAGCAATGAACTTCGTGAACTATACCTTTGAAGGAAATAACGCCTGTATACTTACCCCTCAATTGTGCGCAACTTATCTAATGGCTGAAAACCACAACGTCGCCACTTTAAACATCCGTGGAGCCTATCCGGGACATAAACAACAGATGTTATAGAACTTCGTCCGACACAACGACATAGACTTACTGCTTCTCCATGAAGTTTTAATAGAAAGCTTCAATTCCATACCAGGCTATCAGATATACTACAATATTGGAACAATGGGACCAGGAACTGCCATTATAACGCGCGACACAATTCCGTTGCAGAGAATAAGTAAATTACCCTCTGGTAGAGGAACGGCGGTGGCAAATCACGACACACTGTTCGTAAACATATACACCCCTTCCGGCAATAACAAGAGAAAAGAAAGGGACGCATTTCACAGCACTGAGCTGACATATTTATTAGGCCGCATGCCGCAATATTGCTTCCTTAGTGGTAATTGCAACTGTGTGGAATCTTCCCACGTCCGCACAGACGACTGTCAGCAACACACTTGATACGCTAATTCGAAGAAACAATACCACAATTGTTTGAAAAACTTATACAAACTACATATCTACAAGTTAAAACCACATGGATACCATATAACCTACGTCAACCCTCGCCCGACACAAAATACGGAAGCAGATAATCGTGGAACCATTTACCGACCATCTAGTGATGACCTCACGGCTCAGTCTGGGGATACCCCTCTTCCTTCTGGGCCGTGGATACAGAAAATGAACATCAGTCTCTTAGATGACAAGAACGTGTTGGACCGCTTCAAACATCGATGGGCAGACTGAAGACGGCAGCGACACCGCTATAAAAATCACACCCAGTGGTTGGAGAGCTACGTAAAGCTTCAAATCCAAAACCTTTTCACCTACTAAATTTGACAAAAGAGTACGCGTGCTCGGTGACTAGAAAATTTCTACTTCACGTGCATATATGACATCTTAAGGAAACGGATGGACCCACACACGTCAACCGTGAAACTCAAATACTACCAACGGAAAATTCAACACATACAAACAGCACATACCCACTGCCTACAGATAAATCTCTGTTCGGAAAAAATAGTGAAAACAGACGTGCGATAATCACTGAGCAACATTGGACTGTAATATACATCGTTATCATGAACAGGATTATCTTCGCTCTGCTCCAGCCCTTATCCCAGCAGAAGGTCACAGCAACACACACTGCAATGAACTCCCAACACAAATCGTACGCACGACAACCTCTTGCCACCCACGTCGCATAGCAATCACGCCACTACTGCATTACGTCATCCTATCAGCTGCGAGAGTACAGAGAATGTAATACCGAACACAAAACATAGCTCTCCGGCTCCCCCTTCCACCTAATTGCTGCACTAAAAAGAAGGATACCACGCACCTTGACTGCCATTGACACTGAATGTGGAAGACGGCTAACATTCGGTCTCACTACTCGAACACTTTCACAACACATTCGACTCCATACAGGTTGACAATGAATAGCAACGATGGGGACAGTGACTGTCAAGAACATCCCCTGAGGCGAACGTAACCATACAATTACAGATTAAAATACAGGAGCTGATAAAAGCAGTACAAAAAACAGCGAAACGAAAATCTCCAGGACCAGACCAGGACCCATTGTTTTCCTTTTGGTCCGAACCGAAACACCACGCAGTGATACGGATTCTTAGCAACATCATACACTTTATGGTTCATAGTAGAAGACCGATTATCGATTAAGTACAACATGAGGGGAACCTGATGGAAACCCCGGGCACAGAAGAACTCCACTGCATACGGCAACTACCTACAGGTCTGTGACCAAACGACACGCGGAAACTGGAGACACATGTTAGCAGCGGAATAGTAGAAGCAGTGTCACAGCAAACCCCAACGTGGGGAAGTGTTCACTCCCGACAGTCTCAGTCAGATGATAAAAGACACCCTCTCCGCGCCCCCATTGCCTATCGTCGGCACCGTTTCGAGGGACCCTAAGACAGTATGCTGCTGCAGATATCAATAGAGTACTCAAAATGGATCATTTTAAGAAAACGTTGTATAAACATAAGGTCGATGAAGACAATTAAAAAAAAAGGCAGTCAGAAGCCGGCATCTCCTTGCAGAGGCCTGGTTTCGATCCTGGGCCAATAGATGTGAGATTTTTGGTGGAAGAAGTGACACTCTACTTCGGTATCTGTGTTTTCTCAAGTCAGTATCATCATCTCAAGACTACTCTCATTAGACAGAGAAGAGGGCGAAATCAAGGAACGTTCAAACACGGTATTTTTCGTTGTATTCTTTATTTTGGGTGATTCCCCGGAGTCTGAATTCAGACCCCGGGGAATCACCCAAAAGAAAGAATATAATATTCAGAACACGGCGAAAGTTTGAAATCAAGAGCAGTACTTCTCTTTCGGAACATTAACAGTCTTCATAACGTTAAGGGCAATTAAGTGAATTTGCTTCAACGAACAGAATATTTTGTGCCGATAAATATTTATGTAGGTCTCTTATGTTTATTGGACCGTGCATCATCTTGATAGTTGAATAAAGAGAGACCAACTTGATGTCACTTGCTTTGTTATTTCATTATTAGTGCTCAACATGTTTCGGATGTTAATACATCCATCCTCAGGAGTTTGCGACTTATTTGATGAGTTATTTCATGGGTTGTATTGTTCTGGTTCGATGTGTGTTGGTGTTACGTTGTGGTTTGGCTCGGGTGGTGTGGTATCCGTATGCAGGCTGAGTAGTAAATAATGAAATAATAAAGCAAGTGACATCAAGTTGGTCTCTCTTTACTCAACTATCAAGATGATGCACGGTTCAATAAACATAAGATGCCTTATCATAATCTGACTTTGTGACGTCGAATAAAAAGGAGGAGGCTGACTAAAATCAAAATCAGAGATGTGGCCTAGGAGAAGCACATGGAAACTTGGTCCGTATAAGGATTACACTGTACATATAATATAAGCGTTTCGCCATTGGGATTCGAACAGATACATAAGCTGATGACCGGCTTGTCACAAGAAGCAACCGTTTCCACACGACAAGCGGTAAAAACTGTCCTGTTTGCGTAGGACGTCACAAAACTTTCAGCATTCATATAAATCTGGCAGACACTCGAGAAACATTTATACTGAAGTACGTCAGGAGTGTCAGCCGGCTCATTAAACATATTATCAAGTGGCAGCTGAAGTTACGGTTCAGACACCGAACCATAGATACGTCACTCGGTCACACAAACGCCAGTCGACAACGAACTTAAGTTCTAACAAAACAATCAGACAGCAGTATGGACCTACTCCATGCTCTTTAATGTATTTGGTGAAACACCCAGAATTTTGTCGAGTCTATCAGGGTGAACTGCTCTCGGCTGGCCTTTAAAAGCATCCGTGTACCGCTTATTTCTTCGCTGAATTCTCATATGACATGCCTTGCGACGATGATGATGCCAGACCCGGCAATTCGTTGGCTTCTTAACCCATCAAATACTACAATCAGTGGAAAGTTCTACTGCACTTTGCAATACGGTTGTACCTACAAATATTTCCTCAATGAGCTTTTTACTACATCTCTTTTATATGTCGTTGGTTTTGTTAATTGAATGAACATCTGCCTGACAGTACAGGAAAAGAATAATTTTACATCCCGTAACTCTCATGTATGACACAAATATTAAACTGCAAAGATCCCATGACGAACCCTGGCGTTCTTTGGCGTTATTCCGTTCAACACAGGCCTACAGACTTTACCGGTGTTGCAGAAACGATCACTGATTTCACGTATTTGTGCCAAGAGCCATGTTTTGTTAAATAAGTTCGAACTGTATTGAATGTATGGGTTACAACGGGTAAATGCGGACTGAGACAGAATTCGCAGAACAGCTCTTCGTATAAACAAACAACAAACATTTCTACTGAAATCCTCTGACCAGGAATTCACAGCCACGTCCTCAATTCCATCACAGCGAATTCCTGGTATTTACTGTGTGGTCCGATCCCACTACAAGTTAGCCATTTTCACCAGTACAAGCTAGCGTGCAATGCCTGAGAGGCCTCTCAAAAGCCAGCGATTAATTAGATTTCGTTGGTCCTACATAAATTATTTTTACTGTATTTTTCACGCGCGTTTATTTCCTGTTCCTTTTATCACTATAAATTATGTTAAATTTTGATACTGTGAGCTTCATCAGGTATTCAGAGATCTTAGTCCTTATCCTTAAACTTGGTGACAAGTAAACATTCACCATTCGCACAATTTAACGTAACTTTCGCAAAGTAGAAGAGTTCTGCCATAAATGAACACAGAAAAGTTCACCCGTCGAAATCCCACGTGCCTTTGAAAGTTATTGTCAACCTATTTTCGAAAAATAAATATGTGATGTCATTCATAAGACAATACGGAATTCGCACAGAGGCCGAAATGTACCGCATGTCTGTGGAACAGATAGACAGACAGACTGGGAGCCAAACCCTGTAGCTGAGAGGAATTTTGACAAGGGCCTTATAAACACTTAAATATACAACTTTATGACTTGCCACGGAGGACCAACTGCGCTAGGGCAAGACCTCACGGACACCTAGTTCATTACTGGGGTCTGATTTTTCTACTTTTCTTTGAAGTTTACGCTTAATGTTGCTACTAAACTACGATGATTGTGTGAAGGTTCTGAGAATTAGGTAGCGCCTTTACGTTGTGTTGGAAAATGGGAATACTGTCAGTGACAATATCACTGGTGTTGCTAACTGTATAATTCGGAGCTGTGAAATACCCGTAATGAAATTCAGCATGCTGTAACATTTCTGAGGATTAGAATAATTTGTATGCCTTCACGACACTCATGCGGTAGTGTGCAGTATAGGAAGACCGATCTTAATGCGCGACATCCTGTTGTGTCTACAGTAAGACATCCCGCTGTGTCTACAGTAAGACATCCCGTTGTGTCTACAGTAAGACACCGCCAGGTACAGCAGGCAACCCAAAACAACTTCGTTTACGGGCAAAACAAATATATCTTGTTTTTACAACAGAATCTACATGTTTCGACCCTTACTGAGTCATCATCAGGCTGTCTACACAAACTCTTAATGTTTTCTTTGCCCGCGTGAGCCCTCATACCGTACGCTCTTTATTACAAATACGTAATTGTGCTGTAAATAAAAGATTATCAAGAGCCTCCTAACATTAAATTATTCTAAGCTTCATTGTTGTGTTTTCCAGCATGTTTTCTTTAATTCGAGTTAATCTTTTCGTTCCTGAAGGCAACAAAATGTCTCAGTTAATGTTTCCAATTATTTACGCACTATTTAAAAAAAACTGTTTCAAAATTTATCATTTAAAATTATTTCTCTGTTCCTTATGAGCAGTATGAAAAATAATTTCCGTAAATTTAGTCTCCTTAATTTTTCTTCTTTTATCTTTGTTCCCGTGTTCCTATTTCTTTCTGTTCTATGGTGTTCAAACGGATTATGTTGAGCGTGTAACTTTACTGCATAGACCGTGATGTTTTAACCTTTTCTTCATTGGTGTTGTTTTCCTTTCCTAGTCCCTTGTCCAATCTGAATACTTTGGTCGCACAGTGGCTTTTGTAGATAATTTCTGGTTGCTTAAAACAGACAGAAACAGCAGTCGCATTTTGGACAGTGGATTTACAAAACAGAAAATTTGGTCTAATATATTCTATTCTCTTACAACAGATACCCAAGTAACTAGCGCCTACACAGTATGTACTCCCACATGTCGTACAAGTAGTTTAAGTTGCCTAGATTACAGTAATACGTAAATCCATATTCTAAGGTACATTCTACGTACAGGTAACAGGTAATGCATATACAATGAACAGATTTAGGTTTCTAAAGTGATTGCCAATACACTGTAGAAATGTAAATTTCCCGGGGCTGTACATTCGCTCAGTCGTAAGTATTCTACTTACAGCATGCCAGACAGTCACACCCAGTCCAAGCATTAATCAAGCGGCGAGTTTTCCACATGATCTACAAGACCAAACAACAAAATTCATAAAATTTGTCATTTACACATTCATAATGATATTAAAATAGTGAAACTATATTAAAACAATTAAAGGATTTCACTGATTTAATATAATTATGAATGTGTAAATGACTAACTGTGTGCACTTTTTGGTTGATTATTGTAGATTACTGATTATAGTGCATGGAATGAATAACATAAGGGTTTGGAGATCCTTGTTCATTAGAAACAGCAGTACCGCTTAGCCGCATTTACAAAAGGCGCCCACACACAATACAAATCTCGCACACACATTCAACCACGTGCGATCCTAATACGTTCCTAGCACGAGGTCTCTTTTCTTCAGATTTTCCAACTACATGGTGAACTTCAGTATACGTACAGTAGAACTCCACTTGTCCAGATGCTGGTTACCGGATCGGCTTGGTCCTTCGGGTAAATTTGTCGAGAATTCAACAGAAATATCGTGCCTTGGAATTACCGGTTATTGGATCAAGTACACAGTATTATTGGCTTCTAGAACTTCAAATCAGGCGTAATCGAAAGGTTTAGATGCAGGTTTTGTTTGTGGCGCGACAGCCCCCATTGGGTCAGGGCCTCGTCATTCACGAGGTTTCTAGATCACACACAACGACGCACCACCGTCGGTAGGACTCATCTGGACGAGTCGCAGAGATCTCTGCCTGACAACACACTACACTCACAACAGACGGACATCCATGCCCCCGGTGGGATTCGAACCCACGATCTCAGCAGGCGAGCGGCCGCAGACCTACGCCTTAGACCGCGCGGCCACTGGGACCGGCTTAGACCCAGGCAGGCAGGTTTTCACCCATTTTATTGGCCACGAAGGCCCTTAGGGTGAGTAGAGTTATAGCTCTACTCTTTTCTAGGACCTCGGCACTGGATGGGGGTGGGGATGGGGGGTCAGCCCCATTAGACGCAGGTACATACTGTAAATAGTAACAGCCGAACTTCTAACTGCCGAAGAAAAATCCAGTCAACCGGATTTTCTGCATTTTCGGATGGCTCGCCTTCCAAATTAATCCGGAAAAGTGGAGTTCTACTTTGTGTAGTATCTGGCCTATAAGCGTCCATTTCATCCGCCTTGATCCTGATGAAGATTCCAAATCATGAAGCGCCTCAGAGTGCAGTTTTTTCCATCCTCCTGTTCTTCTTCCCCATTCGCTTCTAACATTATCTTCAGCACCCCGTTCTCACGCAGTAACATTATTTTTGGAAACCAAAATTTTACAAATACTATGTTCACCGTTCCCCAAGACTTGCATTTGTTAGTTAAAATCTAACAAGCAGCAGAGAATGCTGTCTCCTCTATAATGAAAACAAGCGTGATGGCGTCGTAAAAGGGAACAGGATTTGTATACTGAAATATTAGGGAGTTAAGGCAAACTGAAGACCATTCTCATTAAAAAATATAATAATAATAATAATAATTTACTTGAATCATACAACCCCCTTCCCAAAAAAATGGGATAAAAATATAACGATGGCTTTATATTCCGTGAAAATTGCTCCAATGCCTGTTTACTGCAATGGCGCGAAAATATAAATTTAACCAAAAAGTCTTCCATTTTCTGACTTTAAAATCCGTTCGTAGACACATGGTCGATCGCCTTGGAGGAAATCAGCCCGTTGCGTGGTGTCTACCTATGCATGACAACATGAACACAGACGTATGCAGGGATACATCCACGCCCCAAATTGGATTCGAACCCACGGTCCCAGTGTTCGACTGGCAGATAGTACATTGCTAAGGTTGCGCGGCTGCTGTGATTGGCTGTGTCTGTTCCTAACCCACATAAATAAATACATCACGACACTAACGATACTGTTATCACTGGTCTAGCAGCAAGACTGTACAAACACAAACCTGAGGCGGTCAATATAGGTAAAGCATGCGGACCACACTAACACTTACGTCAGCTCCACGTGTTTCTCTAATCTTCAGCAGACGAATGTATGTAGGATATTTGAACTTCCGTCTGGCCTTTACCTCTGAAAGCTAATGTCTGTCATCGCACGAAGACCCACACACAAACATGTATGATCCACATAGACATGCGGTAGGCACAAATGAGACGCATTAAGACACACGTACACACAAGAGAAGTGGAAAATTTAACGTTATAATTCAATAAAAGTCAAAGACACTACAGTGACGTAATAACATCTTCCGGGGTTGCCGAGAAGTCAGGTGCAATGACACCGACAACAAGCGCACATAAAGACAAGAAATTTCAAAGAAAACCGAAATTTACAGCTAACTCCACTTCGTGATAAGCTCAACTAGTTGCGATTTTATGAAAAGCGAAGGTTTCATTGCGGTATTCACAAAAACCACTACTTGACTCTCCCAAGCTACAACGAGTCTCGTTTTCATTCTGACACCATATTTCTGTAATATTAATTGTAATATTATTCTCTCGTCTATGCAGACACCTCCCAAGTAATCTGTTCCCTTCAGATTTTCCAATAACTACTCATGTCACTTCTGTTCTTTTTCAAAACAAATGTAATATTCACTACACGAGTAGGTGTAAGCGTAATGTGACAGTTAGGCACACGGTTAACATAGCAAAATATTTCAGAAGACTGTTACGTTTTCATTTTCCAGTTTCTAATAATATTCCTCACATTAAACGCAACAAAATTTGAAGCCCTTGAACTAGTAATTGTGCCTGCTGTTAGCGATGTTCCCACCTCACATATTTACATTCCCGTAATTCCGAATATTTCTCAAAACAATATGTTAAAAAATAGGCTACCTAATTACAGAAATTAATATAGTGTTAACATCAGCAATTGAATTTGGTGGCAGCCGGACAGCTGGTTAATAGGGATTCAAAGAAGAAACCGTTCCTTCTACAGCTTCAAATTGCTGTGTCTATATGCAACATACATGTACATCAAAAAGACGTAAATGAATACTAAGTGGGACATCACGCTGCAAGGATGATGTTATGCCTTTATAAGGATAGCAGCCGCCAGTCACAACAAACTCATTTACAACGCTGTATGCTTTTATGCAACATGTTTCGGCTCATATACAATGAGCCATCATCAGGCTAACAAGACACCCAAGAAAAACTGTTATGTAAAAGTTCACCCTAGAACAGGTCACGAAGGCCCAGGGAGAGTATAGGTATAGCTCTACTCTTTCTTTAAACTCGGCGCTAGATGGGGTGGGTGGTCAACGCCACGCCCCGGCCACTTTACCCCCGGGAAAGACCTGATACCCATTGCATAGGAGGCTGGGTAGACCCCAGGGCCGGTGTAGACGGGTGCGGAAAACCTCGCCCGCACTGGAATTCGATCCCCGGACCGTCCGGCCCATAGCGAGTCGCTATACCGACTGAGCTATCCCGGCCCGCAAAATTGTTATGAAAATCACCTACTGTTATCTACATTATACATGCATAAGCTGTGATCTGAACTTCAGAAATACCATTAAAATATATGAAAAGCTGGAACAATTAAATT
>Ga0123353_10013769_pt1 | contig 11605 bp, 13 predicted proteins | sample TergutLab28metaG_3_FD_92763 | JGI IMG/M metagenome (GOLD analysis project Ga0123353, IMG submission 92763) | Labiotermes labralis P3 segment gut microbial communities from Petit-Saut dam, French Guiana - Lab288 P3 | ecosystem: Host-associated > Arthropoda: Insects > Digestive system > Gut ... | reverse complement strand
GGCACGCCGCACCGTTCGGCGAACGCGGCGACCTGGGCAGCGCTGGAGTGCATCGGCCAGCCGCCGACTCCGGCGGCCACCGCCGCGGTGTAGGTGGCTTCGTGGACGAGCAGGTCAAGGCCGTCGACGTACGGTTCGAGGACTGCCGGCTCGGCGTTGTCGCCCCCGACGATCGCCCGACGGCGTTCGGTGTGCACGACGCTGACCTCGTCGGGGCTGATGGTCGACCCGTCGTGCACCACCGGGTCGCCGGACTGCAGGCGGCCCCACAACGGCCCGCGGGGCACGCCGAGGCTGTCCAGGGCGGCGACGTCCAGGCGCCGGGTGCTCACCGAGACGTCCACCTCCAGCGCGTGCGACGGGACCCGGTGGCGCAACGGCCGGGCGTGGAAGGTCACACCGTCGTCCCAGCGCCACGTGGTCACCTCCTCGGTGTGGCGCACGTCGAGCTCGTACGGCAGGTGCGTGGTGGTGGCCGCCAGGGTCTGGTCCAGCCACGTCGCGATCGTCCGCGGCGCCCACACCGCCAGCGGCGCGGTGCGCCCCGCCATCCCCGCCGACGCCAGCAACCCGGGCAGCCCCAGGCAGTGGTCGCCGTGGGCGTGGGTGATGAACACCATGCGCAGCCGGTTCAACGACAACGCCGAGCCCAGCACCCGGTGCTGGGTGCCCTCGCCAGCGTCGACCAGGAACCAGTCAGGCCGCAGCCTCGTGCGCACCGCGATCCCCGACACGTTGCGCTGCGCAGTCGGCGCCCCCGCCGACGTCCCCAAGAACGTCACCTTCAGCATCTGTCCTCCTGTTCACCGGGTTCCGCCAGCAGGGTGGCACCCGCACCCCACCGCAGACAAGGCCAATCGGCACCTCCCGATGCCGAGATGCGACCTGGAACACCAGATGCGACGTCCTGAGGTCGCATCTGGTGTTCCAGGTCGCATCTCGGTGACGGTGGTCACTGAGTATCGCGGCCATTTTTCGGTCTTGACCCTGGACAGGTCGCCCCCAATGGTCCAAGAGATTGACACCTGAGCGTCGAGCCGAAACCTGAGCGTGGAACAGCAGTATTCAGTCCGACGCTCAGGTTTGAGCCGGGCGGGCCGTCATCCATGTGGCGAGGTTCGACGGTGTCAGCCGTGTTCGAGCCCCGGGCCGGTGGATGAGGTCTGTCGGGCCGCTTCTCCGCAGGCCAGGTGCCATGGCAGTCGGTCCTGTCCCGACCGGGCAACAGGTTCTCACTATCCCATGTCGTTGAAGTCCACGTAGTGATACTGGTGGCGTTCAAAATCGGGGTGCGGAGCTTGTTGGTGGCGGTGATGTGGTAGGCTCGGACACATGTTGCAGGGGCGAGAATCTCTCCGGGAATCCAGCGCAGAAGCGTTCGTGCTCTCGACGCACAGATCATCGGCAGACGCGCGGTGCGAGGTTTTCTCCGGGGCGGGTGTCGACGTTTTTGGTGCGCAGTGGCCAGCCGATGCCGGACTGGGTCGCCTGGAAGAGTCGGTGGGGGAGGACGGGGCGTGGGCGCTGGCGGCGTTGGGGCTGGCTGCTGGTGATGAGGACGTGCCGTACGTCCCTGGGCCGTTGGGCGACGAGGTCTCGACGACGGGGTGGTTGGGCCAGCTCGATGCCGGTCCAGAGCTCGCGTGGGCGTTGGAGGCTGTGGACCTGGACCAGGTGCCTGACGCTGACCTCGCGCAGGTCCTGGCGGGGTTCGGCCGGGTCGTGTCGTGGGCGCACATGGGTGCGGCCAGGGTTGCTGAGGAGATCTCGACCAGGGTGTGTCGGGCCACGTGGGGCCGTGATTGTGGGTCGGGGCGCTCGTCGGGGGCGGCCCAGGAGGTTGCGTTGGCGTTGGGGTGGTCGCGGACGTCGGCCGCCAGGCTCATCGACGAGGGGTGGGCGTTGCGCACGGTGCTGTGTGACGTGGGCGGGTCGTTGGAGGCTGGGGCGTTGGGTGTGGCGCACGCCAGGGTGCTGGTGGGCCGGTTGGCTGACCAGCCCTGGGACGTCAACGACGAGGTCTTGGGCCAGATACTGCCGGTCGCTGGGCAGATGACGCCGCACGCGTTGGGCTTGGCGGTCGACAAGGCCCTGCACGAGGTTGACCCCGAGGCGCAGACCGAGCAGGCTCTCAGCGCCCGTGACCGGCGCCGGGTCGGGCGCCCGTTCGCGGTCGGTCAGGGGATGGCGGGGTTGACGGCTGTGCTTCCGGTTCTTGATGCTGCCAGGGTCGACCGGGTGCTGGAGAAGGTCGCCCGGGCGGCGCACGGCGAAGGTGACGTGCGGACCGTGGCCCAGCTGCGCGCCGACATCCTCGTCGACGTCCTCACCGGCGACGCCGACACTGCCGCCGTGGATGCGAACCCGGCACCTTGCCAGACCGAGGCGGGGGACCGGCCGCACCAGCCCTGTCCAGGTGCTGGCCTGGCCGACCCAGGCACGCCGCAGGCATCCGACCCACGGACCACGGCCCACCACACCTGCACGGCCGCCGCCCCCACCGGTGGGCTGGACGCATCATCACCGCTGGTACCCAACCCTGGTCCGCCCCGAGCAGAGCAGCTGCCCGGCGGTGAGCAGCCAACCCCCACACTCGTCGTACCGTCACCGCTGGTAGCCAGGTCTGGCGCGCCCCCAGCAGACCTGCCGGGCGGTGAGCACCCGACCAGGCCCACACCCAGCCGCGGGTGGCGCGGCTCGCGGTGGCGTCTGCCACCGCCAGGTTCTGTGCGCATCAACGTCACCATCTCCGCCGCGTCACTGCTCGGGGTCAACGACGACCCGGCGTTCGTCGCCGGGGCCGGACCCATCGACGCGGTCACCGCCCGTGCCCTGGCCCACGACGGACCATGGCGGCGTGTCGTGACCGACCCGGTCACCGGGGCAGTGCTCGACGTCGGCCGCACCAGGTACCGCCCACCAGCAGCAGTCGCCGCGCACGTGGGCGCACGCGACCCGCACTGCGTGTGCGGAACGTGCACCCGCCCCGCCGGGCAGTGCGACCTGGACCACGCGACCGAGTGGCGCGACGGAGGCACCACCACCGTGTCGAACCTCGCCCCGCTGTGCCGGGCCTCGCACACCTTGAAGACCGACGGGCACATGCGCCTGACCATCACCGGCCCCGGCCTGTACCAGTGGACCACCCCCCTGGGCAACACCTACCTCGTCGACACCACCAAAGGGATCCCCCGGCGCCGGCCAGTGCACATCGTCGACGACGAACCACCCTTCTGACCGCCTCGGTCCGCCAAGCTCGACGCCGCAGAGGTCGTCGGCACAACGACCAAGGCTGCGACAGGAACCTGGGCCCACGGGACGACACCGGTCAGCGCAGGGCCAGGGCGACGCGCAGGGCGTCGTCGACACGGCGCATCGTGGCGACGCTCAGGGTGCCGGCGGGTTCGGTGTGGTCGTCGGGGTAGACGACGGTGATGTCGTCGCACAGCACGCGCCCGACGAGGGGGTCGGTATGGTCAAGCTCGACGATCGAAGCCAGCTGGGGTTTGGGTGTCGTCGTGACGCGGACGACGAGGGCGGAACCGAGGTTGCGGTTGCGGGCGTTGTTGGACACCACGAGGTAGGGCTTGCGTCCAGCGCCGATGTCGGCCCAGACCACCTGGCCGCGGACGTAGGCCATCAGTCGACCACCCGGTGGCGGCGGGCACGCACAGCCTGGGCGTGCGCGTCGTCGTCGGCGTCAGTGCTGGCTGCCAGGGCGGCGTAGCCGGCGTCGAGGCGTGCCTCAGCCAGGGTCCGCTCGGCGTAGTCCAGAAGGCTGGCCAGAGCCCGCGCCTGGGACAGCCCGTCTGGCAGCGGTCCGGTCAGACGTTCGACCTCCACCCGTTCTGGGGTTCCGTGCTCGCTGACGCGGCTGAGCAGGGCAAGGTGCCCGTCGCTGAGCGGGACGCTCTTGCGCAGTGCAGTCATGCACCAACTGTAGCAGTCGATGCCGCAGATCATGCGGCATACTTTGGGGCGATGCGTGACCACACTGGCCGCACCCGAGCATGTGCTGGCGGACAACCAGGAGGAATCGTGCGCAGCTGGCGACCCAGGTGGAGCTTGGACCAGCCTGAGGGGCACTGGCGTCGGCTCACGTATGTCGGGGGCGAGCCGGTCGGGTTTCCGCAGAGCCGGTGGCCGGTGTGCGCCGAGTCGGGCGTGCACTGCACCATGTGGAGGTCGCCAACTTCATGTCCGGACTGACCGCCAGATGCGACCTGGCACACCAGATGCGACGTCCGGATGTCGCATCTGGTGTGCCAGGTCGCATCTGGCGAACCTGCGCATGACGGGGCGCGGATGCGCGGGTACTACATGATGTAGTATGGCTGCGTGGATGCTGAGGAGGCCATTGACCGGATCATTGGGCTGCTGGACGAGCCAGGGTCGGATTCGTCGGTGACGTCGGTGCGGATCCGGTCGAACCTCCGGCAGGCCCAGGACCTGGCCCGCGAACACCTGGGGCTGACCGAGCCGATGGGCCAGCTCGTCGAGCAGGGGATCGCGCAGGCCCTGCGGGGAGTGGTGTTCCGTGCTGGGCTCCAGGCGTACTTCGCGCGGTACCCCGAGCTCCGCCCGTCGCTGGGACAGGTCGCGTTCGCGCTCGCCGAGCAAGAGGCCGACCCGTTGGTCCAGCTCGGACCCGAGGTGTTCGAGCAGGCCGCTGCGCAGATCGTCGCCGACCGTGCCGACGCCAGCCCGCAGGACGTCGTCGTCTGGGTCCACGCCCAAGAAGCGCTGCGCAAGCAGACCCGAGCCGCATGAGGATCGTCCTGGACAACGAAGCGGTCCAAGCACTGATGGACCGTCACCACCCCAAACACGCTCGCGTCCTCGCCCACCTGGCCGCTGCCGCGCACACACAGACCTCGGCCCCGCTGGAGGTCCCCGCGACGGTCATGGTGGAAGCCGGGTGGGACCGCAGCGACCCGCGCCTGGCCGAGCTCAACCGCCTGCACCCCCTGGTCGACCCGCTCGACGAGCAGCGCTCACGCGAGTGCGTCCACCTCATGGGCCGTCGCCGCGCCGGGGTGGTCGACACCCACGTCGCCGCTCTCGCGAACTGCCGACCGGACCCTGTGACCGTCCTCACCAGTGACCGCGACGACCTAGAACCCCTGACCGACCGCCACGTCACAGTGGTCCAGGTCTGACCCGTCAAGGAAGCCTGCGATCGTCGGTGCAGATCCGCGACGTGCGAACGTAGACGCGTGATGCGGCGGCGCATCCAGGGTGACGTAGGCGGGCAGGGTGGTCAAAGGCGCACGAGTTCATCGCCGACCTTCGCCGAACGCGCACGTGACCTCAGAGCCCGCCACCGACTGGACGGTGGGTATGCATATATTCATACTGTTGCTATGATGTTGGTATGACGAAGCAGCGTGTGACGATCACTGCTGATGCCGACGTGCTGGCAGCGGGGCAACAGTCAGTTGCTGACGGGGGCTACGCCTCGCTGAGCGAGTGGGCCAACACCGCGATGGTCGAGAAGGTGGCGCGCGACGCACGCCTGCGTGCCCTGGACGAGGCTCTCGCCGTGTACGAGGCCGAGCACGGTGCCATCACCGACGAGGAGGTTGCCGCGCAGGTGCGCACTGACCGAGAGGCCGCGATCGTCGTGCGAGGGCACCACCTCGCCACGGACGCCGCGTGATGATGGTCTTCGACGCGGGGGCGTTCATCGCTGCAGAACGGAACGACCGTGCCGCCTGGACCCGGGTCAAAGCGGCACGTGCACGAGGCGAGGTCCCAGTCACCAGCACCGCCGTGGTGTCCCAGGTCTGGCGAGGCGACGGCCGCCAGGCCAACCTTGCCCGGATGGTCACAGCGGTCGATGCCATACCTCTGACCGACCCGGTAGCGCTGGCCATCGGCAGGCTCTTGGCCCAGTCAGGCACCAACGACGTGGTCGACGCTGCTCTGGTGCTCACCGCCACCGACGGTGACGTGATCTACACCAGCGACCCCAGCGACATCGCTCACCTGGCTGCGACGCTCGGCCTCCACGTCGACGTCGTGCCCGTCTGAGCCCTTCGGCAACGACTTTCCAATTCCTCGTGCCAGGCGTTCTTGCTGGTCATCCACGACTGGCGCGGATGGCCCGTCCTGATCGCCTCAGTCACCGACCCATGCTGACCAACCCCCGTACAGATCCAAGGCGCTTCCACGCCAGTCCCCTGCCTTAGTCATGTATGATGGGGGATACATACCTCGCGAGTCGAGGAGGAGGTGTCCGCGATGCGCAGCGACGAGTTCAAGTATGAGTTGCATCGTGTCGTCGTCGAGCACATCCGTCGCAACCCGGACCGAGTCCGTGAGATCGGGCTGCGCAACGTCGACCGTATGCGCGAGCAGTACCGCCTCCAGGGGTGGGGGAGCCCAGGTACGTGGCTCGAGGAGTGGGAGACCCTGCTTCGCGGTCCTGTCGAAGACCTGGTGGGTATGTGCCTGCTCGAAGGCGAGCACGGCAACGACATGCGCCAGATGGGCCCGTTCTCCGGCGTCATCTCCCAAGCTGAGCGCATGTCGGTGGTGACCTCGCTCCTACGGCGGACCAGAGACGCAGCCTGATGGCGACACGCTCGCAGCTCAAGCACGCTATCCGTGCTTCGTGCAAGATCCTCCGGCAACGCGGTATGGTCTGGGTCGAACCGTGCGACAGTCCCGACGGCCGCGTCCCAGGGCACTGGAGGCAGGCTGACGAGGACGAAGCTGGAACGGATGCCAAGCCATGACCAGCAAGCAGGCGCTGCTTGGCGTCGCCACCAACCAGGAGGCCGCTGTGCGCCTCGCCCGCGAGGTCTTGGAGTCTGCTGTCGCTGAGCGCAACGAGACCGTCAAGGCTCTGCGTGCAGCCGGGGCGTCGTATGGCGAGATCGCAAACGCGCTGGGTCTGACACGTGCCGGGGCGGTGGGTATCTGCCGCAAGATCATGGACGACTCGTGACCTCGTGACCAGCATCGGTCACCAGTACCGTCAAGCAACGCCAGCCAGCCCTCACGCTGGCCGTCGCTCGTCGCAGGCAACCTGATGCTCATGCGAGGGCCTCGCGGATCCAGCTCTGACCGGCCCCTGGGCACGACAAATCAACCGCCTGACCAGGCAAGACATTGGAACCGTCCCCATTGTCCGGGGTCAGCGGCGCATGGAGCGGTAGGTCTCGATGAGCAGGCGGGTCGAGGGGTCTTGGGCTGCGAGGGCGGTGGCGTCGCCGACGACGGCGGGGGCGATGGCGGTGGCGAGCTGTTTGCCGAGCTCGACGCCCCACTGGTCGAAGGAGTCGATACCCCACACGACGCCCTGGACGAAGGTGATGTGCTCGTACAAGGCGATGAGCTGGCCGACGACGCTCGGGGTCAGGGCGGGGGCGAGGATCGAGGTGGTCGGGCGGTTGCCGGCGAACACCCGGGCGGGGACGACCGGCTCGGGCGTCCCTTCGGCGCGGACCTCCTCGGCGGTCTTGCCGAAGGCCAGGGCGCGGGTCTGGGCGAAGAAGTTCGACAAGAACAGGCCGTGGGCGTCGGTGGGGCCGTCGGACAACGGGTTCGCGGGGGTGGCCATGGCGATGAAGTCTGCGGGGACCACCCGGGTGCCCTGGTGGATGAGCTGGTAGAACGCGTGCTGGCCGTTGGTGCCCGGTTCGCCCCAGAACACCTCGCCGGTCTCGCAGGTCACCGGTGAGCCGTCCCAGCGCACGCACTTGCCGTTGGACTCCATGGTCAGCTGTTGCAGGTACGCGGGGAAACGGTGCAGGTGCTGGTCGTAGGGGAGCACCGCATGGGTGTGGGCGCCGAAGAAGTTCGTGTACCACACGTTGAGCATGCCCATGAGGACCGGGACGTTGCGGTCCAACGGCTGGGTCGCCACATGGGTGTCGACAGTGTGGAACCCAGCGAGCATCTCGGCGAACACCTGTGGTCCGAGCGCGACCGCCAGGGACGTGCCGATCGCCGAGCTCACCGAGTACCGGCCGCCGACCCAGTCCCAGAACCCGAACGCGTTGGCCGGGTCGATCCCGAACTCGGCGACCTTGTCCAGCGCGGTCGAGACTGCGACGAAATGTTTCGCCACGGCCTGGGCGCGGGCCTCTGGGGTGTCAGGGATGTGCCCGGCGTTGACCAGGCTCCCCAGCAGCCACTCGCGGGCCAGGCGGGCGTTGGTGAGGGTCTCCAGCGTCGTGAAGGTCTTGGACGCGACGATGAACAACGTCGTGGCCGGGTCAAGGTCGGCGACAGTGTCAGCCAGGTCCGACGGGTCGATGTTCGAGATGAACCGGCAGGTCAGGCCCGGGCGCACGTAGGGGCGCAACGCCTCGTACACCATGACCGGACCCAGGTCAGAGCCTCCGATGCCGATGTTCACCACCGTGGCGACCGGCCGCCCGGTCACCCCCGTCCACGCGCCGGTGCGCACCTGCTCGGCGAACGCGTAGACCCGTGCGAGCACGGCGTGGACGTCGGCGTCGACGTCCTGGCCGTCGACGACCAGCGGCGGTTGGGTACCGGCGGGGCGCCGCAGCGCTGTGTGCAGCACCGAGCGGCCCTCGGTGACGTTGATCTGTTCCCCGGCGGTCATCGCGGCGAACCTCTGCGGCACCTGGACCTGTTCGGCCAGCTGTGCGAGCAGGTTCATGGTGGTGTCGGTGACGAGGTTCTTCGACAGGTCCACGTGCAGGTCGCCCAGGGCAAAGCTCAGCCGTGCGGCCCGGTCGGGGTCGTCGGCGAACCAGCCGCGCAGGTCAGGGACCAAGGTGTCATGGTGGGCGGCCAGGGCTGCCCAGGCGTCAGTGGTGGTGGGGTCGACAGGTGCGCTCACATCCCCACCGTAACGACCTGGCCGGTTGACGCACCTATAGCGAGCTGGGGCGCACACTGGCGTCTCGCCAGTCGGGACGGGCCCTACTCCTCGGAGCAGCGGCCGCGGTACTCGGCGCGGATGTGGGGGTAGAGCTCGGCGCGGTAGGTCGTGGCCATCTGCTCGGCGACCTGTGGTGAGGCGCCCAGGTGCTGCGCGACCCGGCTGTCCCACTCCATGGCGATGCACTCGGTCGTCGCCTCTGAGGTCACGCCTGTGATGTGGACGGCCTCGTGGGTCACGACGTGCACGGCGAACACCTGGCCGGTTGTCGGGTGCTGACGGTCCGAGCGCAACCACGCGCCAAGCTCGGCACAGGTCGAGTGGCTGAGCCAGGCGACGTCCGACCCCCACCAGACCCACCCGCCGACGGCGACCCGTGTGTTGACCAGCGAGGCGCTCCACCGTTCGCACACCGCTCGGGTCTTGGAGTCGCCTGTGACCAGGCGCACCGCCGAGGTCGCCGCGGCCTGGGTCTGCTGGTGGCGCACCTCGGTGACCACGGCCGGGACCCCGAGGACCACCCAGAGCACCAGCGCGACCACGGCGGCTTTTTGTGTCGTGGCGCGATGGGTCGCCAGGCGCCACACCGCCCGCCCGGCCATCGCCACGAGCAGCAGCGACACGACGGTCAGCGGCCCGATGTCGTTCATGCCACATCCATCGGCGATGTCATGGTTGGGGCACGTTTCGACCCGCAGGTTCACTCCGCCGCCGGTCAGGCAGAGATGATGATGAAGGTGAGGTAGGCCATGTACGCGGCGACCATGAGACCGCCTTCGGGGCGGCTGATACGCCGGCCTGTGGTGAAGATCGGGATGCACACCAGTGCGACGGCCACCATGATCGGCAGGTCGACCCGGATGAAGCTCTCGTCGACGGCGACGGCCTGCGGGCCGAACAGCAGCGAGACGCCCAAGATGAGCGTGAGGTTGAGGGTCGACGAGCCGAGCAGGTTGCCGATGGCGATCCCGCGCTGGTTGCGGATCGTCGCCATGATCGTCGTGACGAGCTCAGGTGCTGAGGTGCCGATGGCGACGATCGTCAACCCGATGATCGTGTCGGAGACCCCCAGGGCGCTGGCGATGTCGACCGCACCGGAGACCAGGCGGTCAGCACCGACGACGATGACGCCGATCCCTGCGGCGAGCAGCGCCAGCTCGCGCACAGCGAACCGCCAGCCGGGCCGTGGCGGGGGTTCTTCGTCGACCGCGTCCTCGCCCCGGGGGGTGCGGAGCTTGGCTGTGGCGACCACCATCCACATGTACAGCACACCCGGGACGAGCAAGATCACCCCGTCGCGTGTGGACAGCTCGCCGTCCAGGGTGAGCACGAGCAGCAGCACCGATGCGCCGACCATCGCCGGCAGGTCGATCTTGATCGTCGAGCGCCGCAGGGCAACCGACCGGATCACCGCTGCCAGGCCCAAGATGAGCAGCAGGTTGACGATGTTCGTCCCGACGATGTTGCCGAGCACGAGGTTGCCCTGCTCGTTGGCCATCGCGTTGATGCCCACAGCAAGCTCGGGCACCGACGTGCCGATCGACACCACGGTCAGCCCGATGATGATCGGAGACACATGCAGGCGCCGTGCGAGCTGTGCACCCTGCCTGACGACAACCTCGGCACCCCCGACGAGCATGACCAGACCCACGACGAGCCAGAATGCAGGCATGTGTGGATCCTCTCCGCGTCGAGCCGCTACGAGGATAGCTGCCCCGTCGGCACCTGGCGGGCGGTGCAGCCACCCACCACGCCGGTAGACTGCCGTGCATGACGTTCGAGGCGATGGCCGACCCTGGTCCCGACGAGCCCCTGGGGGCTCCCGCGGCGCCTGACACGGCGACCTCGGTGCTCGAGCGCACCGAGACCCACGAAGAGCTCGAACCTGGTGACCGTGAACGTTTCGCCCACTACGTGCGCAAGGAGAAGATCCTGGAGTCCGCGCTCAGCGGCAAACCAGTGATCGCCTTGTGCGGCAAGGTGTGGGTCCCTGGGCGCGACCCGTCGAAGTTCCCCATCTGCCCTGTGTGCCGCAAGATCCGTGAAGGGATGAGCGGGGGCGACGGCGACGACGGCGGGCGTGACAGCAGCGATGGTGGCGGCCGGCGCTGGGGCTTTGGCCGCGGGGCTGGCAAGTGAGCGGGGCTGGCAAGTGAGTCCTAGAGCTTGCCTGCGGCTTTGAGCGCGAGGTAACGGTCGGCCAGAGCAGGGGGAAGGTCACCGGGCAGGGCCTCGACGACTTCGACCCCGCGCCGCCGCAGACGTGTCTCGACAGCGGCGTGGCCCAGACCTGCGCGTTCGGCGGCGGCGGCTTCGTAGGTCTCGACGACGTCGCCGCGGGTGGTGCGCATAGCCTCCAGCTCAGGGTCGGCGACCGCCGCGACGATCACCTGGTGGCGCCGGGCGAGCTGGGCGACGACGTCGAGCAGCCCCGCCTCAGCGGCGGCCGGGTCGATCGTCGTCAGCAGCACGACGAGCGAACGCTGCGCCATCCGGGCCTGGACCTGCGCGGCGACACCGGTCCAGTCGGTCTCCAGCAGGGTCGGTTCCACCGGTGCGAGCTGGTCGGCCATCGTCGGCAGCAGCTCGGCGCGGCTGGCCCCGGCGACACGTGCACGGACCGTGCGGTCGTAGGCGAGCACGTCGACCCGGTCACCGGCACGGTCAGCGAGCACCCCGAGCAGCAAGGCGGCTTCGATCGCCGCCTCCAGGCGTGTGCCGTCGAGCACCCGTGTGGCGCTC
>Ga0123353_10013768_pt1 | contig 11605 bp, 9 predicted proteins | sample TergutLab28metaG_3_FD_92763 | JGI IMG/M metagenome (GOLD analysis project Ga0123353, IMG submission 92763) | Labiotermes labralis P3 segment gut microbial communities from Petit-Saut dam, French Guiana - Lab288 P3 | ecosystem: Host-associated > Arthropoda: Insects > Digestive system > Gut ... | reverse complement strand
TTTAGTCCGGTTGGCATCTTCCGCCTCTGCTTGTTTTTTCTTCATTTCTGCCATTATTTTTTTCGTTTCGGAAATATCCATAAGAGCGCCTGCCGCACGTATTATATTACCGTCGGCATCGCGGATGGTCTCGCCCGTTTCCCGGAAATATGCGTATTCGCCGCTTTTTGTCAGCAGACGGTATTCCACATCGAAAGGGGTTTGACCGGTTTTATCAAGTAAATGCTTATTAAAGGCTTCGGTCGATTTTTCCTTATCCTCGGGATGCAGGAGAGTACTCCAACTGTTAAGTATGTTCGGGAATTCACTTTCATTCTCATATCCCAACATTTTTCGGAATTCGGATGTCCAGTGATATATGTTATATGGGTTGAGTGGGTCGTTATCTATTACATCCATGTCCCACAAAGCGATTTTTGACGCTTTAATAACTGAGTTTAACATTACGAGTTGAACCTCGTTAGCGTCATTGATACGGGCAAGTTCAGCTTCCCGCTCTTTAAGCTCCAGCATCATGCCTTCCAGCCGCTGCTCAATAACGCTTGAAATAAACCTTGCAAGGAAAAAGCATACTCCCAAAACTGCCAAAGTAATTATAACTCCGAGAACAATGAAAAACACCAGTCTGCCTGTTTCACCCGCCGTATAATGAACAATACCTATCATTCCAACGACTTCGTCATCCGCGCCATATATCGGGGTATATTTAACAATTGCACCTCTGCCGGATATCTGTGTCCTTCCGGTATATGTGCCTCCCGATAACACTAACTCACCTATACTGTCTTCCGCTTTTGTACCTAAAGCATACGAACCGTCTTCGTTCAAAAGGGTTGTGGCAATGCGTTCATCATTACGGAAAATAGCGATTTCGCAGTTTGTCAAATCTTTCATTCTGTACACAAAAGCTTGATTTTCCAACATGAAACCTAACGTAATCGCGCCAATGATATTTCCGTTATCATCATAAATCGGAGCACCCGCTGAAGCACCCAGTATAACAGTTGCGCCTTGAAAGATGTATGCCTCGATTTTTCCGTCAAGAGCCGAGCTTATGTGCGGCATATGCCGGAGATTGTCACCGTAGTTATCGGGATCATGCGTCCTTACTATGCTTGTTCCTTCTGCATCATAAATCACGCTGTAATCAAGCTGTGTCATCGTCTTTATGTTGGTTGCAATATACAAAATACGATCGCGGTCATTATTTTCCACAGCCTTAGCTAAATCCGTATTGTCTGCCATTCCAACTGCCACTATTCGAGCGGTTTCTTTAAGCCTGTCCAACTCGTGGTTAACCACCATCGCAGCGACATCAATTTTATCATTCATTGCGAAGTATACTTCTCTGTTAAATAGCAGAATAGAAGCAACAAGGACGGCAATACCACTGACGATTGTCAGCATAATCATTGGTATAAGGATTCTTCTTCTAATACTCATTGTTATCTTGTATCCTCCTGTGCAGATAGTTAAACCGGCAGTAATTCCCCATATGTTAAACTGCGATATTGTTATTTAAAATGAACATGGCTAATAGATACTTTTATCAAGAAAGACGGAATTTGTCAAGAAATATTGCACAAATTGAGTCACTTCGACTGCACGAATTGACTCAATTTAAGAGCAAGCATATTCTTGTGTTAACAACTATGATTCAACTTGCATTTCAAATATTTATTTTTACAACGTCTCGTTGATGGGTATCTCTACATCTCAAGAGAAAGTGCATTTATAGCTTCGTTTATAGTCGCCTTACTACCAAATATAAACAAATCATCAAGGATGTATACCTCTCCGCCTGCTTCTCGAAGAATCAACTCCCCGGCTGCAACATCCCATATTCTCAAGTCCAGTTCAAAATACAGTTTTGCTACTCCTTCAGCCACTCTGCAAATATCTAAAGATGCGGGACCAATACGTTTCATATCTGATGAAATCGAATAAAGCTTGTTGGCAATCGAAAATATCTTATTCACTTTACTTCTATCGTAAGGTAGACCAAAGAAGATAATCCCCTCGTCACACGGAAACTTTTTTAGAAATAATCTACTGCGCGTACCGTCCGCATTGCGTTTAAAAGAACCCTTTCCAGACAATCCAAGATAGAGGGTATTTTCGGCAGGCATATAAATTACAGCAAGCTCTGTTTTGTCTTTTGATTGAAGTGCAATGGATATTGTATACTCAAATCCATTTAGCAGATTATTTGTACCGTCAATAGGGTCAATTATCCAATTTGTATCACTATCTCCGATGCTTCCGGACTCCTCAGAAATAAATCCGGTATTTGGCAACAGCTTGCCGAGCTTTTTTATCAGAAAGGTTTCTATTGTCTCATCAACAACAGTCACATAGTTACCCTGTCCCTTTCTCCCCGGAGACATCCCATTAACAATAATTCTTTCGATAATATCTCTCGTTTCCATTACAATTTCAACAACAGATTCACATAAGTCTTCACTGCTTATATTTTCTTTAATATCCATTAATATTCACCTCTAGATTATGTATTAACCCAAACAAACTTATACTGCTCTATCAAGAAATCACAAAAACCCTTGAAGAAAGCCTCGCCGCCACTATAATCAGTTTTCCCGTCAAACAGGACAACAGGCATGAAGATATTTTTTTGTGAATCATTAACTGATAAATCTCCAATTTGAAACTGTATATTTAGTGTGTTCTGACCATTTGTGTTATATGTGCCAATGTATTGCTTAACTCTATTTATCTTAGAAGAGCATACAACATCAACAACCTTGCTTCCTATGCAAATTCTAAAGCTGTAAGCAATATCTTCATTACGGATTTTACCAACTTCACTTTCCGGAGATTTGATGATGCAATCAACAAACCGATTTACCAATAGATCTACTTCGCTAAAGTCTACCTTCCACGTTGAGGCTCTCTTGTTAATATGTTCAAGCAATTCAACATAGGTATGCCATTCTTCTGTTTTGCGGAACATGTAAATATCAGCAAGTGTCCAGTTATGTAAGTAAATCCTATTGCCCATTGTTTTTATAAGCTCAGAAATACTATTATGCTCAAGAAGTTCAGAAAATGCATATATGAGTTCTTCTAAGCTTACCTCTTTATCTCCGCTATGCAGATACATCTTGTAAATAAACATATCTTCCGGTTTTGTGTCATAGGGCATTAATGCCCAGCACTTGAAATAGTTTGAGAAAATTGAGTTATAAAATACATCAATCATTTTCTTTAAGTTTGTGCAGAATGGCTTATCTTCATCAAACAAGCAGTTTAAAACGGGGTCATTCTTACCGGCGCGGTCTCTGACAACGTAATTCTTATAAAACGCAGAGCGACTATATCCTTTTGATTTGCTAATTGTACTTGTACCGAACATGTTTGTTTGGCAGTAAACTTGCATCTCTATATCTTTGATAGTCCTCAAAAACTCGGCACTTTTTGCATGGTCAAACCCGAAGTTACTTGCTAACATGGTGTTTTCGTCTTTATTTATAGATATTGTTGTGCAGTATCTGAGGAAATCTATACTATGTTGATCTATAGGGTTGTCCCAGTCTTCTCTTATGCAGTATACAGCGTTTTGTTTACAGACTCGATTCCATGCTTTTGTTGCTTTTGCTTCAGTTGCGTACTTTGGAAGCTTGTTTACAAATGGTGAAGTTTCGTTGTCGCCGTATAAAAAGACAACAACAACCCCTGTTCGGAGCAGCTTTCTAAAGGTTTCCCTTTCTTTCCTCCAGAAATTTTTGTCTTTTTCATTTACATCAGCTATATACAGTTTCTGCAAGCATATACTATTTAAGAGCGAAGCTCTGTTTACTATGATCTGTCTTGAATGGAACAGTGATAGGTAAAAATTTTCTTTTTGATACTCTATCATGAATGCTTTTATGCGATCTGAGGCGAACCCGCTAAATAAGAACTCCTTTCTCAATTCAGAATCCTTTACCATTATGTGCTCAGGTAGCCATTGATTGTCCAATGCAAACGGGAAAACGGTTGATGGTGCTAAGTCGTTTGGGCGTACTTTGTAATAATGGTTTTTTCCTATATCATCATATACTTTTTCCGGAATTCCGTTTTCATAAATGTATTCATATTTTTCTTCAATGTTTTTATTGAAACAATCTGAGACTCTATTAACTATGCCATAAGCGTTTAGAACTGTGCTAAGCTCTCTCATTGCGCTTCTGGTGATTTCACCTCTTGCCGATAAACGGATAAACTGATGTTTTGAAAGATATGCGATTATTTTCTGTACTTCTTTATTTGATTTATTCCCCCTGAACCATGACGGATGGACATCACCAACAACAACAAAATATATACGAAAACCCTTCTTATCGTTCTTCTCATCATCCATTCTTTTCATAGCCAATGATATTTCGCGCAAAACCTCCGCCCGTCTGACGGAGTTACTTGATAATATAGCTATTACTGCATTTGATGTATTTAGAGCCAAATCAATGTCAGTCGCCCACTCTCCTCCTAAAACCAACTGTTCAGAGTCTATCCAAACGTCATAACCATTTCGATCCAAGTACTTTGCAACACCCTTGGCACAAGCATTATCCTGGTGAGAATAACTGATAAATATTTTAAAGCCTGTATCCATTTATTTCCTCCCGCATACTGCCATGCTCTACGTTATATGAGCCGAAGCGCAACCGGCAATAATCAAACGCAGAGGGCTTCATATGGCATCGTTACAATAACGAACAACCAATTCAACTACGAAATCGTATATCTTTCAAACGAACAATATAAAGAGCTTTACTAACACCATAGAGCTTTGCGATTAAAGCCGCATGAGCAAACGCTTCAAATCCTTTTCAATCCCGTCTTTCATGTCCGCAATAATTTTATCTTTATCTGGACTGCGTGTTACCAGGTTAAATCTTCCTTGGAGTTCGATGTACTCTTCGAGTGAGGCGGGTTTGACTTTTCCTTGTGCAATCTGCAGGGTTGGTGCGTTTATTGTCAGATTGCCGTTTTCTGCTTCCCATAAAGCCCATGCTCCGGTTTTGACAGCGCGCTTACCCATATCGATGGTTTCACTCCACGGGATTTTCCAGCCGGGGCCGCAGGGGGAGTGTACTTCAATATAGCGGAAACCTTTTATATCTTTAGCCTTTGCCACTTTTCGGAAAAGATCCTGCGGATATGAAACGGACGCTGTAGCCACATATGCGCATTGGTGTTCCAACATCAGTATCGGTAAGTTTTTCTTATTCTCCGTCTTACCGCCCGGTGTTGTTGTTGTTATAGCGTGACGGGGAGTGGCACCGCTTCGTTGCATACCTGTGTTACCATACGCTTCGTTGTTGTAGCAGAAAAAGATGAAATCATCATTTCTTTCGGCTGCCGCGGATAAGCCCTGAAAACCGATATCGTACGTTCCGCCGTCGCCTATCCAAGTAAAGACTGTCGGTTTCGGTCCGGAAATAGCACCTTTTTCAATCAGAGCATCGTATGCACCTGTTATTCCTGTTGCTGTCGCAGCAGCAGAGGCAAATGCGCAGTTGAGTACCGGTATTTTGAAGCAGCTTTTTGGCATCATGCCCGTGCTTGCAACTGTACAAGACGGAGTCATTACGACAACGGAGTTTGGTCCCAGAACCTTTCCAACTATCCTAAGACCCATAGGTGACGGGCAGCCTGCGCAGGCTCCTGTGCCTTTGTGAACCATTTCGTATTCCGGCATTTCGGCAAGCTTTGAGGACAGAGCCGCGACTTCGGTACCATCGTGTTCTTTATGTTTTGAGATTTCGGCATGCGGTAAACCCACCATTGGGTTTACGCTGCTTTCAAGTATGTTTTCTTTCATCTTCTCACTCATGCTTTTGCCACCTCCAATAACCGGTTGACTTCATTTAGCAGTACGGATACGGTAAGGTCTACACCGCCAAGACCTACAGAGCCGCCGAGAACCCTTATTTTTTTATCGCTCTCGTACAGAGCAGACCGTGCTTCCATATACAAAACACCGCCTGGATGACCATAGGCTATATTCCGGTCAAGTACAATCAACGTGCTACCGTCCGGCAGAATGTTTACAAGCTCATCAGAAGGGAAGGGGCGGTAAAGCCTAAGCTTTAGTGCGGAAGCATTTATACCTTGCTTTGTTAGCTCTGTAGCCACGAGTTCCATTTCCGATGCCATCGAACCCATTGAGAGCAAGTAAACGTTGGCATTCTCTGTGCCTGATGCTTCAATTAAATCGGGTTGCTTGCGTCCTGTCAGATTTTCGTATTCTTTTATGGAATCACGGAAAATTTGTAACGATTTTAGTGTATCATCAGCCAGTCTGTGACGATAAGCTGAGTATTCTGCAGCCATTGCAACGTTTGAGAAATTCCCACCGATATCGGGATGAAGCCGCCAGGCGGGGTCTCTGTCTGGAAGGTATTGTTTGATTACGCTATCATCCACTGTTTCAAAAGGCAGCAACGAATGGGACAACAGGAATCCGTCATAGCTAATCATTACCGGAATATCAACCTTTTCTGCTACTTTATATGCCAGAAAAACAGAATCATATATCTCCTGATGGTTTGAGCAAAACAGCTGAAGCCATCCTGTATCTCTTTGTGAAATACTGTCTTGATGGTCAGCATACAAACACCAAGGGGCAAGCACGGCGCGGTTTATATTAGCCATTACCACCGGCAGTCTTCCGCCTGAAGCGTAGTGTAATATTTCGTGCATGTGCAACAGACCTTGGGATGATGTGGCAGTAAATGTTCTCGCTCCGACGGCTGATGCTGCCGCAACTGCGCTCATGGCACTGTGTTCGGATTCTACCAATACATATTTACCGGTAAATTCTCCTGTAGCCGCGAAATTCGCGATTTTTTCTGACAATGTGGTTTGGGGGGTTATCGGATAAGCAGCCATGTAGTCAATTCCGGCAGCTAAAACTGCCAGAGCACAGGCGGTATTACCGGTTTCGATACGTTTAGACATTACTCTTCGCCCTCCCTGATCATTTCTATTGCGTTAACAGGGCATTCTCTTGCACAAACCGCACAGCCTTTACAATAACGGAGGTCTATTGACCTGTCTTCACGGGAAATCAATGTCTCGGGGCAAAAAATCCAACACAGCAGGCAGCCGTTGCATTTTTCAGAATCCAGCTTAGGCCACTGACTCCGCCATGCACTTGTAAATCCGGCGACACCTTCTACAGGCATGGATACGGGTTGTAAGATTTCTTTTTTTTCATTTGTATTCATTATAATGACCATGCCTTTCTGTGACACAAAACGTTATTAAAACGCTTCAATTTCTGCATTCTGCATTCTGCATTATCATTTAATATTTTCAAACTATGCTCCTCCCTTGACTTTGGTTGTAGTATTATATGCATCTCTTGCGGCTTCAAGGTTTGAGGCGGCGTTTTTGCCCTTAAACACAACGTTAACAGCACTTTCCACAGATTCCAGTGGTATTCCGATGACTTTGGCAATCGCGCCTGCCATTGGTACATTTATGTATGCATCCCAACCAAATGTAAGACCGTGGTCGCGGGCTATTTGCTCCGCATCTACAAGCCATTGTGTACCTTCTGCTTCAACAGGGACTTTACCGTTGACGATAATGACTGCACCGTCTTCACCTTCGGTAAAACCTTCGTTTCTTGCATGAGGTAACATATTTTCGTGCATTAGAGCTATGATATCGGGCTGATAAGACATAGAACGCTGCAAAATCGGCGTGTCGCTGATTCTAAAACAAGCTCTTATAACCGCTCCGCGGCGCTCAACACCAAAAAACGGCAAAGCCTGCGCCTCTTTCCCGGCTGCCAGTGCCGCTTTACTCAAAAGGTCCGCCAAAGTGACAACACCAGTTCCACCACGCCCGTGAATCCTCAATTCAAGCATAAATTCCTTTTCCTTCCTTTATCTTCGCTTATCATGATTTTCGTCACAGTATTGATAATACTAGACTTACTATATGTATCTGTCAAGTTTTTTACTTTTGACATTCACTCCGTCTGATGCGTAACTATTTTGACTACAGCTCCGAGTTGTCTTACTACATACTCTAAATCTTCTTCAGTGTGAGATGTTGATACCTGGCATCTTAATCTTGCTTTATCTTTCGGGACAACGGGGTAGCTGAAGCCTACGGCATATATCTTGCGTTCCAGCAACATAGCAGCGATTTTGTTTGTTAGCTTTGCATCTCCGAACATTATTGCAACTATGGGGTGTGTGCTTTCTACTACATCAAGGTCCAGTGTTGCGAGTGCGCGGCGGAAGTAATTGGTGTTTCTTTCCAGCTTATCTCGCTTGCGTGTGTTCTTTTCGAGTGTTTTTAATATGTGTATTGAAGTGGATGCGATTGCAGGGGACAGGGTGTTTGAAAAGAGATATGGTCTGCTTCTTTGGCGAAGCAGGTCGATAATCTCTGTTCTTGCGGCTGTGTAGCCGCCGGACGCTCCGCCAAGGGCTTTGCCGAGAGTCCCTGTGAGTATATCGACACGGTCTTCTACACCGCAGTGCTCGGGTGTTCCGCGTCCCTTCTTTCCTATGAAGCCTACGGCATGGCTGTCGTCCACCATAACGAGCGCCTTGTATTCATCAGCTAAATCGCAGATTGATTTTAAATCGGCGAAAGTGCCGTCCATTGAGAACACACCATCGGTTACAATCATTTTGATACGTGAGCCCTCTGCTTCTTTCAGGCATCGCTCAAGGTCTTCCATATTATTGTTGCTGTACCGGAAACGTTTTGCTTTGCATAAACGGACACCGTCAATTATGCTTGCGTGATTGAGTTCATCCGAGATTATTGCGTCTCTTTCTCCGAGAAGTGTTTCAAAAAGTCCTGTGTTGGCATCAAAGCATGAGGAGTAGAGAATGGTATCATCCATACCGAGAAAACGTGAAATTGTTGCTTCAAGCTCTTTATGTACTACCTGCGTACCGCATATGAACCGCACGGACGACAGCCCGTATCCCCATTTATAATAGCTTGCTTTAGCAGCAGCGACAACCCCGGGGTCATTACATAATCCCAGGTAGTTATTTGAGCACATATTGATAGCGTCGTCTACCATAGTGGTGTCAATTATCCCCGACTGAGGAGTAATAAGCACACGCTCGGTTTTATAAGTCCCTTGCTCTTTAATATCCTCAACGATTCCGCTAAATATTCTAAGCGCTCTTTCATCCATAAGCTTCTAACCCCCTACACCCAGTTCAGCACAACTTTACCGGACATTCCGCTTTGCATTACTTTAAAGCCTTCTTCGTAGTCTCTATAATCAAATCTGTGGGTAATGACTTTTTCAACGTCGAGTCCTGTTTGCAACATTGACATCATCTTGTACCATGTATCAAACATTTCACGTCCATATATCCCCTGTATAGTTAATCCCCCAAAGACGACTTTGTCCCAGTTTATCAATGTATTTCCGCTGTGAATACCGAGCAACGCGATTCTGCCGCCGTTTCCCATATGTTCGACCATGTCCGTAAAAGCAGCGTCGCTGCCCGACATTTCAAGCCCGATATCGAATCCTTCAGTCATGTTCATTTCCTTCATCAGCTTCGATGTGGAGATTTCACGTGGATTGACTGCCCAAACACTTGGTACAGCATCCTTGGCAAGCTTGAGGCGATAAGGATTTAAATCTGTGATGGCGATTTTTTTGGCTCCGCAGTGACGGCATATGATCGCTGCCATGATTCCTATCGGTCCGGCTCCTGTAATCAACACGTCCTCTCCGGTGAGGTCAAACTTCAATGCTGTGTGCACTGCGTTTCCGAGTGCATCAAAACACGCGACAATATCAAGCGGTATTCCGTCCACGATTCGCACGACATTTTCAGCGGGGATGACGACATACTCTGCAAAGCACCCGTCCCTGTTAACCCCGACCCCAACGGTATATTTACACAAATGCAATCGCCCCGCCATGCAGTTGCGGCAGGTTTTACAAACAATATGCCCCTCACCCGATACGATATCCCCGATGCTATACTCGGTGACTCCGCCGCCTAGTTCAACAATTTCCCCGACAAATTCATGCCCGATGATTTGCGGTGTTTTAATTGTCCGCTGACTCCACTCATCCCAATTGAATATATGTAAATCCGTACCGCATATGGCGGATTTTAGGACTTTTATCTTAACTTGCCCGGGATTAGTTTGCGGTACGGGAACGTCGGTAAGCATAAGCCCCGGCTTAGGGTCGGTTTTTACAAGGGCTTTCATAGTTTTTTTGCTCATATTATAAATTCCTTTCGGGTGGGACGGGCTTGTAGCGCAGAGCGGCATGAAGCCATTATGTTTGCTTCTTTCGGTTACACGCCGCGTCCATGCGTCGAGTAACCGCGCTCCGCCGTCCATGAGTGCTATGTTATAAAGGGTGCTCGACATTGAGACCTACTATCATAACATGGCAGCCGCTTGTCTGTAGTATTTCGAGTTGTGTTGCAAAAGGTAGAGCATCGAAAACGGTGTTCTTCTTTTTTTTGTCGCAACTCCAACGTTTTTCATTTTACTACAGTTTGATTATATTATCCAGTTGTTTTATTATTACATCACACAAAATATGCATGGAAAATCTGTCGCAGACAGTATAGACTGCTCCGCAGTCGGAGCAGCGAAACAGTCAGGTTTTGCTTAAGGGATGGTTTTACCATCCTCGGGGGTTTGGGGGTACATTTCATCCCTTTATCATCAGCCATGAGCCTGGCACATTCAAGGTACTTAACAAAGTTCTCGCTTGCTGAATATAAAAACTCTGCTTTATGGGAACCTTCATGCTTATGTTTTGTGCAAGTGATTAAGACCACAGCTTTCATTATAGCATCTCCAAAATATCTGTTAATCATACCATTCTTCGGCATACACGTCTTCCATATATCCGTAATCTATGCTATTGTCTTCTGTAAAATCATAATAATCAGGTGAATCATATCCATGATCAACCGTTTCGTCATATGTTTCAATGCATTTGTCACCACTAGAACCAAGACTTAAGCTTATGCCGCAACTTCCACAATATGAACTTTTGCGTTGTACCTCTTCTCCGCATCTACCACAATATGGAATCCCATTTTTAGAAAACACTTCATATTTTTCAGATGTTGCACTTAACTGAAGCACCGATGTATTAGTGCTGCTCTTATTAATAACAGGATTTACTTCTTTGCTCTCAAGATTATTTACTGTTTCCGTTTTATTTGTGATCTTTTGTTTCTGCTTACATGAGTTTACATATGTTTCTAGTCTTTGAACATACTTTTTGCCAACCATAATGTCAGTACCTGATCGGTTTGTTATTGCCATAAGACATTCGGATATAAATTCGCTTACTGATATGTATTTCTCACACCAGCTAAAGCGATTTTCATCTTTATTAAGGCGTTTGTATAACTCTAAAAGCTTTAAAGAAACCGGTATCTCGCATCCAAAGCTGTACTTATGAAGATTCAAGTTCTCGGCAAGCTTAATATATGAATCTGCAAGAAAATCCTTATTAAACAAATGATTTATTATGTTAGCGTCATCTTCTGTCACAGAATTAATTGATGATGCGCACAAATAAAGACAGAACTTGTAAAAGTGAAGTTCTAAACATGATTTTTTTGTG
>Ga0123353_10013766_pt1 | contig 11605 bp, 7 predicted proteins | sample TergutLab28metaG_3_FD_92763 | JGI IMG/M metagenome (GOLD analysis project Ga0123353, IMG submission 92763) | Labiotermes labralis P3 segment gut microbial communities from Petit-Saut dam, French Guiana - Lab288 P3 | ecosystem: Host-associated > Arthropoda: Insects > Digestive system > Gut ... | reverse complement strand
GATTCCTTTGCTTGAAAATTAATTTCAATCGAAAAAAAGCATTTTCATGTCGTTTTGAGTATACGCAGGTATTTTATCATGTTTTTTCATCGATTACCATAGCCGGTGAAAAAGAGCGGGATACAAAAGTATCCCGGTCTTATGAGACGGAAATTTAGGCAAAATATACGGATAAAACTATTCCGGTTGATCTAAATGTAGAGGTTGCACCGTAAAATCCGATTATACATATTGAGAGTGTTTTTACTTTTATTCCTTGAGATATGTACCTTTACGATTCCCTTCATTTAGCATCGAATTCGCTGAACGCTGCGTCACTGGGTATGCAGGTTGCAGGACAGAATCTTGCGAATGCACATGTGCCGGGCTATGTCCGCGAAACGCTGCACTTGCAAACGCAGACATCCCGAAAGTTGGGAAGCGGAATCGTTGTCGGAAACGGCGTTAGTGTTGCAGGCGTTGAACAAGTTATCGACAAGTTTCTCGAAGAACGCCTTCGGACTTCAACAAGCGATGCTATGTCCTCCGCAACGCAGGAACAGTACTACACATATTTGGAAGCACTTCTCAATGAAACAACCGCCGGCGACTTGAGCAGTTCAATTAAGGATTTCTTCAATTCGATAGACAACATCAACAACCAGCCGGAGAACGTGACTTACCGCGAAATGGCGGCGGAACAAGGTAAAAAACTGACCGAAGATATTAATCGGCTTGCGCTTGCGGTAATGGACATGCAGGTCGATGTTAATAAGACGATGCGGAGTGCCGCCGATGAAATCAATAAACTTTTGACAACAATCAATACGCTCAACAAGCAAATTACCGCCGTTGAATCCAACGGACAACAGGCATTGGGCTTGCGCGACCAGCGGCTAGTTGCGCTATCGGAACTGTCGCAATACATCAACATCAAGACGAATGAAAATCCCGACAACGGACAAATCACGATATACTGCGGTTCAGATATACTGCTTTCGGACGGAGTACAAAACAACGTTGTAGTTGGTACAAAGACCGGTACCGGAAACATTCCGCAGGCGATTCTGTGTATCCGCGATGTCAAATCGCCGCTTGATGTCCGCAGCGGTTCAGTGTTCGGATTGTATGAAGCGCATGAAACAATACTCGGCGGCTATCTAAAAAATCTTGACGATTTTACTTCCCGACTCATAACGAAGTTCAATCAGGTATATTCTTCCGGTCAAGGATTAAGCGGCTACAGTCATATCCTTTCGCCGGTTCAGATAAACAATCCTGATGAGCCGTTAAATCCCGCTGACTTGGAACAGAAAATTCAAAACGGCAGTTTTATCGTTCAGCATTACGATACCCGCACAGGAATAACGACTCAAACGGAAATACCGATACGGGTTGCGGAACAAGTTGCGTCTAATCCGTTTTCGTTGAAGCCGGCACCGGAACCCGTTGGTACTTCGCTTGACGATGTAGCAGCGGCTATCAATGCGATTGAAAACTTGTCGGCAAGAGTTAATCTGCATGGGCAACTCGAAATAACATCGCAGCAGCCGAATATACAATTTGCTTTTGCGGATGACAGCAGCGGATTTTTATCTGCTTTCGGTTTGAATACATTTTTTACGGGTACATCGGCGGCAACAGTCGGAGTAAATCAAATCGTTTTGAATGACGGCAGCAAGTTTGCCGCAAGTTCAAACGGTGTTGGAAACGACAACGACAATTCCGTTACGCTGGCGGCGATAGGTATTGAACCGGACGCAATGTTTAACGGAAAGTCCGCCGCTGATTTTTACAACGGTGTTGTGGGCAGCGTAATGCTTTCCGGTAATACGGTGAAGTCGATTGCCGCTTCGGATACTTTGTATCAGCAGTCCCTGCAAACGCAGCGGGACTCCATCAGCGGCGTAAATATAGACGAAGAAACAATCATGATGATGATGTATCAGAGAACATATCAGGCGAATTCCAGATTTATTGCGATGATTAACACAATGCTGGAAACGCTGATTTCGTTGTAGAACAGTTATGGCAGTAGTTCCGCTCGGTTTGAATCGAATTAGTATTCCGATGTTGACGAATCGCTCGTACAACAACGTTACCAGTGCGCAGTCGCTGCTTGCAAAGTACAATGAGCAGATTCAAACGCAGCGGCAGTACCGCTACGGCAGTGATTCACCGTATCTTGCTTCGACCTCATTGAGTGTGCAGTCGCAGATTGAACGCAAAGCACAGAACGTTATCAACTTATCTTCAACGCTCGGCTTCTTATCGGCAACGGACAGCACTATGTCGCAGTTCACACCGATGTTAGATGATGTGCGCGGAATGGCATTGGATGCGGTCAACACAACAACCAGCGATGCAGAGCGGGCTGCGCTTGCAGAGTCAACGAAGCAGGTCTTGCAGCAGATGTTCAATTTCGGAAACTATTCTTACAACGGACGTTATGTATTTGCCGGTTCAACTACTTCAGTACTTCCGTTTGAATGGGGACCCAATTCGAACTCCGTTTTATACAAGGGAACAGAGTATAACGTTCATTCATGGAGCGATACCGATTTGTTATCGCAGTCCAACATGAACGGTGTGGAGGTCTTCGGCGCGATTTCCGAACCGGTCCGCGGACTTCGGGATGTGAATCCGGTTGTCAGCCGCGAAACACGGTTGTCGGACTTGAACAGCGGAGAAGGAATCGTAAAGGGTTCAATACGGCTGACTTATCAAAACGGTTCGAATCTCGTAAGCGTTGACATTGATTTGAGTTCCTGCACAACGGTAGGCGATGTTCTCAATACCATAAGCGGAATGAAAAATCCGCATTTTTCGGTCAATGCCGATTTAACGGAACACGGTTTGGTTCTTTCTCTGCCGCCGGATACAGCGGGCAGCGTTGTTGTTTCAGAAGTCGGCAAAGGAATGGTTGCACGTCAACTCGGTCTTCCGCTCAAGACAAGTTTTTCCGCTAACAGTCCGCTGTTTGGAACAGATGTCAATCCTGCTGTCTCCGCAACAACGCCGCTTGATGCTCTACTGGGTTCCAAAGCGCGGCTAGAGTTGCGGTTCGCAGGAAACAATAACGACATAACGCTGTTGGCAAAACAGAACGGCGAAACTATTACGGATGCAAACGGCAGAACGTGGAACATGAACGGCGTATCGGTTGCCGTGATTGCCGACCCAGATGTTGTACCGGGAAGCGAGTCCGCCGAGTATGACGAAGAAAAGAATCAAATCGTGTTGCGGATACATCCCGACCACACTTCTGCAAACGATATTATTAAGGCGGTTAATGCGGCTTCAGCAGCGGGAAGCATTCCGCCTTTTGATGCGGAGTTGACGGGTTCCGACCAAACCAAAAGCGGTTCAGCGGGAACAGGGAATGTTTCGTTTTTGCCGGGACTCGTTGTACTTGAAGGCACAACTCAATACGGAAACGGACAAGCACTTGATAAAGCCGGCTTGCAGATAGTCAACGGCAGCAAAACGTTTAACATATCGTTTGCCGATTGCAAGACGGTTGACGATATGCTTGCCGAACTGAACGACCCGCAATACGGATTGTCCGCTTCGATAAATGCGTCAAAGAGCGGTTTTGATATTAGGACACGAATCAGCGGAGCGGATTTTTGCATCGGCGAAAACGGCGGGCAAACCGCTCATCAACTCGGTTTGAGAACGCTGGACTTGGAGACGCAACTTGCTGACCTTGATTTCAATCGCGGCGTTAATGATTACACTGGTCCCGGCACACCGGCATCGGCTCTTTACAACGGAATTCAGCCGAACAGTGCTTTGCTGTTGACCTCGAAGCAGGAAGGCAAAGTATGGAATGATTGGACGCTAAACTTCGTTTCGACTTCCGACCCAAACGGAGCAATTTCATTTTCGATTGACGAGACGAATAAAATCATCTGCATCGGAATTGTACCGGGGGCAACAACGGCGTGTGAAATCGTCAGTGCATTTTATGCGCAGCCGGGTCCGCAGGAATTGTTTGACCTCGCATTGGATACAACAAACGGCGCAAATACCGGCGCAGGCGTTGTTTATGTCGGCAAAGCAATAACAAGCGGCGGAACTGACGGCGGTATCGATTTTACCATCACGAGAAATGACGGCGTTGTTTTGGAAATTGATATACACGATGCACGCACCATCGGCGATGTTTTGCGAATCATCAATGAGCATCCCGATAATCAGGGAAACGGCATTATTGCGATGCTTGCGGAATTCGGAAACGGGATTCAACTTATCGATAATACTTTCGGCAGTTCGTCAACACGCGTTGATAGAACGCTGCTTTCAACGGCTGCGATAGAACTCGGATTGGTCAAGCAAGGCGAAGAATATCGGAGCATCGAGTCCGCACTTGCCGACGCTGCGCTGGACGGAAGTTGGGACAAGGTTTCTGCGGGACAAAATGCTTCAGCGGTTGTGAACTTTAATACCGATAACAGTTCGCTGCTTGTCCGTTCAAAGAACAGCGGGATTTATGCCAACGGATACACAATACAGTTTGTTCCGCAAGGGACTGGTGTTCCGCCGTTTGAATTCAACGCTGCTGCAAGAACGCTGACTTTCGCAATCGATTCCGGTGTTACGACGGCAAACGATATTATTGAAACCTTCCGCAGCAGTGCTTCCGACCAAGTACTGTCAATGTTCGACATACAAAACGGCATAAATAATGACGGCAGTACAAGCAGCGGCAGCGGAGCAGTGAACCTTATCAGCGGTCAGTTATCCGGCGGCACAAACAATGTGTTGACGGGATTTGACGCAAATCCGAAAGAGGCGGACTCGCTTTATACGGCATTAATTCGGATGCAAGCCGCTATGGAGAAAAATGATATTCGGGAAATTGAGCGGGCGACTCAACTTCTCGATAATGCATCGGAGCGCATGAAAAATGCGCGGGCAACAGTCGGTATAATGCAGAACACACTGGATACGGTTACAGACCGGCTGGCGGAGGAAAACATTTTGCATGAAACGACTTTGAATCAAACCCTGCGGATTGATTTTGCCGATGCGTCTCTCAACTATATGGCGCAGCAACTTGCGTATCAGGCGGCGATGCAGACCGCAGCGATGATGTTCCAGATGTCGCTGCTGAATTTTATCTGAATAGCCGCTCCTGTATTTGGACAAGCGGTGTTAAAGATTGTGAAATTTTTACGCAGACCGTCCGCTGCATGCCAAGAACGCGGATAAAAAAACTCGTTTTCAAACGACTTTGAATGTGACGTGCCTTTTTTGTATCAATAACTTGATTTTCGTAGAAATTAAAAATATAATCCGGCTGTTTTTTATGTTTCATCCGAGGCACCGATTTTTGGAGATTGATTTATGAACCGCCGTAATTTTATTTTTTCAACAGCAGTAGCCGCAGCCGCAGCCGGTACAATTTGTTCGGCGCAGAAATCTGAAACATCTGCTCTCAAGTCCATAGAGACCGACATTTGTGTACTCGGCGGAAGTTGTACCGGTACGTTTGCCGCCGTCCGTGCGGCACAACTCGGCGCAAAAGTTGTTCTCGTTGAAAAACAAAACTGCTTTGGAGGCGTTGCAACTTCTTCACTCATCAATGTTTGGCACACATTATACGATACTATTCATCAAACGCAAATTATCGGCGGCTTGACCGAAGAAGTTATTAACCGCCTGAAAAAACGCAATGCCGTCAAAAATTATGAGAACGACCTAAAGGGACCTTGGGCTCTCAATTCACAGGAATTGAAAATTGAACTGGACGAACTCGTTCTGGAAAATAAAATTACTCCGCTGCTCCACACCCTTTTTTCCGAACCGGTTACTGAAGACGAAAAACTGCTCGGCGTGATTGTCGACAATAAGAGCGGACGAAGCATTATAAAAGCAAAACAGTTTATTGACTGCACCGGCGATGCTGATTTATGTTTCCGGCTTGGTATTGACCATTATACGTTCCCAATGCTGCAGCCGCCGACAACTGCCGCTCATTTTAATCATTTCGATTTCGGGTTGTTCAATAAAACGTTGAAAGAACACGGCAAAGAATTCGGTATCCCATCCGGTTTCGTTTGGGGGGCAACGGTGCCGGGCAGCCAAACGGTGATGATTTCCGGAACGCGAATTTACGGAGTCGATTGCAGCGTTGCAGACGAATTGACGAAAGCGGAAATTGAAGGGCGGCGGCAAATTCGGGCAATGCAGGATATGCTGCGGAAATATCACCCTGATAAAAACTTTGTGCTGACCGCTTTACCGTCTTATACAGGAGTTCGGGAAACGAGACATATCAAATCCTTATATCAGGTCAGCGATGACGATGGTCTCTACGGCAAACGGTTTGACGACGCGATTGCGAACGGCAGTTACGTTTTTGACCAGCATCATCAGGATAAGCCCGGCATCACGTTCAAAGAATTGGACGGAACTTACCGCTATACCGGCGGAACTATCGGTGACGAAGAATATCCGGCAACACGGGGACGCTGGCGTGAAGAGACCGAAACTAATCCAACGTTTTACCAAATACCGCTGCGGAGCATTGTGCCGCTGAAATTTAATAACCTAATGATGGCGGGCAGAATGTTCGATGCCGGAATCGTTGCCTTTTCCGGTATGCGGGTAATGGTAAATATGAATCAACTCGGAGAAGCCGCAGGGGTTGCGTCGTATCTGGCACTGCATCAAAATAAGCCCGTTCAAAAAATTGACGCAGCGGAAGTTCGGAAAGTTCTGAAAGATAAAGGAGCGGTGATAATTTGAGGTCACGCAACCGGTTGAGCGGCTAGAGCGTTTTTAGATTTGTCGCGGATGAATTCCCGTAACCCCCGCGAAGGCGGGGGTCTAGAGAACGGACGTGAACCTTTTACGTCTAGGGTCCCGCTTTCGCGGGAATGACGAAAGCGAATTCCAGCGGTCCACACCAATTCTTGATATGCTCTAAAACTGCTGCGGCATCGGTATTGCCAGCATAGCGGCGATGGCGCGCATTAACTCTGCCTCTTTCGGTACGATTTTTCCGTCCGCTTTGACGCAGCATATAAATGAATCGAAAATCACATGTTTCAATTCCGGTGAGGTCTCCGCTAATATTCGCAATGCTCTGTCAAATTGAATCGGCGAGATTCCATCCGCCGGCAAGAGCGGAGTTGTCAGACCGAGTTGACGAGCAGCGGTGTTATATGCGCTTTGCACTTCCGGCATATTTTCATGACCGGAATAAGCAAGATACGACAGTACCTGCGCGGCTTGTTCCTGAACTGCGGACAAGCGGGAATAACGCACCGCTAGATGTTTCGCCATTCCGAAGTAAATATCCAAGTCCCGTAAGAGCATTGCTTTAATCGTATATTCAAACAAGTCCATTTTGTTGTCGGCTGCTATCAGCGTATCGACAACGGCGGTGAATTGTCTGTATTGCTGCTGCGATAAATGCCGCAGTGCAGACATAACCCGCTGCACCAGCGGGATTTTCAATTCCGGCGGCAGGGTCTGAACGTTTTCAAAGTGCCGCTGCGTTTCCTGTCTAACAAAATCCGTTGGAATTGCATCTAACTGTTTTTGCCGAGTTGCATCGTCTCCGTCGAGCAGAACGGCAAAGAATACCGCTTGCGCTGTCAGCGGATTACCGGCATCTTCACTGATTTTCTGCGGCACTTGTTTGAGCGTATCTTCCGCTGCGGAAAGCATTGCGGGAGTTAAAATCGTACCGGCAATCGGCGGAATGGGAATTGCCGGTTTCGTTGACCGGCGAGGTTCTTCAACAGTATTGACAGGATATATCACCTGCGGAAACTTTCCGTCAAACGTTGGGTCAATCGTTTTGATTCGTTTGGTCAACGGAGGATGCGTTGCGAGTAGTCCGCCCAGTGAAAACATTTGGTAAACATCGCCGAAGAACATATGACTTGCTTCTGCTGCACCTGGGCTTGATATGCCGCTTCCGATTTTGGGACATCCGATTTTTTTCAAAGCACCGGCAATTCCGTTTGGATTTCTCGTGAACTGCACCGCCGAGGCATCAGCGAGAAATTCCCGCTGCCGTGAAATCGTCGCTTTGATAATTGCGCTGAAGAATATACCGACATAGCCGAGTATCATCAATGCGAGACCGCCCAGCAAAAACATGAGAGCGATACCCGCTCCCGAATTTTTACCGCTCCGGCTGCTTGAACGCGGCATATACCAAGCGAGGCGCATTGCCCAGTATCCGATAAGTGCGAGAATCTGGATTCCGAAAAGAATTCCGATGAGGCGAAGATTCATACGCATATCGCCGTTGATGATGTGCGAAAATTCATGGGCGATGACCCCCTGCAATTCATCACGGGTTAAAAGTTCTACCGTGCCGCGGTTCACGCCGATAACCGCTTCATTTGGTGAAAAGCCGGCGGCAAAAGCGTTGATTGAATGTTCGCTGTCCATGAGATAGACGGCAGGAACCGGTACACCGGCGGCAAGGGCAACCTCTTCGACAATGTTATACAAACGGCGTTCAATCGGATTCGATGAAGACGGCGCAATCAAACGTCCTCCCAGCGATTCCGCAACAAGTCGACCGCCGCCTGCCGAAAGTTGTGATGTCTTGAAAAGCGATGCAAAGAAAACAATAAGTACCAAGATTCCTGTGCCGACTGCCGCTAATTCAACGCTTTGCGTGAATGCGATAATGGCGGTAAAGATAACGGCGGCAAGAACGATAACCGCCGCTGTGTAAAGGAATACAAGTAAGGTCGTTCTGGAACGCGCCTTTTGCTGCTGCTCGAAAAAATTCATGACAGTATTACAATCTAATGGGGATTTTGCCGCTGTGCTTCGGTTAAAACTGTTTTGAGATTTTTCAACAACTGCGGCAACTTGAACGGTTTATAAATAAAAGCGGTTATGCCTTCCTGTCTCGCCCGAACCATAACGTGACCTCCATCATAACCGAAACTTGCCATAAAGATATATGGAACAAACGGAACTTTGATAATATCACGAATCTGCTCAAACAGTGTAAAAGAAGACATATCTCCCAACTTGACATTACAGATGAAAGCGTCATAAGTTGTTGTGTTGACCATATTTATGGCATCTTCTCCGCTCAAGGCGGTTTCTACGGTATTGCCGTAAAAATAAAGCGTCTTACTTAACTGCTGACCGGCTTGTTCGTCGCCGTCGATAAGCAGAATCCGTTTTCCGCTTAATACTTCGTAATTTCGGCAATCAACTTCGGACAAGGTATCGGCGGTCCAATCCGGCCGGATTTCTTCAACGTGAGCGAGAAAAGCGTGTTGAATAGTTCGGACATCGTTTTGAATACCGATTAGTCCTTCGCGGACAACATCCGATAATTCACCTTGCAGCAGTCGTCCGCACTCGTTCAAGATATGATTGAGCGGACTAACTGCCTTGCTGTACACGTTTTCAATGCTTTTGAAAGCGGAGTCCTTTTGCTCGAAATTCAACAAGTCAAGCGTTGCTATGGCAATGGCGACATCTTCGGCATAAGATTCCAAAAGCCGCACATCGTCTTCGCTGAAAGCATTCGGTTCTTGACTTTCCACGTTGAAAGTCCCGACAATTTTCCCGAAATGTTTCAGCGGTACGGTTATAGAACTTCTTGCCCCCGGAATACCTTCGAGATAAAAAATGTTTTCGGAGCGGTCATCCATTCGATAACTACTGCCGTGAAACGCAACCCAGCCGGTAATACCGTTATTGTTGTCTTGCCGGGCGTAAAGAACACGTTTACTCGCTTCTTCGGACATTCCTACCGAAAGAAAGGGGTCAAGAAGAAGTTGAGTTTGGTGCGACAGAACCCGAATTTCAAATGAATTGTAATGAAGAATTGATGTTACACTTTTACGAATTTTCGCTTTGATAACTGCTCTGAGTTCTTCCGGTTTTAACTTGAGGACATCGTCTTTTGAGAGATTCGTGAGTTCATGTCCTGCCTGTTTGATTTGGAAGAGGGGCTGCTGTGCTGTTCTCTGTTCCGTTGCGTCTCGGATTTCAACGAGGAAACTTGTGATTTCGCCGTCTTTGCCGAAAATCGGAATGACGTTCATGGTCATATACCGATTCTTGCCTAGCAGAAAAGATGTGTTAGACGCTCTCTTGGTTTCACCGACGGTTTTGAACGGGCAATAGTCGGGACCTTGCAATTCAGGATGTCCGAGCGGTTCATAGAATTTTAATCCGATTAAACTGCTGTATTTTTTGCCGGATTTGCTGCTGCACCAATCGCCGAACTGCCGATTGTGCCAGAAGATAGTGAAGTCGGTATCGACCCGCGCCAGACCGACCGGAAGATTTTCAAGAACGCTTTTTTCTTGCGAAACATCGGTGTTGACTTGCAAAAAATCGAAGTAATTTCTGTCAATGAGCAGGCATTCGTAATTGTTTTGCCGCAGTTTGCTTAGTGATTCGCTGATGTTAGGACATATTTCGTATTCCCAGTTTTTTTCGCAGCCGGTGAGGATTCCGTCCCCTGAAGTTCCCCAAGAATCGCCGACAACGAGGATTTTTTTCGACGGTTCGGATTGTATTATATCCGACTTGCCGTTTCTAATGCTGTGTGACATATTGTTTTTCCCCTTCTCATTGCCGCTGTTCATACGCTTTTCTCCTCGTATAATTTTACCATAAATCAAAATTTTTTCAAGTGAAAAAACGAAAAATTTGTTTCTTGCCTTGTGGTCTATCGGTCTTGACAGTTTTCATTTACGTTGTTATTCTTTATCAACTTTTTCCTTCCTTCATTTTAGTCGTTATTTTTTTATAGAGGTAGTCATGGACGATTTGAAAAACTTTTGCTGTCAGAATAAAAACTGCCCCAAACACGGTGTTCGCGGCGAAGAAAATATCCGCGTTCGTGCCAGATACGGCACGAAAAACACCCGCCTTCTGTATTGCACCTATTGTAAAGAGACCTTCTCCGAACGCCGAGGAACGGTCTTTTTTAACTCCAGCCTTCCCGACGACACCATCGTCTCCATTCACGAACACGTCGCCGAAGGCAATGGCATGCGGCAGTGTTGTTAAGGATAAGGGGCAGCCGCTTGATAAAAGTTCATCGCCAAACAGTGATTTGGAGTCAAGCACAGGGCAAGACGGACGTTTGCTCGCGGACGACCGAGGAAGCCGCGTTACCGTCCATCGAAGAACTTGGTGTATGCAACGGTGCATAAAACACGGGTGAATGGTCGAGTGAAGAGGATTAACTATCGGACAGTGTTTGGAACTGAGGAGCAAGTAGCGGCGGCATTGAAATTATCGAAGTGTAGCCGGAAGATTAACACTGCGTTTATTGAGCGGCAAAATGGAACGGACAGGAATCGCTGTAGCCGAAAGGTGCGTAAGAGTTATTGTTTTTCAAAGGATTGGGATGTGCATGGAGCGGCGACGCAGTTTAGTTTGTACAGTTATAATTTTTGTTGGGCGGTACGGACATTGCGGCGACCGGATGGTAGAAGGGAGCGTGCAGTCCCGCAATGGCTGCAGGGCTAGCGGATCACCTCTGGACTATAAGGCGACCTCTAAAAACCATTTAATTTCCGAAAAGGCGGTATAATTACGAATCATAGTTATTCCGCTCACTTTACTTTTCCCCATTAGTTCCCGATGAGTAACAAACACCGCAATTCTC
>Ga0123353_10013765_pt1 | contig 11605 bp, 8 predicted proteins | sample TergutLab28metaG_3_FD_92763 | JGI IMG/M metagenome (GOLD analysis project Ga0123353, IMG submission 92763) | Labiotermes labralis P3 segment gut microbial communities from Petit-Saut dam, French Guiana - Lab288 P3 | ecosystem: Host-associated > Arthropoda: Insects > Digestive system > Gut ... | reverse complement strand
TGAAACCATCACCGCTGACATGCTACAAACAGTTTGGAACGAACTCGATTATCGTGTTGATGTTTGTAGAATCACAAAGGGCGCACATATAGAGCACCTGTAAGGTATGTAACAAAAATTTGGAGTGTTGTTCTATTGAATAAAAAATACATATACCCCTATCTCAAGTGTATTGTGTATGACAAGTTGTTAAAATCCCGACAATCATTTCGAATAACCCTGTATTTAACAGTGCTCTTAGTAAGTGCTGTCCACAGACCAGGAGATGACCCCTGCAGGAATGCGATAGCTGCGCATGCGTAAGACTTCCTGTCGAATGGCCAGTCGTTCTATCAATAGAGAGTGCACTCGCTCGCTGTCACAGAAATGGAAATGCTTGACTTGAGTCTGTGGTGCTAGTAGAACGATCTGGCGCTCCTGCCAATAGCAGTCCAGTGGTCCGCCCTACAGCTGGCAAATTCCCGCACCGCGCCAAACACGCCTACCGCACGCGAGTGACGTGTGGTGTGTATGATATTGGGTGAGATTCTATTCACCTCTGTTTTATCAATTCGTTGACAGTGCTGCCTTTATCTTGTCGCTCCTCCAGATTTTTCATATTACTTCACAGTGAATATTGTCCCTGTGCTCACCATGAAGGCGTGTTGGGGTATGGAGGTTTAGCTTCCATAATGCATAATCCCTGCACTAGATGGAGGTGAGTAATCGGCTTCGCGCCTCGGCTGCTTTGCCATCGGGGAAAGAACCGCTGGTACTCATCGACTAGGAGGTTGGATTCATATTTCTTAACATTTTTAGTACACTGTACCGCTCTTCTTCAACTTCAGCGTCTTGTTCGTGTGACTTGCCTGTCACTTGTCAAGTTTTTCGCCACTAAAATATTCTTTGTCTTTTAAAGATTTCTATAAAATAAAATGCCAATTGCAAAAATTGTGTACTTGAAAAGCACGGTCGATGATGAACAATAATATTAACAAAGTACATATATATATATATATATATGTACATACATATGTACATACACATACGTACATACATACATACAAATGTACACACATACATGCATACCCACATACACATATACATACACACATATATACGTACGTAGTACATACATACATACACGAAGATATACATAAAGATGGCTGCCGAAGTGAATGACGAGGTCGAGAACGCTGTCAATCTGATAGTGAATACAACAGAACAAAGCGGGAGATTAGAAAAAGATTATCCAGACTGGAGGGCACTAAATGGAAAATAGAATTCTCGTGGGTAAAGGTCCACGCGGGAATGTATGGTAACGAAATGGCGGACAGAGTAGCTAAAGAAACAGCACGAAGTAAAGACGCCGAAACTGCATTTAAGAGAATCCCAATAAGCACATTTACTACGAATTGGAAGAAGAAGCCAAACAACAATGGCAAAAAGAATGGAAAAAGTGCACAAAGAGAGCAATAACTAAGGGGTATTTCCCCAATGTCCAGGAGAGGCTAAGCATGAATATCAGAGTTACACCTAATATTGCGGCGATGACTACAGGGCACGGGAAAACCAGGGCCTATCTCCATCGGTTTAAGCTATTGGACAACGCAACATGTGCCTGCAAACACGGAGACACTGTACCAGTGCATACTAGTAGAAAAACAGAGAGGAACCCTGAAGAAAAACATCGTCCACCCCGGTCATTGGCCAACACGCAAACAGAAGTTAATCACGAAGTTTCGGAAACCGTTCATAACCTTTATCGAATCAATAGACTTTGACTTACTATAACAAAGCTGGAATCAAAAAAAGTTCTGAACAACGTAAAGTGACACAGCGAAGGATGCTTTCTGATGTACAACCAAATTAACTCTGCATGTAGTATTACCCAGTTTAATTGGACATGCTTTAATAAAAAAAATAAATACACACATACATATATACACGTACATACATATATACATACATACACAGATACATACATACATACACATACGCATACGCATACCTACATACATACATATACACGTACGTACATACATACATACATACATACAAATGTACACACATACATGCATACCCACATACATATATACATACACACGTACATACATACATACACACATATACATACATACATACATATATTGTATGGTGAATCTCGAGATAATGATCTAGAGGCTATTTAGTGCACCGCCATTTTGAGAAGAAGAAATACTGCTTCGATCCGCCCACGGCCGGTACCACTTTCCAGTCTCCTTTCAAATGCTCCCAATTCAGCGCACAAAAAGCGCGTGTTTGCACTCATTTAAAATGAAGAGTTTCTCCTTTTCCTTAGATGGCACTACAGTCGCTTCCTTAATGGACCTCACCCAGTCAGCTGTGTTCTTTTTTACCTCTCTTTTCAGTTTTCAATTTTGGGTTTATTAATATCGGTACACGGTTCCACCTTCGGTTTTTGGTCGTCCTCTTAATCATCCTCCCTGAGGATTATTTTTACATACTTGGCTTAACTAAAATGAAAAGTTCCTTTACCAAAAGTATGTGTATTTACAGCATGCAGATTCACTGATTCCCTACACTGAAGATGCTATTAATTTGTAATGTGAAATAAAACAACATAAGTTTTTAATATATGAACTGCCGTAAGTTTCCTGACTGCTTTAATAAATCTCGATGTCAGGGCGTTTTGTATCCCTGCAGACGTGCAGGCTATGTTCAATTCAGTGCCAAGGGCCACGAAGCTTTTCCGGGAACACTGTCAATACAAAAACGTAAGTCCTGTCTCGTAACACGTCACGTACTTTATCTGTGTGTACAGTGTAGTTCATATATAGGCCTACCACATGACAAAGAGTCAGTGGTGTAACATTTGAACTTCTTAGAGGCCAGGTTATTGTTTGGCTTCTTCCACGCCATCCATTAGGAAACCCAGCATTCAAAGCCTGCCGAAACAGTGGACTGTAGTTGGGCGCAGCGCCATACTGTTGAAGAACAGCAGTATTATTCACTTTCAGTGTCTTTAATTATTTTGAAAGCTAACGGTTTTAACGCGACGAATTAAAAATTTTCTAAGGTAAAGTAAAAGTAAAGTTCACTCTAGAACAGGCCACGAAGTCCCAGAGGGGGAGCACATATATAGCTCTACTCTTCCTTTAACATCGGCCCTCGATGGAGGTGTGTGGTCAACGCTACTCCCCTGCCGCTTTACCCCCCGGGAAAGAGACCCGGTACCCATTGTATAGGAGGCTGGGTGGACCCCACGGCCGGTCTGGACGGGTGCGGAAAATTTCGCCTCCACCGGGATTCGATCCTCGGACCGTCCAGCCCGTAGCAAGTCGCTTATAGCTGTTTGATTTCAGTTTCCTCTTACGGTATACTGTGCGAAATATGAAGGCCCTATTTTGTCGTACAGTCACGTAGCAGTGCAGAGCACATGTCCACTATCGGCGAGTCAGACATTGCTCGAAAATGTGACGTGTTTCAGCTCACCTTGTGCAGCAGCTGTGCACATTAACTGAGCCGTTAATGTGAAAACGGAGGCTCAGATGTTGAAAAGATTCTTCGTGGAAAATATTCATATTTATCAATTCAATTTATGTCAAAATCTGTATATTCTACTTACCAGATGATTTCATTTTTCTCTTTAATATTGTTAGTTGGTGTCAGTTACATGAGGTCGTAAACTGAAACTTGTGTGAGAATTCGTTGTACTCCCTTCTCACAATACCACGACTGTAAATACTTGTGTAAAACAGGGCGATTATGGTGATTATTACAGTGGTAATAATATTAAAATGTGGGCCGGGTAGCTCAGTCGGTATAGCGACTGAGCTACGGGCTGGACGGTCCGGGATCGAATCCCGGTGAGGACAAGATTTTCCACCTGTCCAGACCGGCCCTGGGGCCCACCCAGCCTCCTGTAAAATGGGTACCGAGACTTTCCCGGGGGTAAAGTGCGGCCGGGGCGTGCTGCTGACCACTTACCCCCTTCTAGTGCCGCGGTCATGGAAGAGTAGAGCTATAACTCTACCCACCCTCTGGGCCACACCGGGCCTGTAACGGGATCACTTTACCTTTTTTAATAATATTAAAATGATATTACCACGTAAAATTACGCTGAAGAAATTAATAGACTTTTCCTCTTATATGATATTATTTTAGCAGTATTCATTATAACGGCGTTTTATTTCAATTTCAGCGTGGTATAAACGATAATTAACATTTCTCGCACAACTATAACTGCCACTTTATGTCTACTATTGATAGAATTGGCAGGTAAAGGGAAAGGTGTGTTAAAATTAGATAAGTAGAGAGTGCAATAGATACATGGATACTTTTCCATTATGTAAATTTAAATATTGATTGATATGTGGTCTTAATCCCAACCTGTCCTAATGACAACGAAATTAAACTGTGTGAATGTAGTGCTGCTAGTTTAATCGGCCGAATGTCTGTGTTGCTTTCACAAATATCACGCGAACCGCACCCATTGTAAATCCATCCGCCTGTGGCGGTTGATTGCCACTTCTACAATATCGTGCTGTACCTGAAGATGAGACGTCGCATGACGCTTCACACAGAGTCACAGATACCTCTGGACGTGACACAAAAGGAAATTCTTGCAACGCTGAAAACAGAGCCACGCCAGAATAAGCCTGCGACTTATTTTATTTTAACAGTTTATTATGCTTTGATTTAAAATACTGAAAGTAGTTTTTTTACCCCATGGCATAACAGGCCCTAGTGGGCTAGGGCCTCCTCCTTAACGAGGTTTCACGATCACTCAGAGCACCATACTTGGTAGGACTCCTCTGGATGAGGGGGACTGCGGTAGCGCAATGGTTAAGGTGCTGTGCTACAGATCGGAAAGTCGTTGGTTCGATCCCAACTGGTGTCAGTGGATCTTTCATTGACATAAAATCCTTCCGATCGCAATATGGCCCTGGGGTCGAATCAACTTCTAACAGAAATGAGTACCAGGATTATTTCCTGGGGTAAAGGCGGCCGATGCGTAATGCTGAAAACCTACCACCATCCTGTGCCGTTGTCACGAAATGTGGGAACCTTAAATTCCTGGAACCCTCTGGACCCCTCCGAGCCTATAACGGGACTGATTTACATTTTACCTCTGGATGAGAGATCAGCCCGAAGCAGAGTCCTTTACCTGACCCACGACACTTACAAGAGACATGCTTGACACCGACGGGATTCGAACCCGCAATCTCAGCAAGCGAGCGACCGCAGACCAAGACCTCAGACAGCGCGGCTACGGGGATTGGCCTTGGTAGCAATTGCTTATACGGAACACATAAATGCGCTCAGGGCCAAATGCAGAGGTTTTAGTGCAAACTTGACGGCACATATACAAACCAATGGGTTTTGAAGGCTATAATATTCCTAAGAACTTGAAGCTAGTTTTTATCGCCTGGTATGCTGAAGTGTATCAGGAACGTAACGGAGCGTCATCAGTCATCAAGGAACAGCGTGCTACGGCCCTCAGTTATTCCTTATTACGATAAAACTTTAGAAAATTTCTATCAGTTTGTAGTGGTTCTGTATACATTGTGTGGAACAGCAGACAAAGAAAAGAATGCAGCTCACAATAGGGAGAACTAAACTGGCTGGTGACGTCATAATTGGTATGACACAAGTGCAGGTGTCCTTGGATACTGAGCCAGTGACGGTAATGATGGTACGGATAGTTGTTGATGGAAGATGTGCAGATGGTGGATGCAGACTACGTAGCTTTAGGACTACATACGTTAGATTGGTCCCACGCGAGAAGCGTCCATTTGAACTGCCTGTGAAGTACTTACAAAGACGTGCAAGACTGGAGGTTGCCGTAATGTAGAGGCTGAGGATTCTGGTCTTCTAGGCTGATACGCGGAATAGCGGGGCTATCGATATCCGACGTTTCGAAAGAATTTACCGTCTTTTCTTAAAGTGTCACGGAGTCCATGAAGATATTAAGAATTTTTTCACTCATTATTATGTAACTGAAATGGATAAAGCGCAGAAAGGGCATGGACAGGTGCCTGAGAGCGTCTCTGACAGGGGATGAGTTGGCACAGATTCTGTTCTTAAAGCGTCCTAAATAGGGAGCGGGAAATTTTAGTCGCCGTAGTGGCTAGGGTGCGAGCTAGACAACCGAGAAATAGCTACCCGTTTTCTTAAGGTCATCTTGCAGCTGCTTATGTCTTCGTCCTTGTATCATCGTCCCTTTATCCTTCCTTTGACATGAGACACCAAAACGCCCGTCTTCATTCCACACAACTCATCTTTCACAGTCCTTCATTTCCATGTTATATAACTTACATAGATGGGAAAGCGTCGTGAAAAATGCAGAGTGTATCAGCAGCAGACTAAAGGCGAGATTTAACTTGGCAAATGGGACGGGGGTCTTTCCGAAATGCATAGTAGAAACCGAAACACCTTTCATAGTGGACATTGCCTCTGAAGTATTGTAGCTAAATTCATTTGCAGGACTGTACGAGTGACCTAATTCATAAAGCTCTAGATTAGATGGGAAACGTAATGTCGCATCTGACGCTAGAAACCTGAGAAAGATTTGTGAGATTTCCTGCAATTACGTAACACAAATTGCACGAACAAGGTCAAATGACTCCACCCATATCGCGTGACTGAAGATGAATTATAAACTGCTCGTACAGATAGGAGGTTTGGGCAACCGCGTGGTTTGGTTTGTTACTAACGTTTATACAGTAACAAACCAAAACGCTTGGTCTCCCAACCTCCTGTTTATGCGAGTGTAAAGGAGCAGTTCATAGTCATTACTAACGTATATATACAATGGGTACCGGATCTTTCCCGGGGGTAAAGCGGCCGGGGCGTGGCTTTTACCACCCACCCCTATCTAGCAGCTTTAACGAAAGAGTAGAGCTATACCTCTACTCCCCTTCTGGGCCTTTGTGGCCTGTTCTAGGGCGAACTTTGTCTTTACTGAGTTCAATATGCCCAAGGGAGGTGTGACGGTGAGTGACTACTAATTTATATGTTGCTTGGTTTGGCAGCTCTTCGAGTGTAGTAATTATGTGCTAGTCTTTAAAAGAAAATTAACGACTGGCATAAAATGTAGTAGAAAAAACTGCAAATATACGAAGTTTACAGCCGTGTATTTGTGGTTTTATGTAGCCAACTGAAGAACAGATCAATAAAATGACTTGTTATGTCATTGCAGAAGAATAATACATTTTGAGCTTCGGAGTAGATCGCGGAGGATTTGCGTATCGTTTATCTAACTACCCTGTCAATAGCACAGGCTGCGCAGAGCGCAATGGTAGTATAATTACTGAATAGACATAGGAAGTTTATGCAAGGAAGCGTTCGTGAGCTATTTTAAGGCACTACGCACGCATTTGTCTGAAGAGACAAAGGAAAACCACGATAAACTTCAATATAGCTGGTGCACCTGCCGAGATCCAAACCGAGAATCTCCGAAACAGAAGTTGAAATCGTTACTTCTTGAGACATGATATTTGGTTGGGTGCTGACTTGAATATTTGGATATGAGCGAGATGAAGGGACAGAAGTTGTTAGAAATTAATGTTACTGAGGAGCACTGTCGTTTGTACTGTTCACTAGACACAGGAGCTTCAAGACAGGTTTCACTGCTTGATATTTACGTAACTTCTGCTTAACTTGTTTATCTCAGTATTTAACCAACTTGATGCACAAAATTTGTTTCACAATAAGTTTTATTTCATGACGTTACATGTTTCGAGCACATGTGCTCGAAACATGTAAAGTCATGAAATAAAACTTATTGTGAAACAAATTTTGTGCATCAAGTTGGTTAAATACTGCGATAAATATACTGAGATGCACGGTCAACAAAACATCATAAATACATAACTTGATTTGTTGCTAACACCACTGTGCATCGTGTGACTGACGCTAAGTCACCTGGAGAGCTGGCCGATTGAAAAGACTTTCGGCTGACCAACGGGAATAATCGTGGCCGATTCCGTTATGCATTTGCCATGAACTCTAGGAGGAAAGGCGAGTAACGAGGGTGTTCTTATTCAGTAGTCCGCGGGTTGAGAAACGAAGACAGCTGTTGGTAAGTGTCGTTGGACGTAGCGGTAGTCTGCATCCTCGCCGATGGGGCAGGTCACGTCCCTTTTTTAATGCAGCATTGCGCACTTGACCATTTTTTTTTTGTAAACAACTATCATTAAATTCACACATAATAAATTAACAGAATGTAGTGGCTTCAAGTCTTGTCAAATTCACGTCGACTTTTTACGCTTAAAACGTATTAATTTAAGATCATAGTGGATAGTTTTGGAACTAACAATTGAATATACAGAGTGTATCTTTAATCGTTTCTTACAGTAGGTAGCTTTCTGACATAGACTGCATCCACCGCAACATTCCGCAACAACGACGGTGTTCAGGTCAGCGGTTAAAGATACGCTCTGTACTACGCAAGTCGATATTTCAGTCACCTCGTATTTCCCAGTTTGTGGTGAATGTGATTGTCATTCTTTCCCCGTACATCTGTTAACACATGAATAGCACGAGATGAAGGCGGGGTTTAGGTCTCGCAATTTACCGGTATGTACGTCATATAAACACATCTGTTACTTTGGCAAGGCTCTCGCATGCGCACAAAGAAGGAAGGCATGGAACAGAATAACAAAAATAAAAATAACGAAGACAAAGGAGTTTATAATTATGAAAGTTTATCTTAGATAAATCACGTACAGGAACCCCAGTGATATTTTAATCCCAATCTGGGCTACGGACAGCACACACATCCGGTTGGTGCCGTATGTTGCGAGAATCCGTTAATTGCATTGAGCTCGAGCTGAAAAATGTCTTTCATGGAATGATAAACAAAGAAAGAAGCGTACGTGCAGCCGGAGGATGTCAGCTGTTTATTACCACACGATGTGGTAACGTCAGAGCACTGCACTGCTTCGCGAGTGACCAATGGCCTACCTCTTATGCTTCTCAAACCGCCCTCATTTTATGTTACTGAGACTATCCTACTGTTATTGTTATGAAGAAAGGTTGTTGCTTACTTTAAGGTCTCTGACCGCCTGCCAGACTTTTGAGGATGTCTTCGGCCTGCCTCGTGATACAGTCCTTTTGGTAACACGAAGATAAATTGTACTGTACTCGTCCTTTCGACAAGCAATAACGAATTACCTAAGCCAAAATTCGAGTCCACGTTAACAAATTTATGCAACTTCTTTTAAAGCAGTGCTTTTTAAACGGTGGTACGCGTACCCTTACCGGTACGCAGACGGTCGCCTGGTGATGCACGAGGATATTTAAACATTACTTTTTCCAATAATTAAATTTTATAAACGTCAGTTTCATTATTAAAATTGTTTTAAGTTTTTGAAATGTAAAGAAACACATTTTCAAAATGTATACAAAAATAATATATAATGTTCTGTTACAGTACAGACTGTCCTCTGTTGTTTATCAGCCTTTAAATTGTAAAAGCAGCAAATGCGATACTTTGGCTTTCCACAGCGTTTTCTTTCTCTGGTTGACACGTTTGAAGACTTCCAACTTGCCAACCAGCGAAACATCCCGGAAGAGCAGTATCATGAAAGTAGGCATTAATATTTGCAGTGGTACACGTCCATATATTTTAGTGCGAAAATGGTAAGCGAGAAAAAGAAATTGAAAGACACTCTTTTAAACACACTGTAGCAGCTGTGCTAATTGGAAGGTTACGCATGACTCAGACTATGTGCGGAAGAATTAGACAAGTTCGGACTGGAAATGGGAACACCGAAATTACATTCAAAATGAATACTACGGCCGTTCATGTATCTTCAAATTACATTCCTCGTTATTTTCCTTATATTTCATTCGCGTGTGTTCAATACCTAATCTCACTGCATGTACTTCACCTCACGCATAATAGTCTGACCAGGGATGCAAAGCAGGGCGACAAACGTGAATTTTAAAAATAGTTTTGCTCGCTCAGTCAATTCAAAATTAAATTCTAATGAACTAATCACAGGTTTACAGACTTTTGGCCTTATCCGATATACAAGTGTATTTATTGTGAGTACAAAATGATGCTAAGACCGTTGCGAACAACCTTATGCTGCTGTCAACAACTTCTAAAAACCAACTCAGTGGAGGTCCATTCATCATGTCTAAGCCAACCGACAAACAAACAACAGGCTGGAATTAAAAATTCAGTGCGTGTATTTACAGATGAAGCTAACCGATTTATATTTGATCAGAGAAAAATATTTTTTTGTAGCATTCTATAACAGTAGAGGGGGAGGGGTGGGGGAGGAGAGGGGGAGTGGCGCAAGCAGCATTTGTAATAGGCGACAAAAAATGTAGGGAAGAGGGATTTGACTCACGTAGAACTAGATTTTTATTTTGGAATGCCGGTCTTAGCCTGATATCAGACATTCTTTAATACTGATGTAGTACGTAACAATCAACTTGGAGACCTCGGCGTAGGTGGGAGGATAATATTAAATTGAATCAGAAATAAGATATTGGAAGTGAATCGTCTTGAACTATCTTGGTATAGAACGTCGCGAAACCCCGGCTACCATCGATGATGGAAATGTATTGATAGATAAGAGATTGTCAGCTTCTCAAAACGTTTATTCTGCGTGCATTTGTCACTGACATTCCCCTTGGTCCAGTTTGTTGCTTTTTAAGCTGCTAGAGCTTGTAAGTCTTATTTTGATTGAAACTCCACTTTCGAGGGTTTTGAGCCGAGGTCAATAAAGGATATGAGTGGGTTAAACGTAATATGCGTCCTACTTGATTCGGGTTTTCCGGACACCCCGTATGGAAGCTACAGGCCACACCCTTGTCATTTAGCACAGGAAATGCAAACGAAGTTGCTTCCCTAAAATATGATACAGTAATATAGTTGAAAGCTTTTCTCTGTATAAAGGACATTGGGTAGAGCTTTTGATGAACAAATAAATTGCATGTTCCTTTTAACTCTTTGTGTGTTTTTTTTGTGATTATCACTCTTATCTGTCTTGCAGTAGCACTGCACGTCACGGCTTTACCTGCCATAGCTGACCCACAGCTATAAATGCCTTCCCTCATTCTTCTGCTATAGTGCTGTGGCATTCTGTATTGCAACTGGGACATCTAGCGGACCCACTGGATGATGGGCGAATAAGGATGGAGAACTTCTGGGGCCATAATTTATAGGGAGAACCAAAGTAACTGGAGAAGGGTTGCCATTATAATTTGTTTAAAGGGATAATTCTTTCCTGAAGATGGTACCGTTCCATTCAACTCAATTTATGAAAGAAAAGGCCAGCTTCAAAGCGAACACTCGAATACCACAACGCGAAAATACATAATTACGTTACAAGAAAAGAAAAATCAGAAATAGAGTAAAATATATAATCAAATTAATTACAAATATCCAACTTAAATTAAAACCACAATGTACACTGAAGTTTAATTATCGAACTGTAGCATAAAATAATTTAAGAATTTTGATTTACTTAGCAAAAATAAAAACATTAACATTAATAATAACTGTAATAGTGCAACATTAACATTAATAATAACTGTAATAGTGTAACATTAACATTAATAATAACTGTAATAGTGCAACATTAACATTAATAATAACTGTAAT
>Ga0123353_10013761_pt1 | contig 11607 bp, 7 predicted proteins | sample TergutLab28metaG_3_FD_92763 | JGI IMG/M metagenome (GOLD analysis project Ga0123353, IMG submission 92763) | Labiotermes labralis P3 segment gut microbial communities from Petit-Saut dam, French Guiana - Lab288 P3 | ecosystem: Host-associated > Arthropoda: Insects > Digestive system > Gut ... | reverse complement strand
GAGAACCAGGAGTATTTTCTGGGGGTAAAAAGCGGCCGGTGCGCAAGGCTGACAACCTTACCACCATCCTGGGCCATTGTCACGTAATCTGGTAACCTTAACTTCCTGGAACCCTCTGGGCACCTCGGGCCTGTAATAGGACTGATTTACCTTTTAACTATTGTAAAGCAGGCTGGGTAGATCCATCGGCCGGCCTGGACGGGGTATAAAGAATAAGAAATCTCTTGAAGAGGTAAATAGGAGCAGTCAATTGCAACTACAGTTGCGATTGATTTAAATTTTATTTTATAAGTAATAGACATTCAATCATGGCAGAGTGTAGCTGTTAGAGACTGATCCTGTTCTTCCTTATGTGCACATCGCAACATGATATCGTACATAAACAGAAAGTCTCTTGTCCCTCTGGGACTCGCACCCCGGACCGTCCAGCTATGCCAATTACGCTATCCCAGCACCCACACACATCCCTGCAACTTGTGGGCAGAATGTTTAAGTTATGAATGTTGAACCTGGTGGTATACATAATAACCACGAACTAAAAATGCTAAAGCATAAATTTGAAAAAAAGATGAAACCTAATCAGAATTCGGTGAACACATCAGGCTACATTTGAACCTTTCAGTCCTGAGTTGCGTGTAGCTATAATCATTTTCGGCGTTGCATTTCAGGGGTTTCCGTTGGTGCCAGTGTATTCACTATCACAGCTATGAGTATCGACCGATACATGGCAATCAGACACCCGATGGCGTTCCGGAAGGTATTCAACAGATCCACGACTCTACTCGTAAGTACATTTTCTTGAAAACTTCGTCTCTGCCGTGGACGAGCTGTCAGCTGCAGAATGACACTGAATCATTTGGCTGCAAAGCCGACCTTTACCTTGAGCTCAAGGCAGACATATGCTCTTTTACAAATATCATATTCAGTTAATTAGAAAATTAAGGGAGGCCGTAATTTCAAATTCACTCCACGGATAAGATTCCTCTTTGTAAAGGAAATAATAGCCCATCCAGTCAAGAAAATGGCCACTTTTATAAAACTCAACTATTATTTACCGTGTGAAAAACTCAGCAATTTTTAGGAAACAAGAGGAGGTGATTAACCTGTTAAGGTCCGGTTTTTACTATATGTACCGTCACTTTTTACACTATGAATTCTAAAATTCTGACCACAAAGTGTATTTACATGGTCCATATGGCTGTAGCCACAAACAACCATTCTTTTCTTACGCAATATTAATGTATTGGTCGTCCTAGTGGAAGCACAGTGCATTCCCTGTGAGGTCGCATCTCAATTTTTGTGCATAACACAAGTATTCAAAGGACCAGTTTCGTATCAAATGCTTAATTCTAACATAAAATCTTGCCAAAAAAAACACTGAGGCACCAGCGACATGACGAACTGTTTAGAAGAAGCGAGGTTTGACGTCGATTATTTCTAAACATTCAAACTTTACACTGTAACAGATCGTAAAACTTCCTTGTCCACAAAGAATCCAAGATACAGTGTTTTAAAATACACAGAATGGCCAGAAGATTCACCACATAAAACAGACTGTAGCAGAGATGCCAGGAGGGTTTGCTGGAAACAACGCGGTTTTGTGGATTTTTCGAAGTGCGCACTGTAGCAACTAACGTATAAATACAAACCTAAACACAGAAAGGTCTAGCATCTAAAAAATATACTGTATGTCGGTTCCAGGAGTTAAATACGTGCTGATTGTATAAAGACGATACTGTCCAGAACACGAAGGTCAGGCATCTGAAGGAAAGAGCATTCGGCACTTGTCGGAAAGAAAGCAATAGACAGTTTGTTGCACCAACTATATGCAAGCTTCCTGTAGAAGCTGAAACAGCGATGGAGTTCGTGAGGCTTTTTAGTGCAGCCCGGGAATATTATTTTTGTTAGCAAACAGTTTGAAATTACTCAGACTTCACATAAGTTTAAAGTTGCATCATCACAACGTCCAGCGATTGCAAGCAATGGAGTTGGACGATATGCTATATCTGAAGAAAATTCCCAGAACATGCGGGGTAAGATTTTTTATAACAAGAAGGGTGGACAGAAAGGAGGTATGTGGATGTCTACAGTAATCAGTACATCAAGCAAGAAATGCACGTAATTAAATACAATTCATAACAAGTATTAATATCGTGCATATTTCGGCACCGGAGTGCCATCCTCGCGGAGTTTTAGAACGAAGGAATTTAAGCCCAAAATGTCAGTCTGGTTATTACACACTGCCTGTATTGTCGTACTCTCTCAAGTGTATCATCGCATTCCTTAACATCTCTTCTACTATGTCTTTCATTCAGACAAAAGTTTGTAAACTTCTCATCAAATGAAGAAACTAGAAATAATTTTATAGTAAACTATTACCTTATAAAATGAAGTGAAATGTCAGCTTGATGCAACTAGGTAATTTTATTGACGTATTCTTAGCTCGACATGTTTCGGTTACATAAACCCATCATCAGGAGCACTAGATGTTGAGTTGCAGTATATGGATTGCTGCACCGAGTTTTTGGATGGATGGTGGTCTTGAGAGCCGCTGCGTAGGTCGTGTTTACGGTGCGGATGGTGCCGTGCTACGGCACGGCACCATCCGCAAACGGTCGAACAAACCTCAAGTATTACATTATACTTGAATTTAATGAAATAACACCAACAAATTGTGCGATTTATACAAATACAGAAATAATTTGTTTAGACGTTCCAAGACATTTCGGCCTATCAAGCTACAGTGTCGTATGATTGTATTAAATGATATTCCAATGGTAGAAAAGTCGATAGTCTGCCATTAAACAATGTCTGTGTTTGTATATAGAGAGCCGTGTTAGTTGTGTCGTCTGCGTAGACAGACATTCGGAACAATTACAATAAGGCATTAACATGAGATCAGCAGGAAAAGCCAAGAACAAGAAGGGAGAACTTCGTCCAGAGGGACGCATTGCGGATCCTCTGAATATGAGGATGGACACAAGCTTAGGATAGAGAAGAAAGGAGGCGCTTTTTTGAGCGAGGCCAGGGCCCAGAAGGGGCTACAGTGCTGTGCATGGATGGATGGAAAATACGGTGTATATCATGTTTAGTCACAAAGTGACGTTTGGAATAGTACATTGAGCGGGCGTTGGCTTTTTGGAATAATCAATCGCACTGTTTCGAACACAAGGTGGCGCAGTTGGTTGAGGCACTGCGCTACAAGCCGAAAGGTTGCGGATTCGATTCCCAATGGTGTCACTAGAATTTTTCATTAGCATAACACTTCCGGACGCACTATGGCCCTGGGGTCGACTCAGTCTCTAACAGAAATAAGTACCAGGAGTATTTCTTGGAGATAAAGGCGGCCGGTGCGTAGGGCTGACAACGTTTATGTGCCAACTGTCTTGAAATCTGGAAGCCTGAAACTCCTGGAACCCTCAGGGCCTGTCCGGGCCTGTAATGGGATCCCTTTACCTTTATTGTTTCGAACTGATACGAAACAAAGCGATTAATGACAGGTTGCTTAATATCACTTGTGTGAAGTGGCGACAACCTAAATACAGCCTTACTGGAAGCAGGAAACAGTGTTCAGCCGATCCCACTCTGACCGACAGCTACATCCTTCAGCAACCTCACATAAGGCGAGTTAATGGCATCGATCAGAGGTAAGTCTGGGCGAGTGGGCAGGCAGTCATCAAAATTTAATGGCGGTGACAAGCAACAGGATATAACCATTTTACGAAAAGCTTTCACTGTTTCATGCGTGATGTATTCCTGGCTTTAGTCACAACTCACAGAGCTCTTGTGCTAGTCGTATAAATGACATCCCAACCAAACCCCATTCTTGCACACTCAGTAACGCAATACAAACTCCGGCTTACCGAAATGCTGTAATTATACTCGTATTAAATTACTGTAATCAAAGAAGAGTTCTGGAAATTTATGCAGTTGCACTAAAAGCGTACATAAATTAGTTATTTCATGTTGGCAGCGGATTACTTCAACTAAACAGTGTTCTGTCCCGTTGCATCATCTCTAATTCACACGGCAGAAACTATGTTATGCCGGAAATGATGTCCTAAACGACGGCTTGGTTAATATGTCCTTTTAATGATTCTGTGTACAGCTATTAATTAGACGTGGTATTACTGTAAATATCCTGCATGCAACAACCATGTGCACTCATTCATTTAATGACGATTGGAAAGTACACTTTTTATCTCATTTAATGCTAATGTATTTTGAAAGACTGAATATTGGCAGCTGCGAGGAACTGTGAAGAAAAAATAGACGTGCAAGCTTTCCACGCAACTGGATTAGCAACCTTCGAAAAATAAACTGACTATTTTGCTGTCCACAATAAATACTACGCCGCTGACCGACACTAGCAGTACTGCGCAAAGGCAACAAAGCCAAACCAGAGCTGCTTCTATCCACCCCACCATAGAGTTAGAGTGAATGTTTTGGATATCACTTCAGTTTTAAACCATACGTGACGCAAGATATCATCAAGACGAGTGACATCACATAGGGATCGAACTGATGATATTTCATGGTTTTAAGGTTTATGTTTTATCACCAAGTTTAAGAATAGATTGAAAACATTACGCCTATAGCAGTCGGCGAAAGATATTCGCCTGAAGGTGATATATTAACACCGAAACAACCTAACGGGTCTATAATGAGAGAAATATTGTAGGAATATAAGGCTGCGTATGTCTGAACACAAAAGGGCATGACACTAAAACATACAATTGATGTACAATTTATAGCAGGTACTGTAAGAGAGGTTTCCACACCAAAACTTTGTACGTGTTCCTTATCATCCCTATCGTATTCCAGCCCATTATCACCATCCTCACTTTCCTACCCTGATAGAGCTAAATGTCCTGTATACGTAAAAAAACATAATCCCCTTTTTCACTTTAACAGTTTTAAGCCTGACGGATAGATATTGGGGGGGGGGGGCCATAGAAAATATTACTAGAAAACAATATGTAAAAGTCGTGATCGAAGTGATAGACACTTTTACGGGAGGTCGGAAAAAGTATCGATTTTTAGGAAACCACAGGCCTCACATTTCGTCCTTCTGAAAGTGGTAGCAGGAAAATATAAAGTTTTGGAATAAGTAGTGGCTTAACATAAGAGATGCGTTACTTGTTAATGAAGTTCATAGATTGACAGTACAATTTGGTAGTTTCTAGAGCAGTGACTTTAGTTTTGGCGGATTTAAATAGTGAGAGCTGCTTGAGAGTGGTGTAGTACCAACACTATACTTGGGGAAACATCTTAGAATGTCCTTGGACAGGAAAACCCAGGAAAAAACGTGTCGATATTGCCGGTAGCAGTATGTTTAAAGTCCACACTTGTAGCCAGCAGTCCGGCAAACAGAAGATGCAAATCTCCTGACATTTACAAAACACATGTGCAGTTTATTAATAATTTAAATTACACATTGAATAAACGTAAAGATAATTTTTTAAAGGTCGAATTTCATCTAATTATACTGTACATAAGAACCCAGTTCCTGCTGTTTAGCTACACAATCTGCGTTATAAAAAACAATCTGTTAATTTCGTGAATGAGTACACTCGATGATTTTTTTCGAGTAACTAAAGGGCAATAGAATATGGTACATATATTTATCACAAAGCTTTAAGGGGTATTTTATATTACTATCTTCATCTAGGTTGTAAATAAACTGCCCTGAGCACATTTTTTCAATAAATTTCAATTTGTGTACTTCTGTCAAAGTAAGTTATAAAAAATGTAAATTTTATGTTGGAAATATTTTGTAAAATCCTGCAAGTTAACCACCATTCCCCACATTTTCATCTTAGGCTAACATCCACGTCAGGTGTTCCAAATGCATCACCAAAGAAACTTAACTCAGTCCCTACCATCAAGTATCGTATCAGAAACCTGACTAATGTTGGAGAAGGAATCGGTGTCTGAAACTTTCGTTCACTTGAACCGCACGATGCAGCCGTCACCCTAAGAAGTTGTTATTGAATTTTGTCGTCGTAGAAGCTTCAAGTTATATGTCATTATTTCCCAATCCCTCATATATGGTGTTCAGAAAAACGAGAAACCCGTAGCATTTACTGAAGGGAGTAACGCTTATTTATTTATTTTTTCCAGGTAATCTTCATGTTGTGGATAGTGGCTCTGAGTATATTTGCACCCGTGATCTGGGTGCGTCAAGTTGAACCGCTCGGCATTGATGCACCTAACATGAACCAGGCAGGCTTCTGCTATGAGAAGTGGTCTGATAATCACCAGAGACTTCTTTATGGAGTTCTCTGCTTTGTCTTTGTCTACGCAATACCAGGGTCTGTGGTCGTGCTAGCTTATTCCTTAATGGGCTTCCGTCTGTGTGCCATCAGCCCACCTTTCAACGGACCTGGAAATGAGGGCATGGCAAGCACAAGACAGGTAAATTATTCACGTGTACATTACATTTCCCTTTTAGTGGCTGCAATAAGTGGTTTTGCTGAAAATATTTCCAGAAGACAAATACAATTCCGTGTGACATTTGAGGCTTCAAGCGTTCCTCTGTGGTGTTATGCGTCGTAGGGTTGGTAGATGGTTACCGTCTTTTCGCAAAAAGATGGAACCCGGTGGGTTTTCCTGAAACGTCTGTAACTAACTACAAACCTACGCCGCGTAGCATACCAGAAGAGCTAATGTCTCAAATGAAATCTTAGTAATTAATCAACTTAATGCAAAATTCTTGTTTTAAAATAAGTTTATTATATGCCTCTACATGTTTCGAGCACTGTGTGCCCATCATCAGGAGGTCAAAATTGTATTATACAGCATCTGGTATCATCACACTCCGTAGGTGACCGTCCGGTGTGCACCCCGGATGGCCACCTACGGATTGTGATGATACCAGATGTTGTATAATACAATTCTGACCTCCTGATGATGGGCACATAGTGCTCGAAACATGTAGAGGCATATAATAAACTTATTATAAAACAAGAATTTGTACATTAAGTTGGTTAACTACTAAGATTATACTGAGTTGCACTGTCAGCAAAACATCAAAATCTCAAATGAAAGTCTCGTTCAAACTTTCCCCTCAATATCACCAGCGAATCGATCTCCAACGCCGAAGCATACTTGCGGGTACACACATAGTTCCGGCAGCTTATAGGATGAGATCCTGCGAAAACTTTTTCAGTAGTACAGCACCTTGGGCAAGATCCCGTGCTGTTAATCTAAAAATAATGATTAGAAGTGGGAAGATTGTTTGATACGGCCTACACGATATGCTGGCCTTCACGTGAACCAGGATCTGGTCAGTATCAAGTTCTGATACTAGCAGATTTATCTTCAGATTATTTTTTCAGTATCGTTCCAGCAGATTTATAAATTTCTTATATTAACCACGTGGGGGCACGCGGTGACGCAGTTGGTTGAGGCGCTGCGTCACAAGCCGGTAGGTCGCGGGTTTGATTCCCAAAGAAGGCAATGGAATTTTTTATTAATGATCCAACTCAGACTCTAACAGAAATGAGTACCATGAATATTTCTTGGGGGTAAAAGCGGCCGGTGCACAGGGCTGACAACCTTACCACGTCCATGTACCAATTGTCTTGAAGTCTGGGAGACTCAACCTTCTGGAACCCTCACGGTCTGTCCAGGGTTTGCCGTACAAGTATATTAATAATATGAACATGCTATTACAATTACCATTCTTAGGTTCTTGCCGCTGGTCCCCAATGCATTAAGTCGAAATTTGTGGTTCGGCGACATAGAGGAATTAAGATTTCCCGACGTTTCGGCATGTATTTGGTTGTCTTTAATTTGAAAATGGCCACTACCATTTCAAGCAAAACGTCGGAAAAACTTCACTCCTATATACGGACTAAAAGCAGGTATCAGACTCAATGCATAAAATTAAATTTTTTGGGGGCTTGTAATGGACCAGATGCCAGATATTCAGGCTGTAGTCGCTGGTCGATCAGGTCTCACACCTATAATTAGAACTAACCATGCAAATAAAATATTCCGACAGCCATTTAAGTCTACACTCAATTACTTTTACACAGTTATTTCAATCCAGAGAGAACTATCTTCATGTTTGTACCGTGCATCAATGACGATTAAAACACTTTATTATCCAACAGATGCGCAAATATATAATTCGTAGATACAATTAGAATTATTATAAAATATTTATAATATTTAAATTGCTCCAACATGTTTCTGATCACAAGGGATCCATCATCAGGGAGCTCTATACAGTGCTTGGCTAAAATTACAGCAAAGGTTCTATCTTGCCTCTCTATACTGTGCAGTAAACACACGAGCCACGGGCAAATATGCTGCCTCAACACAGACGACGTCCATATCAACGGACACGATAGAACCATTACTGTAATTTTAGCCAAGCACTGTATAGAGCTCCCTGATGACAGATCCCTTGTGATCAGAAAAATATTGGAGCAATTTTAAATATTTTAAATGTTTTATAATAATTCTAATTGTATCTATGAATTATATATTTGTGCATCTGTTGGATAATAAAGTGTTTTAACCAGAGAGAACTATTCGTCTTGACTGGCTGATAGTCTTTCAAGTTGCCAACGAACTCCCCTCCTCTCAAGTAACGTTTATATCCACTTTCTTTATGTTTTGTTGATCTGCATCTCTATAAGTCTTTGTAAAACAACAACTTGATGCACAATTTATCCCCAGTTTATTTCGTCAATCAACCTCTACATATTTCGGGCATATTTGTAGCCCATCATCAGGAGGTTTACTGTGTGTATACAATAATTGGTAGGTGTTGTGCTTTTCAGTTGACTGTCTGCCGGCCAGCAGACAGTCAACTGACGAAATAAACTGGGGATAAATGGTGCATAAGTTGGTTTTTATTACAAAGCTCTATATTCACACTCCTCTTCACAAGATCCCCCTTATAGTGTTTCTATGTGTTTGATCGCAGCATAAAATTTAATAACATAAATGTTGTTATCATGCTGGATAAAAGCCTCAAGTTTCTCTCCTATAGCTCGACGGACCACCGTCTGATTTTGTTGTGGTAACGTCAATTTTTTTTGTACTAATCACCACCCTACAAAGAGGGCACTGGGAATGTTACCAGTTGCTTGCTGCAAGTGAATTAAATGCCATCTAAAATGTATCGTCCGAAAATATCGGGCAATTTTAAAAACAGTTCATCTTCGTTAAACATTTCTCCCACCTTCACCTTGTTCTTTACAATCTCACAAAAAAATTATTTTACATGCCAATCCAAAAGGCCGCGCTGTCTAAGACGTGGGAGTGCAGCCGCTTTCTTGATGGGATTTGGGTTCGTATCCCGCCTGGGGCATGAATATTTGTCTGTTGTTAGGTAGATTTCTCTGCTTTGGGATCATCACCCGTTCAGAGGAGTTCTACCGACTGTCATGTGTTTGAACGTCATGGCGAAGCCCCGTAAGAGAACACAATGACCACGTATCGGGTCTCGAAGAACCACAGGGCGGGGGGAAATATTTTACATTATCATTCTGGTGACAAGTATTGAATTTTATTTGTGCAAAATCATATCTGTCAAACACTGCACGACATGCTTCTTACGATCGTTCCTTCTCACCGTATTCCTAGAGGTGGGTGGCTTGACATTCGTATTTTGCTTGTCCACAGGGCACGCGACTAGTCCGCGAGAGACGACGGGTGGCCCGGATCCTGCTGTTGCTCGCTGTGCTGTTCGCCTTCTGCTGGCTGCCTTACAATGTACTGGCTCTGCTGTTCGACCTGGGCGTTAACAAGAATATAGAACTGTACTCCTACACCCTACTGCTCGGCCACGCTAATTCCGCCATCAACCCTATCCTCTACTGTTTCATGACTCGCAACTTCCGCAGGGCAGTACGGGACCTTGTTCTTTGCTCCAGGGTTTCTCTCGCAACCAGACCGCACCAACGATGCAATGTAAGCACTGCGAGGGGTCTTGTAAGCTCTAGAACAATCTACACCCTTCCAGCACACAACCATGTACTAAACCTCTCCACGACAGACAGCTACTGGGCCATATATAAATTCATAGTCCATAGACACGTCAAAATCCAGTCTACCTGCATATTAAATTCTGTTCCAGAAAGTTTCAGACAAAAGTAATAATAATTCTTAAGTTATTTAACAACACTACCTCAATACAGATTTGCATACCAGCCACTAATATTTTGATGACAAATCCTAGCAGCTTTTCTCAAAATATAGGCCAATAAAATCATTTTTACAGCTGTGGAGTCGTGATTACCAATACTTTCTGCTAACAGAGGCAAAACGAATTAAGAACACTTCTGCCTTTGATTCGTGTTATTACAGTAAAATTCTTAGCGATATAGAGTAAATTTTATCATTGTCTTTTAGTGTCAATCACAATTCTTTACCTCGACTAGATAGACCGATATGACATATCCAAATGTACACACCAAAAGTAAAGTTGAATGTCACCCAATAACACGCCATGAAGAAACAGTGGAGGGGGGGGGGGGGGATAGAGGTAAAACTCTACACTCTCTTTTACTTCGGTGGCTGATTGGGGGGGGGGTCGTCAACGCCATGCTCTCACTGATTTCCTCCTGGGGAAGAGACCCTGTGCCGCTTTTACAGGAAGCTGAGTGGGCCTCAGAGCCGCGGACCGGTCTGGTACGGAAAATCTCAACCTACCGAGTTTTGTATCTTGGCCTTTCAACCCTTAACAAGTCGCTATATCGTCTACACTATCTCGGTCGCCAGTTCACGTACAGCTTAGTAATAATACTGAGAACTGGCCTTCTTGTGAACTTCAACGCACGACACTCATGGGTCACTTTTCTTCAAAAGTATATGAAGCTTCACAACTGTTTCCGGAGCTAAACTATGTCAATTTCTCTTGCAAAATGAGAATATATTCAACAGGGTCGTTATATTGTCTGACAACTAGCATGACTCTTTACTCAGAACGTTTTGCATGACAGCCGACGGCGCAGCGATCGCTACTATTCCACTGCCCTCAGTGGAAATCCGCCCGTCCTGGTGCAGTGTGCTGCAGTTAATGTTAGGCCTTTATCTGCCGTGTTTAAGGAAGGGTCACGAAGTATCGCCCTTCAGGTCGCAGACTATCGTCACTTTTAACAAACATGTTCATTGCAATCGACTTCTCTTTTCTTTTCTTTTTAGTTTAATCTAGCAAGCGGGAGGTGGCCAGCTGCAGTCGTCTCAAACCATAATTTTCCTGCATTTCTCTACACACAACAGTTCGTTAACACGCGTGGGATGAGATTGAGACCTTCAGTGCATATATGCGTTGCTTAACGACAGGGATAAGTTCTGAGAAATGCGTCGTCAGGCGGTTTCGTCGTTTTGCGAACACGTACTTACAAAAACCTAGATAGTATAGCCTACTACATACCTAGTCTACATGGTATAGCCTATTGGTACAAATCTGTACAGCATCTTACTGTCCTGTGTACTGTAGGCTATTGTAACGCAATGGTATTTTAATATTATATTATATTATATATTGTGGGCCGGGTAGCGCAGTCGGTATAGCGACTGACTACGGGCTGGACGGTCCGAGATCGAATCCCGGTGAGGACAAGATTTTCCGCCCCTCCAGACTGG
>Ga0123353_10013760_pt1 | contig 11607 bp, 2 predicted proteins | sample TergutLab28metaG_3_FD_92763 | JGI IMG/M metagenome (GOLD analysis project Ga0123353, IMG submission 92763) | Labiotermes labralis P3 segment gut microbial communities from Petit-Saut dam, French Guiana - Lab288 P3 | ecosystem: Host-associated > Arthropoda: Insects > Digestive system > Gut ... | reverse complement strand
TGCCGGCATTAGTGTGTTTAGTACCTGTTGCGATTCTGCTTGGATCTCTTCAGTGGATACGAAACGCCATCCTTTCAACTGGAGTTTCATTTTTGGGAACACATAGAAATTGCAGGGGGCCAGGTGAAGTGAGTAGGCAGGGTGGGGAACAGTGGTCATATTATTTTTTGTCAGGAATTCCCTCACAACGAGCGAGGTGTGTGTAGGCACATTGTCATGGTGCAACAACCAGTCTCCCATCTTCCACATCTGTGGCCGTTTGCACCTCACATTTTCCCTCGGTCGTCTCAAAATCTCGCAGTAATAATTTCCATTGACAGTCTGACCAGGTGGAACAAACTCCTTATGCCCAATTCCTTGAATGTCAAAAAAAAAAATGATCGGCAGTGACTTGATGTTGCTGCGACTTGGCGTGCTTTTTTCGGTCATGAAGAGGACAGCATCTTCCATTGCAAAGACTGCTGCTTTGTTTCTGGGTCATAATTGTACAGTCATGATTCATCACCAGTTATGACCCTGGACAGGAAGTTAGGATCATGTCTAACTGCTTTTTGCAGCTCGGTGCACACCTGAACCTGATGATCTCGTTGGTCATTGTTCAGATGAACAAACTTTGCTGCAATTCATTTCATGTTCAGTTCATCTGCTAGAATGCGTTGACATGACCCATACGACAGTCCAGTGTTATTACAAACATCGTGGATAGTCTGTCTTCTGTCTTCTAGGATAACTTCACGCACTTTCACAATCATTTCCGGAGTTGTGCATGTGGACAGTCAACAAGAATGTTTACAATCTTCCACATATTCCCGGCCATCTTTGGAACACTTAAACCACTCAAATGTTCTTGCTTGGTTTAAAGCTAGCTCACCAAAGGCTTTCAGCTGCAGTTTTATTGAGCTGGAAGCAAAATTTAATGCAAATTCTTCGTTCCTTAACATCTGCCATTTCGATATTAGCAGACACATGTGAAAACAGTGTAAAGAAAACAGCCAAAACTCGGAAACACATGCACTTATAAAGACGCAAGTTGGCTGATTAACGGTTGAAAGCTACAGCAAGAGGGACCTAGTGGCACAAGTTTGTAGTGCTAATGGTTTGCGCAGTATATTCAAATTATCGGAAATTTTGGGTAGTAGCTCGTATGTGCCAGTACATGGGTAATACTTGTATATAGCTCACTCCCATATTTTTTGTTACAAAATTTTTCTTTAAACTATATGCAGAACTATGTACTAAGCTCTGTTTCAAACCACCCATTATTTTCCATTGAGCGTATTATGTCACTTATGTACTTCTTGCACATTTGACTTTTGTACTCACAATGCAGTTTGTTGCTAGGTGATCATACTGTCATTTTAAAATTTAGTTCTCGAAACATGATAATCATGTCCAGAAACACATGGAAAATTTATCTGGTCCTCATGGATGTAAGGAACTAGATATTTTAAGAAATATTTGGCTGTGGGACAAACAGCAAGTAGAAAGTTTGACATAATTGAAAATGTGTTAAGGGAGTTGAGTTATTGTTGTGGAGCAGAAATGTTTAGATTTTCCTTCTCTAATTTCTGTTCAAAAAATTATTTCCAGAGGGTTTAAATATTTTTAATTAAATTCACTGGGTGTGTCATCCACAAAATGCATGGACTGACCCTGCATGGGGCTGGATCATTGTTGAGAATGTTGCAGTCTCTGAACCAGCCAAAGAATTCCTCAACATTTTATGCAGCCCTAAGCTTCAGTACCATGTTCACAAGGTTTTCACCTCATCCTGTCCTGTGCCAAGATGAATCCAGTACACACTGTATACCATTTTTTTTATAGATTCATTTTAATATTGTCCCTTCATCTATGCCTATGTCTCCAAAGTGGTCTCTTCACATTAGGTGTTTTGAGTAACTGTCAGGTAGTCTTAAATTCTTAAATTTGAACAATATGAAGCCAAAATAGTACTACATTTCCAGACACAGATTTCAAAAGAAGCTTTTGCAAGTAAGATTGTAGCTAGGTCTTTTTACACTAAGGAGACATCTTATGTTTCTGTCTGTTGTGGCTTTGATGAGGATATTTTAGGATATTAGTGTGATGTTTTACTATATGCTTGTATTAAAATCAAATGTTCAAACAAATTCCAACATTATAGTTAATTACAGTTGCATTTCCCTAATGTAATCTTTTAGAACTATGCCTCTAAACGTTTTCCTGTATGTCAGATCTGAATGCCTGTATATTAAACATTACTGAAGTTCTTTGTGCCATATACTTATGCTTTACATTGTGGATAAAAATGTTGTAATATATGAAGGCTTTTGGGTTGTTATTCTCTTGCTTTTATTACAGTTAAGTTAAATATATAATCTTGTGGTTTGAGTCATTTGCCATGTGCCATGTGGTGCTTATGTTCACAGACATCTGAACTAGGTGTCACTGAACACATTGAGGGAGATGAATGTAAGTTTGCTGTCTGGACTGGCAGAGCCCCCATTTCTGACTACAGAATTGTGCTGAAGGTTAGTTCTGATTTTTAGTTGTTCTGTCAATGGACCTCAGAAGGTGTGGCCTGTATACATTTAAGGTTTTAATGTTTCGTATTGTAGCATTTCTCTTGCTTTTGATTTATTTTATTTATCATATTTTTTCATAATTTTTCATATTATTTATCATAAGTATTGTCTCATAACTCTCTTTCCATTACAAAGAGCAATCATGAGTGCTGATAAGGGAAATAATCACTGTTTGTACTGAGAACCATTCAAATACACTATACTATTCTTCTTCCAATGGTGCTACAGCCCGGAGTGGGCCTCAGCCTCCATCAAGAGTTTCCTCCATCATTTCCGGTTTCGGGCGGCTGCTGTCCAATTTCTACATCCTAGCTTTGCTACATCTTCCTTCACTCCGTCTTCCCACCGCAACCTGGGTCTACCTCTTGGGTGCTTTCCTCCTGGCTCACTAAGGAGGGCTCTCCTGGCTAAATCGTCGTCATCCTGGCACATGACATGACCTGCCCATCTCAGTCTACTCAGCTTACAAAATTTCACAATGTCTTTCTCATCATACAGTTGATAAAGTTCTCGATTAGTTCTAATTCGCCATTCTCCCTTATCACACAGATACACACTGTGGGCAAAATGCACAGTTTCTGAACATTACATCAGTTGGTGTGTATAGTTAACACTGAGCTTTAAAAGATTTAATTTTAACATTACTGTGAAGCACTGAACATGTTTTTCCTCCTGTAGGCATCATCGCTTGATGGAAAACAGACATGGGTGAAAAAGTTGCGTGAAGTGATCCAAGAGACGTATTTCAGTACTGCACTGCCTCTCAGTATGCCGAAGAGTCCAGCCAAGTTGAAGCCTGGCAGTCAGCGCTCCAGCCGGTAAGTCCACTTATCTAGGGTTAGGTGAAAGAGGATATACCAGTATTGCCTAATTTTGGTTTGTGTTACTTTGGAGACAAAGTACTTCAATTTGTGTCAGACATCACTCTCTGTTTTTGCATTGTGGCTGGTGAAATGTTCTGCCTCATGCCAGTTCTTACAGATACTTTCAGAAACTTTAATTGTTTAAGAACAAAGCATAATCTGTTTTATTTAAAGAACCTGTTTGTATTGCACAGCAAACACCCTCCTTGTCTGCTGCTGTAACCAATCAGTTACTGTTGTAAAGGGCAAAGGTTGTCGTTTGATCAGCATTACATACAAAACACATAAATACACAGTGCGGGCACAATGTGGAATTTTTGAATGTTACTCCTGGTTATATGTAAAGTAACTGCTAGGCTGTAGAAAGTAAAATAAACAGATTTTAAGGAATGGTTGTGCAGGTGCATGTTTGTGTATGGCATAAGTCAAATTTGGCATTCATAGGGCCATGCTTCGTAATATATTTCTATAGTAAAACCAACCAGATGCACCAGTGTCTCAAATTTATTTTATTTTGGGAATAACTCTACATGTTTTGGATGGTCTTTCCATCCATCATCAGGAGTTCACGACTGTACATGCGGCAACAGGCATATACCAAACAGATACTGCTACTGCTTGCTAGTGGGAACGAGATGGAAATCTCGTTCCCACTAGCAAGCAGTAGCAGTATCTGTTTGGCATATGCCTGTTGCAGCATGTACAGTCGTGAACTCCTGATGATGGACGGAAAGACCGTCCGAAACATGTAGGGTTATTCCAAAAGAAAATGAATTTGAGACATTGGTACATCTGGTTGATTTTACTGTAGAAAAGGCATGAATCACTCAGAATGTCAGAAAGTTTTAATATAACGTCAAAAGTGTGTGCCACAAGCTCAGTTTTGTTGCATTCTAAGTTAACTGCTTTACTCTTAGTGGTTTAGTGCACATGCCCAGGAAGAGGTGAACCCACTCCAGAGAATTGTGGATGTGATAATTTACTATTTGGTCAGACCCACTGCACATCTCAGGGGCACTGAGAGATACGTATTCAGCATTGGTCAAAAGATGATTAGTGGGGAAGTGAGACAGACATTCCTCCCAGTTTCATTTGGCCACTGTGTTATTATCAGAATTATGACATGGCTTTTATTACATGACAAGTGAAATTCTGAACACACATGTGGTGCCTCTATATACCATATTTAACTGACTGCTGTGTCATAATTTTTTCTGAATTCATCATCTAAAAAAATTAAGTTTTGTCTTATAACCATGCACAAATTTCAGCATATTCTGCATAGGTATTTTCCTGAAAGTTGGTTATTGTAAATGGTTGTCATCTTATACTAAGTTAGATATAATATGTTCACGAGCAGCTGAATGGATAGTTTGAAGAGTAAGCATGATAAATGTATTTTATATTGTTCATTCCATGCATTGTAATTCAGTTTACACAATTTTAACCAATAAATGCACACAATTATCATATTATTCACGATATGTTTTTAAGACATTAAACTTTTACATGTTTCAGACCTTACTGGTCCATCATTAGGGAGTGCATTAGCTGATATTGCATAAAACAGTGACTAAAAAATATTTGGGTCTCTTGCACTGATGAAGGATGAGTAAGGTCGGAAACACGTAGGAGTTTAAAGTTTTTAAAAATATTATTGTGAATTCAATGACAGTTTTGTGCATGTGTTGGTTGAAATAGTGAAAAATGATAAATGTGATTACCATCTGATGGAGTTAAAGCAATATTAACTCCCACTTTCACAGAACCATGATGTCTGCTAGAAAATGAGAGTTCTGGAGTAATTTGTCTTTTATGCATGTTCCCAAAGTTTTCCACAGAGTTGAGATAGGCCAAGTTTGTGTAAAACTTGTCTAGGTGTGTTACCTTATGTTACTATAATAGCCTCATCAGTACAGAGTTACTGAGGGTGGCAGCCATCAGAAACTAGTCATGAGAGGGGATGGGAAGCATTAAGGCACAGTATTACCCTCATGAATATTGTCATCTTGAAAGTATTCAAGTTACTGGTTGCAGAATTAGGTGCAGCAGCAAGTAAACACAAAAGATAAGTTGTACCGTCACTCTCTTCACAGGTGTGTCAACACAGGGGTGAACATGACAGATGGGTTCATAAACTGTTAGTTTGTGTGTAGTCAGACTTTAATTTATATGTGTTACTGTGTATGAATTTGGAACTTCAAGGAGGGATGCTGATGAATGAATGTTTGAGAACAGTGTGCTGGTGAGATTACTTGGACTAAGGGGGAAGTGAGTAACAGGAAGATGAAGAAACCTGCATAATGTGGCTGGTGTTTGGGTGATTGAATTAAGGACAATGAGGTTTGCAGAACATGCAGCATGCACAGGAGGTTTACAAGGTCATACAAAATATTAGTTGGAGTACCTGAAAGGAGCGTACAGCTGATGAGATCTGGGCATAGATGGGAGGATTATACTAAAGTGCAACTTAAATAGATGGTTAGGATTTTTGATTGACTTTGTCTGTCTCAGGATTCAACCCAGTTTTAGTTGAGCAACTTAAGTTTAATCATTTCTGTAGTTCATGGTCATCTGCCATTGTTTGGTATGCACACACACACACACACACACACATCAGTTTTTTGGTGGAATACCTCTTGTTCTGGTTGGTTTGATTATAATAATAGTAATAGTGTATCATACAGATTATGAAATTTCACGTTTTGCTATTTTCTCCAGTCTTCTTTTACTTCTTTGTTAGGCCACATTCTTCTTTTCAGTACCTTGTCATCAGACACTCTAAGGTTCCTCACTTAATATGGTGATCCCTAAAAAAACAACACATTAATTTACATTTACAGTTTTACATTCTTAATTTTTATTTATTACCTATCACAAAAAACAAAGAATTCATAGCTGAGCAAGCATTTCCTGAATTTCATCTTTAACTGACCTGCTCACCTGTCTCAGTCGTTTTGAATGAGCCCTAGATTAAAGGGACTAACATGGTTTGAGTGTTGTGAAATCAGTAAAGAAGAACTATTAGGGCGATTTATGTTTAATAGATAATCTGTGGAATCTATTGTGTGATTTTATTTTTAGTCAGTGGGCACTAATTTTTTACATGTTCTGATGACATGCAATAAACATAGCACAGATCACTTTGTCACTTGGCGACTTCACTGCACATTAACCTTTATGAAATAATAACTATTATATGGTCTGAAATGTGGTAAAACCAATTAAATCCAATTTGAGTAACACATAACTCCATCTCACTCTCTGCACTTGTCCTTCCCCTTGCTACCATGCTGTCCTTTTGTTTAAACTACCATATGCTACTGACTTCCCTCCTACATCAACATTATGTAGCCCAACATTTCAGAGATTAATTTGATCCTTCTAATTAGTGTAATTCTTTCCAGCGGTCATAATCTGCCCCTAATTTCTTCATGAATGAAATTTTGATTTGTTACTGTCACTATCAAACATAGAGTCATACAGAATTTAATTTATAAATACATTCTGTAAATACAGTACAGAATAATTATTGTAAATTCTATTGTTCCAGCTGTCTCTTCCTTTCACAGTGACCTGGAACAGTTGGTTCTCTTTGTGAGTGGATTTTATTGGAATTTCATGTTGACAACTCCCACTGTTAAAACAGAAGCAAGAATAGGACTTGTATATGTCCATCATGGAACCAGTTTTATGTATGGCAGTAGCTTTATAGAATAATGGGCTGTTCCAGTAGAGACATACTTGATTAATTTAGTCTTACCAAACCTTGGCTAAAAATGGATGCGCAGAATGGTGGAAGATGGAAGGATGTGTTTGATGCTAATATCGAGCACATCCTCACACCTGCTAGACTGCTTACATAAATACATAAAAAATATACCATAAAAACTGCATATACAAATGGTCTTCTTGATGATGAACACATGTTCGAAACATGTAGAAAACATGAAGAATTGAATTAAAACATTAATTTAAAAAGTGTGAATTTTGTTTGTTAACATTACATAATTCAATTTGATCTTACCCCATACATGCCTAATCTCTTCCCATGATTAAAAGGTGTATGAATATATTGTGATAACTCCACATTGTGTGAAAGTACTATAGCAATAACAACAAACTCAGACTTTTAAGTCTTCTAAAATTTATTTAGCCTCGTGCTTAGGACCTGGAAGTAGGGTGCAGTAAGATGTATGGGAAATGAAATTCTTCCACTTCACTGCTTTTTCTTTACTTCATTGTTCTGTTGAGACAGATGACATTTATTGTGCAGTTGCACGTTTTTAATCAGGTTCACAAAATGCTGGGATGAATGATTAATTTGGAGTATGAGTAGCATGGTTACACATGGACATGCAAAGTAATACACTCCTCGGAGGGGGAATCGGTGTGATCCATAAAGCTTTGGTAATGCATCAGCTGGTCTGTAAGAAGATGTAATCCAGAAGAGCACAGAAAAGGACTTTTCACTGTCATGAAAACCGCAGAACTTAACTAACTAAATCCATGGAGCAGAATCCTTCCTGAGAAGCTAACAGGTTCTCAGCAAGTCACAAAATTCTCCACATTTTATCATTTTATGTAACCTGAAGGTTCATTACCACATCCACAAGTTCATGCCACCTGTCCCTATCCTGAGCCAGAATAATCCAGTCCATGCTTCCCCATCGTACCTCTTGCAGTTCCACTTTAATAGTATCATTCCATCTATTTCTGGATCTTGCAAGTGGTCTCATTCCATCAGGTCTGCCCACCATATCCCTGTATGTATCTGTCCTGTCCACCATACATGCCACATGCCTTCCCAATCTAATTCTCCTGCAGACCCTATATAGTTGTAATTATAATTATAATTAGAGTGAATAATCAGTCTTCTTACTACAAAATTCAGGCTGTTAGGATTTTCGGTACTTCATTACCAGATTTTACACATTAAGTTAAAATGGCTGAGGATAATGATAATGAGAGTAAAATTTGATTGTGTAATCTTGCAATGTTGTAGTTTCATGCATTGTGTAGATGCCACCTGAACAGAAGTGTATCGTACAGGATGACACAATATGAAGTTGGCATTCAGCAGCACTAATTTTTCTTCTCCCTGATGAACATTTATATTTGTCATGAAGGACTTACACACACTGATAATAGTGAGTTGTAGTTTTCTCTATTATTTGTATTTTTATAGAGATCTGGATGATTCTGCGTCACTGGATGAGAGTGTAGAGAACCTGGACCGTGGCTCCATAGCATCCTTCGGCTCAGGCAACACCACCGACTCTGATAAGGTAGGGAGACAGCATCATTCACTAAATCTTGTTGGTGCCAATTAAATCACTCAAAATCAGTGCTGGGTGTGGCATGTCATATGATTTTTTTCCCCTCCCCCTGTGTGTAAAATGTAATATCAACCTGAAATGATCAGTGCAGAGGCAAAAGAAATATGGTCTGAGATCCACTGAAAAGCAGCCAGAATGGTACCCCATCCTGTTCATCAGTGAATAATAGTTATGCTATTGTAATGTTTGCCTGTTACTTTATGTGGGTTTGGAACTTGATTATGTACTTTAAATGGGGTGTTAGGGAATAAAATGCTGTAGAGAATATTTGGACCTAAGAGAGATGAAGTAACTGCCAACTGTGAACAGTTACATTAATAAGGATTTGTATTTTTGTATTGCATTTGTAATATTTGCCTCATGTTATTTAGGGTGTTTAAATCCAGAAGGGTCAGAAATGCTACTGGGGAGTGTGCTTGTTTGTATCCTACTTAAATCTACAGTGACGTGTGGAAATTACTGCACCAGACAATAGCATCAGCAGCAACTGTGGCCATTTCATATTCGTCAATCAATTATGGTTTAGGCAGGAGTGTTATCTGCTTGACCACAACATGTGGTGTTATATACTGGATAAACATATTAAAGTTTAAAAGTTTCTAATTATGTTACTCACTTTTTGGGCCCTTGGTAGCAACTTAACATGTTCTGTCTCCTCCACTGCATAAATCTATGTATTGCTGCATCAAATGGACGCATGAAGTGAGGGAATGCCAGTCATGTTTTATGATGGTTACTATTTCCTGGCTGGGGCAGGAGATTTTCTTTTCTCCAAAACCCTCAAGAACGGCTGTGGGGTCCTCCCAGCTTGCCGTTCAGCGGGTACCTTTGTCAAGAGGCCTGAGCGTCATGTTTATCACTCGCCTCCATTTAGTGCCGAGGTTAAGGATGAGTGAAAGCCTACCTCTGCTCCCACTAAATGCTTTGTGGCGTGGGCAGGAACAACTGTGCACTTCGTTGTTTGCTGATTTTCCTCGTTTTCACTTCGCTTTGGCCCTGTGACAGCATAGCAGTCTTTCTTGAATTGGGCCTACTTACTGCGGAAAAAGGCAAGGTTCAACCTGAAGAGCGGGGTCCATGCCATATTTACGTTTCTGTGCCAAAATAGCGGTCTTTTCCAAACTTCCTCTCAGGCGCCTTTCACGCGACAAACCAAGGCCACAGAAACGTACATACATAAAGGCGCCGCCCTGGGAGTTTATAGAATAATATCTTACGTTTTGAAAGCATCTCTGTGTTACATGAAAATAACCCATACATTTGGCGTCTCATACTTTTCTTTGTACACTCGGTTGGCCAAATAATGCAGCGCAAACATTCGCCACATTCGCCGAAACCAAGCAGTATACTCTATCCAGGGCTAGGTGATTTCGCTCCTCACTTTCTCTGACACTTCTGATCGAAGTTTTTCGCCCATGTGTTACAACCTCATGCATACTGAATCACCGAAAATCATACCTTTCTTGATATAATCGTCTTCTTTATTTAGGTTTGAGCATGGACTTAAGATGCTCCTCATTATGCCGTTTTCGCTATTCTTCCATTACTTTCGTTAGGTCCATATCTCCATTTTAGCATTTGCTAGTGTACATCCTCGTGCCACGGGCTTCCTCTAGACCGTGAGATCAAGTTTTGCACCCATGTAATACAAAATAGGCCTGTGCGTTACAGGTGAAGACAATGGGCGACCTGAACGTTAAAAATCTTCAACCGAAGTTTGGCCTCTTTTAAAACGCGACTCCCGTGTATTTGTTTATGTTGTACTCGTGGCTTCGGGCAAAAAATATTTTTAATGCATTTCATAAATCTCAGAAATTGTGTTTTAAAGATTAGAACAACATTGTGTACATTCTGTCCCTTTAGGGCTACCATTTCGCTGGGTTACAACGTCGGCAGAACGCGCTCAGCCGTGACACGCGTTAACGTCAGTTGGCACAGAAACGCTTTCTTTTACAACGACGTCCACCGCACCAATTTACAACAAATTATCTCAGCAGTACATAGCGGCACATTATGTCCGGCTAGTGCTCCACGTGATCAGTTCAGAAAATTTTGGCTAGCACCTCTTATTCATCGATATTGATTGTGCTTGCCATCAGATTTATTTATAATGGGATACATGAAATAGTTGGCAGCATGAAAATACTTTTAACACAGAAAGTGTGTAATGAATCGAGTCACAAATATCTGATATTGTGCCTGGTGGTGTGCCTTCATGTGGGACGTGGACAGAACCGTACGCCGTGGCCCATCGGCAACTTCTCCAACACATAAGATTTGCGGGTAAACTAACAAGCTACGGAAGTGAACGTGTATGCCCCACTTGTTTACCCCTCAGTCGTTACACATTTCACAATGGATTGTGACTTTTATGTAAATGCGAAATTATTTTCTATTCGTATTAGCCGATACGGCCTACCGAAGTTTACGTGAAGGCCAAAATACACGTTTTTGCTTCCTTGTAATGAAGTGTGCTTAGTATATCCGTCAGTGAAAACTGGCGTTGGGGATTTATAGATACTGACTGTTGATGGGATAATTTCATTTTATGCCGTATGTATCAGTAAAAACTCTGACTATACATGAAACTTGTGCGGAACTGAACAATATTTGTTTTTAAGTAGCAGCTCGGCGTGAAAAATAATTGCCCGTCACTTAACACATACGTCGAAATAAGATACAGAGAATTTATTCATATGCGAAATATTTTTCGTAATGCGGGATTTGAGGTTTTCACTGCGGTGTTGCTGAATATCCTGGTTACCGACGTTTCGAAGGGTCTAAATGCCTTCATCTTCAGACTAAAGGAGTCCAAAATTAAATTTGTCACTGTTTGGTACG
>Ga0123353_10013757_pt1 | contig 11608 bp, 9 predicted proteins | sample TergutLab28metaG_3_FD_92763 | JGI IMG/M metagenome (GOLD analysis project Ga0123353, IMG submission 92763) | Labiotermes labralis P3 segment gut microbial communities from Petit-Saut dam, French Guiana - Lab288 P3 | ecosystem: Host-associated > Arthropoda: Insects > Digestive system > Gut ... | reverse complement strand
TTGCCGCCTTACAGCCCGATATTGACGTGGTCAAAAGCATGGCAACGCACAAAAACATTGCCTTCGACACGCTGATGCCTCCAAGAGCCGGCGTTACCACCGACGAAAATATGCTCAAGACCGTTGTACGCAACCTCCTTACCAATGCTGTTAAATTTACGGCAGCGGGAGGAAATGTGTGTTTAGAAATTAAGGAAGTTACAAAAAACAAATATAAAGAGAGGGCTGTGCATCTCATATCTGTAAGCGACACAGGAACCGGAATGACACCGGAGCAGATAGATAACCTTTTCCGTCTCGACAGTCGGCAGACCCGCGAAGGCACTTCGGGGGAACAAAGTAGCGGGATAGGACTGATTGTTTGCCGCGATATGCTGGAAAAAAACGGGAGCACGCTGCACGTGGAAAGTGAGGAGGGGAAAGGGAGCAGGTTTTGGTTTGAAATATAAAAGCCGCCAATACGGCTAATCACCAGGTAAACACATCATGCAGCAGGTGACGGGAATGGTAGTGCGGAAGCGGTTAAGGGTCTCTCTGTTAATCAATTCAGAAGAGAAGGGCACTGTATGTACATACTCCAGCGCTGTTCCGGGGTTACGACCATATTTATAACTGTAAGTAAAGCGGTTGGGAGCTTCCAAATCGACACCGGCGAGGTCGCAGTTGGGGATGGTGACATAGAAAGAGGCTTCAGATGGAGATGGACTCCGTGCCAGCAACGCCTCTTTTTGGAGCAGCAGGTAGAGCTCTTTGGCAGTATTAACGGCGGGGTCAACCAAAGTTACCTCAGGTGCAATCAAATCGCGGTAGGGGAAGAGACCGTTTGTGTTGTACTCCCTCAACTCTTGCAACATATTGTGCAACGTCTCTTTATGGTAAGGATAGTGGGTGCAGCCCATGATGAACACTTTAAGGGGTTGAGGGTGTGGCGTATTCCTCAATTTCTCCATCATCGATAAGAGGTGGTATCGTGCGTAATTCCGGGCGGAATTGAGTTGTAATTGGGTGTATTCGCCAAAAGTTTCGGTCGCCAGCATAGCATGGTTGGAGTAATCAAAGCGATAGGCTTCAAGCAGAGAAAGGTCGATGGGATGGTCGGGATGGTTGATGGAGGGTCCCCGATAGCCGGTTCGCGGATATCTGGCAGTAGGTAGAACAAAGTCGGGATCTTCGTCCACTGCTTCGGCAAAACCCATGGCGGGCTGATTCACCACCTGAAGCGTTCCGGTGTAACCCAAACGGTGGGCCATCTCTTTGATTGTACGCTCGTAACCTTCTGTTTTGATTGTGCCCACGGTGGCCATCACCCCAATTGTACCCGACTCTTCCAAAGAGAGTGATTCGAGGGCGCACTTTACACCGGCATTAATCACACCTGTGACCGACACTCCGGTACAGCTTTTTTCCAGCAATGTTTGAACGTCCTCCAAACAGGCCGCGGTGGCTGTATTGCACGCAACCACCACGCTCTTAACCCGATTGCGCATCAAAAAGAGTACATCCTGAATGACCAACTCCTTCAGGTAGTCCGTTTTGTTTTCACTCGAATAGTTTCCGTAGGGCATATTAGCTTGATCGGCTAAATAGATGAACGACTCCCCTGCAAAGTCCAAAATCCCGTCGGCCCCCTCTTCGCCGGTGCTGTTATTAAAGAGGTCTAACGTCACAATCGCCTCCATTACCGTTAAGCCCCCCGTTCCCGAATCAAAGATGCCGATGGGTGCGTGGGCAAGATTGGAGGGATAGTTCCCAAAATCGCCAAAAAAAAGAGAAGTGCTGTCGTACAGCGCTATCTGCGAAATGGGAAGAAGTTCTGAATTGGGAGATGCCACGCTCTGTGGCGACCGGCATCCCGCCCAAAGAGCAAGAGACAAGGCGAAGTAAATCCAAACAGAATGTTTCATACGGTTATTTTACATTTCTCTTGAGCACAAAATAGACCGGAATTTGGCAACGTGTCCGCACGTTCTTCCCGTTTTTACGTCCCGGACTCCATTTGGGAGAGGCTGATACTACGCGAACTGCCTCATCGTCCAACAGTTGATCAACCGATTCAACCACTTCCACATGGGTAACCGATCCGTCTGCTTCGATGATGAACTGAACCAAAACCCGCCCTTGAATGCCTTGGGAAACAGCGAGATTGGGGTACTTCAGGTACTTGTTTACCCACTCCTTTAAGAAGTGACGCTCATCTTTCTTTTGAAATTTTGGCTGCTGATCTACATTCGACATCGAATAGACACCGTCCGGGGAGGTTCCCACACCTCTCTTCTCTTCATTCCACGTTGGGTCATTGGCCATCTGCATAAGGAAAGAGAAGACATAGACCATCCGGCGATTCATTTCAACGTAATCCAGCAAGTTAGGGGTGTCTCTATGGGTGTGGTAATCGGAATGAAGTCCTCCGGTGAAGAGAACGGAGGCAATGTTATGGGAAAAGAAATGTTGATGATCAGAGGGAAAATAGTCCGAATTGAACACTTTGGGGGACGATGATAAAGGATTCGCTCCCGCCTGTTGCAGCGCATTTGAAAGCCCCTCGTGCGGAACAACGGTGTAGGCGGAAAAGGCATTTCTTGTGCCCGACCTCCCCAACATATCGAGGTTAAGCATTAAAACCACTTGATTGATAGGTGAAAATGCGCGGTCAACAAAGTACCACGATCCAACCATTCCCATCTCTTCCGCCCCAAAAGCCACAAAGACGATTGAGCGTTTGAAGAGGTAGGCTTGTCGGGCTGCCGCTTGCGCCATCTCCAACAAGATTGCCACTCCGGAGGCGTTGTCGTCCGCACCCCGATAGATCACCAAAGAGTCTTTCCCGTCAACGGTAACTTTATGAGCGCCTAAATGGTCGTAATGGGCACCCACCACAATATACTCCTCCCGCAAGAGTGGATCACTTCCCACCACAATCCCCACAATGTTTTGAGAAGAGAGGGTGTCGCCCTCTTGACCCACCACCGAAAAGTCCTGTACCCCATTGGGATATATAAACTCCAAACCGGATGACTCAAAGCAACGGCTAATGTAGGCAGCCGCCCTCTTCTCACCCTCCGTTCCCACCTTTCTCCCCATCAGTGAGTCGGCGCACAACAGAGAGACATGCTCCCTAAGCGCTTGTTCTACATTATGTTGCGCCACAGGTTGCGACTTAGGCTGTCCCCATCCCGAAAAGGCGACAAAAAGCGCCCCGACCATAAGGAGGGCGGAGAGGCGACAATTTTGAGAAACTTTCATATCTTCTATTTATAGAAAGGGAGTTTTACCACTTTGGCTTTGAGTAACTTGCTGCGTATGTTGATGAATACTTCGGTTTCGGCTTTGCTGAAAGGTGTATGCACGTAGCCCATTCCTACGCCAATCTTTAGGTAGGGAGACATGGTGCCGGAGGTGACCGTGCCGATGGGATTGCCCTGAGCGTCGCAGATTTCATATCCGTGGCGGGGGATGCCGCGGTCGATCATTTCAAAGCCAACGAGTTTACGGGTTACGCCCGCTGCTTTTTGGGCAGCCAAAAACGCTTTGTCCAAAAAATCGCCTTTGGCTTCGGAGAACTTGGTAATCCAACCAAGCCCCGCCTCGATGGGCGAAGTAGAGTCGTCAATATCATTTCCGTAGAGGCAGTAGCCCATCTCTAACCGCAGGGTGTCGCGGGCGCCTAAACCAATGGGGGAGATGCCAAATTCGGCGCCTGCTTCAAAAATGGCGTTCCACAGGGCGGGGGCGTCTTCGTTGGCTACATACACTTCGCACCCGCCTGAGCCGGTGTAGCCTGTGGTGGAGAAGATGGCGTTGGGAATTCCCGCGATGAGTGGGGCGGGGTTTTGGGCATTGGGGAATCCTGCGATGAGTGGGGCGGGGTTTTGTGCATTGGGGATTCCCGCGATGAGTGGGGCGGGGTTTTGGGCATTTGGGATTCCTGCGATGAGTGGGGCGGGGTTTTGGGCGTTGTCGCGTTTCCATGTGGAGAAGAAGGTGTAGTACTCCATCTCTTCAATGGGGCAGGCGCAAATCTTTTGCATCGTTTTTAAGGCAAAGGGCCCCTGAATGGCCAATTGGCAAATCTCATCCGAGGCGTTGTAGAGCTCCTTTCCGGGGGTGATGTTGAATTTGGGGGCGATGGCGGCCAAGTGGTCCCAATCTTTTTGAATGTTGGCGGCGTTTACCACGAGGAGGTAGGTTTGGGAATCGATGCAATAGACCAACAGGTCGTCCACAATTCCTCCTTTCCCATTTGGGAAACAGGAGTATTGCACCTTGCCGGGAACTAAAACCGAGGCGTCGTTAGAGGTAGTGTATTGCACAAAAGCGAGCGCGTTTGCTCCTTTTACCCAAAATTCGCCCATGTGGCTGACGTCAAAAACGCCCACCTTTTCGCGCACGCAAAAATGCTCTTCATTAATGCCTTTATATTCAACCGGCATATTGTATCCGGCAAAGGGAACCATTTTGGCTCCCAGATCAATATGGTAGTGTGTAAATGGGGTATTTTTCATCTGTTTATTACCTTTCGATGTGTCGTCTTTGTTTCATATCGTAAATATACATATCATGAGGGAGCGCCGATCCATCTGCAGATTTGATGTGCCGCAAGGCAGCTTGTGCGTCATAAAGAGAGGAGTAAGAGCCTGCTGAGACCACCATAAGGCCATTCTTGAAGAGTAACTCCTCGGGACGGTACCCCCGCTCAGTGAGGAGTCTGACCATCCGGTTGACATTCCTCTGCATCTGAAAGCTCCCCACAACCACGTGGAAACGGTTCATACCGGCGGTAGATGAAGCTGGCGCAAGATAGTTGCCCGAAAAGGAGTTCGCGGCGTTTCCTGATGCGCTTCTTGCGGCAGTTTCTGATACTGAGGTGCCTCCTGTTCTTGCAGAGGTGTCGTCATAGAGAGAGGACCTGTTTGCTTCTTCATTTTCTGACATGGCGGGGTCAAAGATGGAGTCCTCCAAAAGTCGTTGCTCCTCTCTCTCCTGCCTGAGGTAATCTGCCCTTAAAATACTGTCCTGACGAGCTTGTTCATTCCGGGCTTTTATATCCTTGATGGTAGGCATCCCCAGACGCTCCCTTACCCAGTCGCACGAATTGAGGTTGATTGCGGCGATGATAAGGAGTGTGAAAAGACTTTTCCTGTACATAGCGTATAGTTTTATGTGGGTATAATAATCTGCAAATATACAAATTTGCACAATAATAAGTGATAATAGCAAAAAATAATCTATCTTCACCAAAAATTTATTCCAGTCGATTGCATGAAGCGTTTTCTTTTTGTTCCTTATATTCTGATATTTACCCTATTTTTCAACCCGTTCCCCCTACTTGGCCAGGATGTCTCCTCGTGGATACGTAAACTATATATTCCTCAGCCGGATACCCTTTCTCTTCTCTTTTTGGGGGATGTTATGATGCATGGGCAACAACTTCTCTCGGCCAAAACAGAAGAGGGATATGACTACCTGTCGTGTTTTGCCCCGATTGCCCCCCGACTGAAAGGGGCTGATATCACCATTGCCAATATCGAAACGGTGTTTGCCGGCCCCCCTTACAGCGGTTACCCCACCTTCTCTTCGCCGGACGCGCTCGTTTCAGACCTGAAGGCCTCCGGCTTTCAACTCCTCCTCACCGCCAACAACCATATTTGCGATCAGGGAAAGAAGGGGCTGAACAGAAGCCTCAACCTCTTTGATTCCCTTGGGATGCTCCACACGGGCGTCTTTCGATCTGCCGAAGAGCGAAGCCAGCGCTATCCTTTGATTGTGAACAGGAACGGGATACGGATCGCCCTCCTTGCCTACAGTTATGGCACCAACGGATTTGCAGTACCTCATCCGTTTGTGTTCAATTACATAGATACCACTTTAATTGCCTCCGATATTATACAGGCCAAACAGATGCGTCCCGATTTTATTATTGCCTGTATGCATTGGGGAGAAGAGTACCAAATTCATCAGAGCGCCCGTCAGGAGGCGTTGGCTGAGTTCCTCAAGCGCAAAGGGGTCGATATCATAATAGGCTCGCATCCCCATGTCGTACAGGGTATGGAGGTATCGTACAACCGTTTCAATGAAATTGAGCATGTTGTGGTGTACTCTTTAGGCAATGTCATCTCAAACCAACCCTTCCCCAACACCCAACTCGGCTTGCTTGCAGAGGTCAAATTGGTCAAAAGCGGATTTTACAAAGCGATTGTCTCCTTTGACTACGAGTGGATTGTCACCGAACAGAGACGCGAAGCGGGGGGGCGCAAATTCTATACCCTCCCGTTGGATCAATGCGCCGTCTCCTCCGCCTCCGTGACCATTCAGCCTGACGGAACGCCTCTCCCCAGCCTCCGCTTCAGTGCTGACACGCTTTCCACAAGAAGCATAAGGTACACGTTGAGAATTAACAATTAACAATTAACAATTAACAATTAACAATTAACAATTAACAATTAACCCTTAACCTTTAACCTTTAACCTTTAACCCTTAACCTTTAACCCTTAACCCTTAACCCTTAACCTTTAACCTTTAACCCTTAACCCTTAACCCTTAACCCTCCTGACTATTTAACTATTAGATTATAAGACAATTATATGGAAAAGATTCTTTATTTGGAAGACATCGACCCCAGAGCGCTCTTTGGAGCCGGCAACAATCTTTTTCAACGCTTTTGCAGTTACTTTCCCAAAGTGAAGGTGGTTGCAAGAGGCGAAGAGGTAAAGATACAGGGGCCCGAATCAGAGATGATGCTCTTTGAAGATCGCTTTATCTCCTTAGTAGCGTTGGTTAGGCGAAAAAACGCACTACAGGAGTCAGATATTGCCGACCTCTTAAACGACGAAATGGCCGGCGGGGTTGAAACCGGTGAAGACCCTCAGATATTGGTCTATGGGAACGACGGCAGAATCATTCGGGCGCGTACCCCCAACCAGCAGGCGCTGGCAACCGCCTATACCCAAAACGACTTGATTTTTGCTATGGGTCCAGCCGGCACCGGAAAGACATACACCGCGATTGCATTAGCAGTAAGAGCGTTAAAAAACAAAGAGGTGAGACGCATTATCCTCACCCGTCCGGCAGTGGAAGCGGGAGAGCGCCTCGGCTTCCTGCCCGGCGACATGAAGGAGAAGTTAGACCCCTACCTCCAACCCCTCTACGACGCCCTCCACGACATGATTCCCGGAAAGAAGTTGCTGCAGTTTATGGAAGAGGGCGTCATCCAAATTGCCCCCTTAGCCTATATGCGCGGCCGCACCCTCGACAATGCCTGCGTGATCCTTGATGAAGCGCAAAACACCAATATGGGTCAACTCAAAATGTTTCTCACCCGAATGGGATGCAACGCCAAATTTATTGTCACCGGCGACGCCACCCAGATCGACCTCCCCAGAAGGAGCGATTCGGGACTTCTTCAAGCCGAGAAGTTGCTCAAAAACACCTACGGCATCGCCTTTGTCAACTTTGACGAGCGCGACATGGTACGCCACCCCTTAGTCAAGACCATCGTCAAAGCATTTGCCGCCACTGCAGAAGAGTCAACGCATTTCTCTTAGCAGTCTCACGCCAATCGGATTACTTCTCCCGCCAAGGCTCCGGTATGCTGCGCGTCCTTTATGGTCCAACCCCCATTTACAAAGACGTGCTCAATGCCTCGGTTGAATTGATGCGGATGGGCGTAGGTGGAACATTCGCAGATAGTATCCGGATTAAAGACCACTACGTCAGCGCGGTAACTCGGAATGAGCAACCCACGATCTTTTATTCCTAATCTTGAGGCGGGGAGGGCGCTCATTTTATAGATGGCGGTGGGGAGGTCAACCACTTTTTGTTCGCGAATATAGGTGCCGAGAAAGCGTGGGAAGGTGCCGTAGGAGCGTGGGTGGGGCATAGAGTTGGAGAGGGGCCCATGCGGAGAATAGACGCTGCCATCGGAGGCGGGCATTCCCAACCGATGGGCAAAGAGGAGTTTGAGGTTCTCTTCGGTCATGCCAAACCCAATAATACTCACCCCCATATTCTCAGAAATCAACAGGTAGTGTACAAACTCCTGCACCTCCATTCCCACCAAATTGGCGCACTCTTGCAAGTTTAACCCAATATATTTCAGGTTTTCGGGTTGGCGACTTGAGGTGATCACCACATTTTGGGGGCCACCCAACCGCTCAATTCGGGAGGCGCCGTATGCGGCAATCTCCCTCTTCTTTTGGGAATCTTGGAGCCGAGCAACGACCTCCGCCCGACTTCCCTGGCGATCTTCCAATGGGACAAAGCTGGAGAGACCGGTCGAGAAGGCGGTGTAGGGATAGCGGTCAAAGGCAATATCAACGCCGGAGGCTGCTGCTTCGTCAATCAGTTTCAATAATATGGGTGCTTTATGCCAGTTGTTGGCATTCTGCGCCTTCAGGTGGGAGATTTGCAGGCGAACGCCGGAGCGGCGGGCGATGTCGATAGACTCTTTTAAAGACTCCTCCACACGGTCGTCTTCATTTCTCATGTGAATGGCAAAGAGACCGTTATAAGAAGCAACCACTTTACATAGCTCCACAAGTTCGTCGTTGGAGGCGTACGACCCGGGGGTGTATTCCAATCCGCAAGACATACCTATACTTCCCTTTTCCAACTGTTCGGCCAAAATTGTTTTCATCTTTTCGATTTGGGCAGATGTGGCGGCCACAGCGTTGTCGCCTACCACTATGGAGCGTAGCTGCCCCTGACCTGTAAAAGAGGCGTAGTTGATTCCTATTTTGTTCTTTCTCAAGGCATGATAAAAACCGTCGATATGTCGCCAAAAGGGGAAACCAAAACGAACTTCCCAATTTCGTTCTTGCCATTCGGCATCTGAGTAAGGAAAAGGAGAGTCACCGCAATTGCCTCCAACGTCTGTAGTTATGCCCTGAAAAATCCGGCTGTCGCCCGCAGGGCATTGGAGGAGGTTGGTATCTGTGTGGGTGTGAATATCGATAAACCCGGGTGAAACGGCGAGCCCCGTTGCATCGACAACCTCATCTGCGGTATCGCCCAAATTTCCGATGGCGGCAATGGCGCCCTCTTTGATACCCAAATCTCCGGAGATGGGTGGGCGTCCGTCTCCTGAGTAAATCAATCCGTTCTTAATGAGTATGTCAAAAGAAGCGGCGCCTTTAACCTTTGCCCGTAAGGGATTGGATAATGCCTGTAAGGGATTGGGGAAGGTGAGGCTTAGTGCGGCTCCGGCTAATGCGGAGGTCTTGAGAAAATTACGTCTTGATATCATAGTTAGTTGAAAATTACAACGTTTTGAGTGGCAAAAGATTGAAAAGCGCCCGATTTGTCGCTGTAAATGAAGTAGGAGTCGAGTTCGGGGTGGTTTTTTAAAAAGAGAATCGATTTTTCGAGTCCCATCACCATAAAGGCGGTGGCAAAAGCGTCTGCACTCATGCAGTCAGGTGCAAGGACTGTGGCGCTTAACAGGCTGTGTTGTACGGGTGTTCCGGTGGCAGGGTCAATGGTATGGCCATATTTTTTTCCTTCCGATTCGTAAAAGTTGCGGTAGTTCCCCGATGTGGCAAGCCCTCGTCCGCTGATCATCAGCTTGGCCTCCAATTCTCTCCCCGGAATCATATTCCCATATTTGGGTGAGTCGATTCCGATGCCCCACTTCCGTCCCTGAGGGTTTACTCCTTCGCAGTAGATTTCACCTCCTATCTCCACCAAAAAGTTTTTAATCCCTACGCTTTTCAGGCGGGTGGCAATGAGGTCGGAGCAATATCCCTTGGCAATGGCGTTGGCGTTGAGGGAGACTCTTGGGTCTGCTTTCTCAATCTTTCCATCCGATAGCCAAATTTTATCCATACCGGAAAAGTGTGCAATGGAGTCAAGGGCAGCCTGAGTGACCCGCTCCCGATTCTTGAATCCAAAGCCCCAAAGGTCGAAATAGGGGGCGGCAGCCATATCAAATGCGCCTTGGGTGAGGGTGTAGATCTCTTTTCCGCGGTTAAAAACGTTCAGAAAGAGCGAATCCAATTCAACAGGCTCATTTCGGTTCACCTTGGAAATCACAGACTCTTGATTATAGACAGAGAGCGAAGCATTCATCTCTTTAAAAGCCTCCGCTACCAAATAGGAGACGTCTGAACGAGAATTGGAGGCCTCTGAACGGGAATCAGAGGAGACGTCTGTGCGGGAATTGTAGGCCTCTGAACGGGAATCAGAGGAGACGTCTGTGCGGGAATTGTAGGCCTCTGAACGGGAATCAGTGTCGCCTGTGCGGGAATTGCGGGCAGCGTCTCTGCGGGTTGTCATAGAGGCAGGTTGCTCATAAACAATGTGGTATGTGGTCCCCAACGCAAATCCGTTGAGGGTAATATACTCGGCATGGAAATTGCAGGAACAAAAAAGCATAGCAAAGAGCGTGATATGGATAAAACGTTTCATCATGATAAAAAAGAACCCAAATGTACGATTTTATTTCACATCTTTGTTCGACCCTAAAATTATTTGCATCTTTGCACGTTAAAAATACCGAAAATCGATGAATTATTTTTTCTCAACTGTTGCCATAACTTGTGTGTGCATGAGTATGTTATCCCTTAGTTCCTGTAAGAAAAAAGGGGATGAAGCAGAGGATAAAGAGTCTATGACCGGCTCGCTTGTGCATCATGTTCCCCCCTTTTTGTATAAATCAAGAACCTATACCTACACGGCTTCGGGCATCACCGCTCCTGAAGGGATATCCTTTAGATGGGTTGCCTCTAATTTTATCCCCGATTCGTGTGATGTTCGGACATACACCTTTTCCACTCCGGAAACTGTGGGTACCTACTCCCTCTCCCTGACCGCTTCGTATGAGGGGTATTACAGCACCTATTCGGTACAGACGGTCACCGTGATTGATAGCCTCTTTTTTGATTGCATTACGGGTCTTACAATTGGGGAAGATTCCATTATAGACCCGCGTGACGGCGCCATATACCACACCCGTACTTATGGAGCATTGGAGTGGTTTGTGCAAAACCTTGGCTGGGCGGGCGCGGGGAATGCCTATAGCAAGGCCGAAGCGTTAGGCACTCCGTTTGGAAGGCTCTATTCATGGAACGAGGCGGTTACAGGCATCTCAGGGTCACTCCGGAACGGTTCAGGCCAACCGGCTGCCGGTTCAAACGGATTAGGAGCAGGCCCTCAAGGGGTGTGTCCTCCGGGTTGGAGCGTCCCCACGAATGAGGATTGGGCGCATTTGGCTACAGTGGTCAACGGAGGGGCGCCGCTCTCCTTTTTCGATTCATGGGAGAATATTGCCGACCCCCTCTGCGCCTACGCCAAAATGAACGAGGAGTATATCTGGCCCTACAGCCCGCGCAATACAAAGAGCAACAAGGCTTTTTGGAACGGCCTGCCCTCCGGAAACAGCACCAACTACGGGAACAACTACGCGAATGTAGGTTTATACGGCTTTTGGTTAAGCTCTTCGGATGCTGATGCCGATAACGGATATTACCGCTACGTTAATTATGACATCAATCAGTTTCCCTTTCACCACACCGACAAAAACACCTTCGGCGCCGCTGTTCGCTGCGTCCGTCTGAAATAGAAAGCTGCGTCTGACAGAAATAGAAAGCTGCGTCCGTCTGAAATAGAAAGCTG
>Ga0123353_10013754_pt1 | contig 11610 bp, 12 predicted proteins | sample TergutLab28metaG_3_FD_92763 | JGI IMG/M metagenome (GOLD analysis project Ga0123353, IMG submission 92763) | Labiotermes labralis P3 segment gut microbial communities from Petit-Saut dam, French Guiana - Lab288 P3 | ecosystem: Host-associated > Arthropoda: Insects > Digestive system > Gut ... | reverse complement strand
GGGAGTGGAGAAAACTACATAATGAGGAGCTTAATGATCTGTACTCCTCACCCAATATTGTTCAGGTGATAAAATCAAGAAGAATGATATGGGCGGGGCATGTGGGGCGTATGGGTGAGGAGAGGGGGTTGTATAGGGTCTTGGTGGGGAAACCGGAGGGAAAGAGACCACTGAGGAGACCTAGGCATAGATGGGTGGATAATATTAGGATGGATCTCCAGATGGGATGTGGGTATATGGACTGGATTGGGCTGGCCCAGGATAGAGACAGGTGGCAGACGCTTGTGAGTGTGGTAATGAACCTTCGGGTTCTGTGAAATGTGGGGATTTTCTTGACTAGCTGCAAACCAGTTAGCTTCTCAAGAAGGACTCTGCAACATGAAGTAAGTAAGTATGTAAGTAAGTTCACGTGCTGTTTGCTGTGTTCCAGCTGTCTGTGCAGGGACTTCAGTTGATGCAAGTAGCCATCCAAAACTTCATGCCCCCGAACTTGGCACTTCTAATGAACACAATGAAGGGCTCCACCATTGATCAGGTGGGTCCTGTCTTGCAGAAACGCCTACATGATGTCAGCTGGGATGTGCGAGACAGCGCGCTGGAAGTGTTGCAGGTTGTCACCGCTATCGCAGAGATCAGTGAGTACCCTGCATAGAAATGTGTTCGAAAACATAGCAACACAAAAATTACAGAAATTAGCCCTTTGAGCACAAATCCATCACCAACATAACTAAATAAGGCCTGGGCGCATGTCTGTGGCAGTCATAACTCATCCAGAAATAAAGACAGGCCTGAAATTGTGGCAGTAGTTTGAGAGCAATTATGGGATGTGCCGTGCCAAATATAATCAGAATACGGATACGGATACATATGCTTCATTTGGCACCGCGGCATCCTATTTTGCTTATGACATCTCCCGAACAGTCTCCAGAGGACTTTTCAAACTCGTGATTTGAATTTTAAGTGAAATTGTAATTTGGTTGTATCCCTCTCTAAGGCTGTAATACGTATGAACAGTTCAGTTGTGAGAATCATACTTGTAGATGGGAATTGCCAAATTTCCCATTGGAATTTTAGTGGGCTGTCTATGAATCATGTATAAAAATCCAGTTCCCACCTTAGCATAAAGACATTGTTTCCTCACCTCATTAAAGATCATCAATGATTATTTTTAGGGCAATACAGCAATGACCCCTCACTCTTGAGTGTCATATGAAACACATAAACACACTGTGCATTTTTCAGTATTAAAAAGTCTGAACAGATACATAAACTGAACGTTAAATCACGGGACATTAATTAGGGGCTGTACCATATTTTGAGGTACAAAATGTTTTTGAGTGTACCTTTTTTTCTCCATAGAATTTCCAGCATTCCAGGAGCACGTACTGGAGAATGAATTGTGTCCGTTAGTGCTGGTTCTGGCAATGGATGACTCGGAGAGCTACGTGAGAGCATCTGCCATTAAGTGCTTGTGCGCCATGGTGCGTGTACAGCGCTTCTGGACAGACTGCCTTGCATCGCAACATCTGCCAGTGAGTCATCTGCAGTTTAAGTGTTTCAATCAGACACATTGTATGCCTTCCAATGTTAACAACAATGTTAATTGTTGAGGCTATGTAGCATGGGTGGTACGTGAAAGAATAGTGTGGAACATTGGCAGAACTATACTGATGGAAATACTGAAGCAATCACTGTCCTAATGCCAATTTGTCCACCACAGCTCCCAACATGGACCATTAAACTGTTTTGTCCAAGCGCACAGGATTTGGATTCTTCTAGTGCAGTATGACTGGCAGCCATATTTTAACTCAGGGGTAATGGTATTAGTACTAAAAGTGCAATGCTTGGCCACTTTGCCCATGTTCTGTTGCATTACTGCCGTGTGTGGTGAGCCAAGCAGATCTGCCACCTTTTGTTCTGACTGAGCTGCTTCTGTGTTGCCTTCAGTGGCTGTGTCCCTTAGATTCCATATGTACCCTGATTTATGAATCATCAGCTTGCTTAATGCAAGGTCTCTGTGTGAATCTGCAATGTGTCCATTCTTGTGACACATCTTTGAACCTGTATGTGTTCTTGTGATATGCCTGTGAATCTGTGTGTGTTCTTGTGATATGCCTGTAAACCTGTTTGTGTTCTTGTGACACATCTGTGAACCTGTGTGCATTCTTATGATATGCCTGTGAGCCTGTGTGTTCTTGTGATATGCCTGTGAACCTGTGTGAGTTCTTGTGATATACCTGTGAACCTGTGTGTGTTCTTGTGATATGCCTGTGAACCTGTGTGTTCTTGTGATATGCCTGTGAACCTGTGTGTGTTCTTGTGATATGCCTTTGAACCTGTGTGTGTTCTTGTGATATGCCTGTGAAACTGTTTATGTTCTTGTGACACATCTGTAAAGCTGTGTGTGTTCTTGTGATATGCCTGTGAACCTGTGTGTGTTCTTGTGATATGCCTTTCAACCTGTGTGTGTTCTTGTGACACATTTGTGAACCTGTGTGTTTTTGTGATATGCCTGTGAACCTGTGTATGTTCTTTTATATGCTTGTGAACCTGTGTGTTCTTGTGATATGCTTCTGAACCTGTATGTGTTCTTGTGATACGCATGTGACCCGACCATGTGCATTCTTGTGATTTGTCTTGTGATCCCCTGTGTATCCATTCTTTTGGTGCCTGAACGGTTCTGCTATCCCATTCAGACTGTATTTCCACACTAATGTTTGTCGTCTTATCGTCATATCTCCTGAAACTTCCTCATCAACATTCAGTACTGACATCTTAGGAACATTTCTGTCAAGTAACTTCCACTTTTGAATATATCTTATAAGTTGCAATGTAGTATCTTAACATGGACTAACCTAATGTTGAATCGTGACATACTGGAGAACATAATATAACCTCTGGGTGTATTTTAAGTTGTACTGGCGTTTGTGAAAACAGTAATGAAAAAAAAGTGACACATACACGAAAGAAACTGGTTTCAAACAATCGATTTCAAATGACGTGAAACTAAGTGCTTGAAACCAGTTTCGTTGTTATACTATTTGCTTGAATTCCCACAAAAAGCAGGGAACAGATAGCACCATATCAGAAGGGTCAAACCGGCCATACCTATGTTCCACCATTGTTTCCATTGATGTTCGTCATGATGCAGGCGGACAGTTATTCGGCCACTCGGAGCAATACTTGTCACTGATTCTCTTTGTGTTGTTCCAGAGCAAGATGATGGTAATTCTACAGGGTGAAAGCGAAGGAATTGTCCGTCGTGAAGCAGCTGCACTCATAAAAGAGATCTACGACCATCACAAGTTCTTGTGAGTTCTTGTACTCTCTATTTAAGACGTATACAAAACTGCCAGTATTCAGGCAGAGTGCAAGATACCGGAACTGATCCTGAGATCAGTCGTTCAGTGTTTGACCTGTGCCCTTACCAAACCGTGTTTCTGTTACCATTGGTTGTGAGATCTTGATTTTACTGACCTTTGACCTAGCATGAGAAAGAAACATGAGCACCAGTAGATACAATTTCTGTGTTCTTTACTATATCCTATAGATGAAATTTATGTGGGAAATTGAAATGAAACCGTTAAAACTTCAGCACCAAGATTGGCCTTCATGTAGATGCATTTTTTGGCCATAAAAACAATCACAGACCACACTTAATATGCACAACAATAAATACCTGGTTTTCTAGTTATATGTGTATTATTACAGGAAGGCAGAACTGAGTAATGTGTTTATGGTGATGGCATACGCAGCAGTGTCAGACTTACATTGGGAGGTAAAAGTAAACGCACTTGAGTTCTGGGAGAAGGTGATTGAGCGACAGATGTCCGACCAGGGCATGATTGATGGAGTATTTCCATCCGTGACATTCTCTAAAGAGAATCGGAAAATAGTGCTGCTGACGGAAAATGAGATCAAATTGCGACTAAACAAAGTGCTGGGGGAACTTGCACGGATCAGGTGCCTTCAGGTGAGTGTACAGACTGTTGGGGGGAACTTGCACAGTTCAGGTGCCTTCAGGTGAGTGTACAGACTGTTGGGGGGGAACTTGCATGGATCAGGTGCCTTCAGGTGAGTGTACAGACTGTTGGGGGGAACTTGCATGGTTTAGGTGCCTTCAGGTGAGTGTACAGACTGTTGGGGGAGCTTGCACAGTTCAGGTGCCTTCAGGTGAGTGTACGGACTGTTGGGGGGAACTTGCACGGTTCAGGTGCCTTCAGGCGACTGTACAGACTGTTGGGGGAGCTTGCACAGTTCAGGTGCTTTCAGATGAGTGTACGGACTGTTGGGGGGAACTTGCACGGTTCAGGTGCCTTCAGGTGAGTGTACAAACTGTTGGGGGGAACTTACACGGATCAGGTGCCTTCAGGTGAGTGTACAGACTGTTGGGGGAACTTGCAATTATTAGGTGCCTTCAGGTGAGTGTACAGACTGTTGGAGGGAACTTGCACGGATCAGTTGCCTTCAGGTGAGTGTACAGACTGTTGGGGGGAACTTGCACGGATCAGGTGCCTTCAGGTGACTGTACAGACTGTTGGGGGGAACTTGCATGGTTCAGGTGCCTTCAGGTGAGTGTACAGACTGTTGGGGGAGCTTGCACGGTTCAGGTGCCTTCAGGTGAGTGTACAGACTGTTGGGGGGAGCTTGTAGGGTTCAGGTGCCTTCAGGTGAGTGTACAGACTGTTGGGGGGAGCTTGCACAGATCAGGTGCCTTCAGGTGAGTGTACAGACTGTTGGGGGGAACTTGCATGGATCAGGTGCCTTCAGGTGACTGTACAGACTGTTGGGGGAGCTTGCACGGTTCAGGTGCCTTCAGGTGAGTGTACAGAATGTTGGGGGAGCTTGCGCAGTTCAGGTGCCTTCAGGTGAGTGTACAGACTGTTGGGGGAGCATTCTTGTGTTTTGTTATCAACATTTTTGAAGAAAATGCTTTCTCCATCCTCGGGGTAAAATTTTATTTTGCCGTGTAGGAGGAAACAGCATGTTCCTTCAGAATGTTGTTAACCGCCTACAAGATCATGGTGACAGACTGCAGAGGACATTATTCTTAATCCTTGTTCATTATCACACTATTTTAAAAAATCAGTTAAATTTTTCAGAATAGGTACTAGTAAAATAATGTAACAGTATTAATGCCTTAGAACGTGAGGTGCAGTAAATTTTTAAAGGTAAAACTGTCCGGTTACAGGCCTGGACTGGCCCAGAGGGCTCCAGGAGGTTGAGGCTCCCATATTTCAAGACAGTCGGCACATGAATGTGGTACATTTGTCAACCCCGCGCACTGGCCGCCTTTACCCCCCATGAAATATTCCTGGTACTCATTTCTGTTAAAGGCTGATTCAACCCCAGGGCTATAGTGCAGCCGGAAGGTTATGTCAATGAAAAATTTCAGTGACAACATCGGGAATCGAACCCGTGACCGACTTGTAGTGCAGTGCCTCAACCAACAGCACAAACACTTGCTCCGATAAATTTTTTAAGTACTGGTAAATTGGTTTTCTGGGGAAGAAAAATGTCCATTACACTCGCACAAGTACCGTAATATATGTGCAGCATCCTGTGTTGTTGCGCATGCACATACATACAGTATCTGCGCTTTCATAGCCTTTGAATTGCTAATCCCTTTTTCATGCAGGTGCTGTTGTTGGCCCTCGAGGATCACGATCTCCAGGTCGTGTGCAAAGCTGCGGACATTGTGACAACACTCAAAGATGTTCTGACACAGCACGGACTTGTACCGGAAACAGAGACTCCAAAACCACTCCCTGATCTCGTCAGCAACTGCATGAAACCTGCGAACAGTAATTTCAAGGGCGTGTATGATTCATTCGGCTGTGAGGTAAACACTTGTTTGATCACCGCAAACACTTCTTCGATCACTGCAAACACTTGTTCGATCACTGCAAACACTTGTTCGATCACTGCAAACACTTGTTCGATTACTACAAACACTTGTTCGATCCCCTCACCTAAAGTCAGCGAGACAAAATCGACCAAAGTGGACAGCTATGAGGGGAAGATCTCCACTGTACAATCAAGACTGGGTAATGATTCAGATGAAGTGATTGAAGCTATTGTTAACGAGACTGATATGAACCTACTGGCTGATGTTTACCATGATTACCTGCATGTTGGCAACAGTGTCTCCAATGCCAGTGCAAACTTTAATCTCGATACAGAGGTCAATGTTGGTGCGGAAGAGTTTTTGTTGGCCATCTCGAAGCTCAGTCTTAGTGACGTGGTGACACAGAAGACTCAGTGGTTGGACTACTGTGCTGGTGACCTGGGTTCATTGCTGGATGACATTCTCTCCTCACATGCAGATACAGAATCAAATGCAATGGACTGTTATTAAGATGTCCTGCTGTCCTTGACAGTTATCATGTTATACGGCAATCATTTGCTGTTAGTCATTCATACAACATTATTTCACTCACACACTGTCATGTCCGTATGTTTCTGTAGCCGGTGTGTAACTTAAAGCTTGATGTGTTTAGCTGCATTGTATGTTGCAGCTTTTCTGCTCAATTGTTAATTGACGTCACCATCTTCAGGGTGAAATCAGTTTAACGTGCACCACAGAACACCGTCAACAAACGATACAGCTAAACCCTGAAATCTGAACTTGCACACTAAGCAGTAACATATCACATTGTCACTAAGTACAAGAATATGATAATATAAGGAGTACCAACTACATACATATTTAAGAACATGTTGACTACAGATCCGACACATTTTAGCGGCTTCCCATCATCAGATATCACACTAATACATGTGGAAATATTTGCCTACCGTATGTTCTGTTGTGAAATAAGAGGTAGGTAAGATAGAGCTATGTAATGTTATATACGGATATGAGTCGCTTAATGATGCGGATACGTTCTGAGAAATGTGTTGTTTGGCGATTTTTTTGTCATCGTGCAAACGTCATGGAGTGTACTTAATACAAACCTAGATAGTATTGCCTACTACATACCTAGGCTATATGGTATAGCCAATTGCTCCTAGGCTACAAACCTGTACACGATGTTACTGTACTGAATACTGTAGGCAATTGTAACACAATGATAAGGATTACAATATTATGCGACCACCATTATATATGCGGTCTGTTGTTGACAGAAACATTATTGTGCAGAGCACACCTGTATACACAAAGATTTAAAAAAGAATGTCAGATACTTAATATCTTACTCATTACATGAGAGATATGCACCTATAGGTTAGGTAAGTTGTATACATTGTATGTTTAAGTACATCATACAACATTTCACAGTCTATGTTTCCCTTAAAATTATGGCAACAGGTACAACAAGTAACATGTTACAGTGGAGGATTTTCTTCTAATTACTGATGCCCTTCTTTCAAAATATGACAGCATAATACATATCGAAATTTGACATTTGGGTAATGTAATCCATATTTGTTACATCAGTTTGTGTAAGTGTACCTGTGAATTTCATAGACAAGTACGCACAAGCGTCACGGCACACGTTGTTGGGGGTGGCCTGGTCGTATAGATGAGACAGACTAAGTGGAAGGGTGTTTAGTGTTCTATGGAGATGGTTATTACCCTTGTGTGACATCTGTTACATGTGTGAACATGAAACAAAGTAAATCCTATGTGTATTGGACCGTGGATCAATGTGATAGTTGAAGAATAAGAGACCAACTTGATGTCACTAGTTATTAAGTTTTATTTCACTTCTTCTATGCTCAGCGTGTTTTGGACATTAATACATCCATCATCAGGAGCCTGCGACTTTTCTATTGTATCGCCACATTGGTCATGTGTTCTTGTTTCGATGCGTGTTGGAGTTTCGGTGTGGCTGAGTTGGGGTGGTATCCGCGTAGCGGGCTTCAGCCAACCCAGCCACACCGAAACTCCAACACGCATCGAAATAACTAGTGACACCAAGTCGGTCTCTTATTCTTCAACTAGTAAAACAAAGTAACTTAATCTAAGAACAATCTGGTACAGAGTTCAATCCCCTCTTGGAAACAATCTGTATAAATTGATACAACCTCGACATGAACTGTTGGTGCATAACTCTTGCATAATTCATTACACATTAACTGCTTGATGTAATTTTTAAATCTTTGTGTATATGTAATGTTTTTAGCTGTACTCATGCTTTTTAAAAATATTACATATACACAAAGATTTAAAAATTATATCAAGTTGTTAATGTCTAATGAATTATGCAAGAGTCATGCACCAGTAGGTCATGAGGCACTGCGCTATAACCTGGAAGGTCACAGGTTCGATTCCCGATGGTGTCATTGGAATTTTTCATTGACATAATCCTTCCAGCCACACTATGGCCCTGGGGTTGACTCAGCCTCTAACAGAAATGATTACCAGGAATGTTTCCTGGGGTATAAAGGCAGCCGGTGTGTATGGCTGACAACCTTACCACCTTCAAGTGCCGACTGTCATGAAATCTGGGAACCTCAACCTCCTGGAACCCTCGGGGCCTGTCCAGGCCTGTAATGGGGTTGCTTTTTACTCATTCTGTTTATTTCATGTTAATATATTTGGCCTGAAAATCTTTTCATATGCATTGATGTGATCCCTCATGACGACGAGGCACCGAAACATGTTGGATCTACGATGCATAAACATGTTTTTAAATATGTAACATTGTTGGTATTTCTTGTATTATTGTATCATTACACAGTAAAAATGTTTTAATATGCAATTGGTGATCTTTAGACACACTGAATTATGACCGTACTAGATGTGACCATGTTGTGATGGTGTGACATGATATTCACACACAAACATACACACACTCAAACCTGCCCTGGTGTGACTCAATGGAAACCTGTGTCTGTGAATCAGTCACAACCCAAGCAATGTCATAACAATGTAAACCTGGTAACACCTGAAACGAAGCTTGATTCATTCACTCACGGAGTAGGAAATCAAGCCCTGTCATAACCATGGCAATGAAGTGTGACTCAATCAACTGGTAACTCAATCAGAACCAAGTACATAATATAGGGTGGAGAGAGAGAAACCAACAAGATTCAACTAATCTGATCGTTTATTATCAAACTTCTATCCCAACATGTTTCGGGCATCATTATGCCCGTCATCAGAAGAACAAGTCTGCGTTCTACCGCATATGGTGTTCTGCACTGGTTGTGCTGACTGTGGTTGTGTGGAGCTGGGATGCGAGCTGTGTGCACTGTGTGAAAGTTACTGTTCTGTACTGTAGTCGAACAGTAACTTTCACACAGTGCACACAGCTCACGTCCCAGCTGCACACAACCACAGCCAGCGCAACCAGTGCAGAACACCATATGCGGTAGTACACAGTCTTTTTCTCCTGAAGTTGGGCATAATGATGCCCGAAACATGTTGGAATAGAAGTTTGATAATAAACATCAGATTAGTTGCATCTTGTTGGTTTCTCTCTCTCCACCCTACGTAAATGATGCACGGTCACAAGAGCCTAAATCAAGTACATAATGTTATTCTGTAGGGTTCTGGTGGTGGTATATGGTAATTAAACTCATTAGCTGTGTGGATTTTTTTCCATTGTCTCATATCTTAAAAATTAATGTTAAGAAAAGCGTCATTGGACGTACTGAATGCTTGGTCCTCGCTCTTCTTCGCATATCGCTGTATCTTCTCTCACTAGGCTGCTGATTGTGGCAATCTGTAGGCAATTCTCTTGTAGCCGCACCAGTTTTAGAAGTCTGTGTTGAGGAGGGTGGAGGAAATAGCCGTGTTGCCAGAATGGTTGATACTTAGTAGGCACCACACCTGCGGAACTGTTTTTAATGAAGCGCATTATGTATAGGGATATAATATATAATATATAATCAGATTTCCTACCGCAGAGATACTTTGGGCTTTTCACTAATTATACACTGTGGTAATGAAACCGTCAAAAGCACATGGTTGTAGTACGTAATTTTAAATATATTCCTTTAATGCATAAATACAGAACATACAGTAATGATGAAACTGTAATATCATACACCCTGTGAGGATGTTGTTGCTTTGATTATCAGCCTGGAGACTGCCGTATTTCAGTTACTCATTCTGTCAGATCGGTGCTGAAATAAAGCAGGCCACATTCTTCCCAGCTGGTACAATGTTATCTTCCTGTTTCTGTCCAGTAACATGTGTCACTGAGGAAATGTCTGCAAATATTCAACGAAGCAAAAAAGACTCCCTAAACGTTGTACATGTTCCATGTTCAGAAAGGTTTTTCTTCAGAGCTTTTTTTCCATTAATTGTAATTTTTAATATTTCCAATATTTCACCAGTTTTTTTTTTGCAATTCAGACTTCATTGAAAGGCCAAACTTCCCTTGCCATGATTCAGGTACAGTCATGCTACGCTTAACAATGAGGATACATTCTGAGAAACACATCGTGAGGCGATTTCGTCATCGTGCGTACAGCATAGAATGTACTTACGCAAACCTAGATAGTATGGCTTACTACACGGCTAGGCTATATGATATAGCCTATTGCTCCTAGGCTAAAAACCTGCACAGCATGTTACTGTACTGAATACTGTAGGCAATTGTAACACAATGGTATTATTATATTATATAATAATATTGTGATCTCATGGGACCACTGTCGTATGTGCGGTCCGTCCTTTTCCGAAACGTCGCTATGCGGCGCGTACCTGTAGTTAGTTGACAGTTCCATATCATGAAGGTTAATCCATGTGGGATTAGTGGTGGACAGAGTGGCAGTGGGGCAAGCATTTTGTGAGTACTGCAGTGTTCCCAAGCCATATTATTCTGCCAATGCTCTGTACACACACACACACACACATAACCTCTTGTGGTGCTACAATAGTTCCATTTTATTTTACTGCATCAAGGAGCCCTGCCCCAACACATCCCAAAAACCTGAAAGAATTCTGAACCCACACAGACATGTGCAAAGAACACAACAGCCGACTGTCCCGTAACTCTACGAGTAGCAGACAATGCTAACATACCGTTCGAATGGAATCGCTGTAAAATGAAACCCAAATATTTTGAACAATGTGACAAAGTACAAACATGCGCAAGTGACACTAGCAAATAAAAATTGCATGCACAAAGAAATTAGAAGCAAATTAAATTTTATGTTTTGCTGACCGTGCATCTCGATATAATCGTGTAAAGAAAAACCAACTTGATGCACAACTTTTTCTTAGCATATTACGTCAACCTCTACATGTTTCGGGCGTACCTAGGCCCATCATCAGGAGATACAACCATGTGTGTGTGCAACAATTGGTAATTATTATTCTTTTCAGATGATTCCAGTCCAACCAGGACAACAGACAGTCATCTAAAAAGAATAATAAGGACCAGTTGTATGCATATGGTTGTACCTCATGATGATGGGCCTAGATATGCCCAAAACATGTAGAGGTTGACAAAATATACTAAGAATAAGTTGTGCATCAAGTCAATTTTTATTTACACAAGCACATTAAACTCTGGGATTTCCTGCTAGTATTGGGTCCAAAATCTTTTGTCAGTCACTGTGTATGGGAAGACACACACAAATGACAAACCTGATGGGAAACCTGTGCTGTGCCAGAGAACATTCAGTTCAGTTTTTCTTGCAGTTTTTTTT
>Ga0123353_10013753_pt1 | contig 11610 bp, 4 predicted proteins | sample TergutLab28metaG_3_FD_92763 | JGI IMG/M metagenome (GOLD analysis project Ga0123353, IMG submission 92763) | Labiotermes labralis P3 segment gut microbial communities from Petit-Saut dam, French Guiana - Lab288 P3 | ecosystem: Host-associated > Arthropoda: Insects > Digestive system > Gut ... | reverse complement strand
GCAAAGTTGAAAAGCAGTGGTGATAGAGCGTCTCCTTGTTCCAAACCATTCCTAATAGGGAACCTGTCAGACACATTCTTGCCTACCCTGACTCTGCTATATGTTTCACTCAGACTCATCTTTATTAACCTTACAAGTTTGCTAGGGATACCAAACTTATGACCTGACTACATTCAGGATTACTGATTAAAAGGCTTTCAGAAGAGTGTCGCGAGCGAAATAACAGCATTAAGTTGCAATAAAGCTACACAAAGAGGTCTCATGGATAGCGGGGATGACAGAGATACAGTCTTCCCACGTTATGTATTGTATTCATCGCCCATGAACCACAAGCCTGTATCAACCAGCCCCAAGCGTTTTTCCATAGCATGGTCATCCTGTTATTAGAACTACCACAGACATTTCCTGCGAACGAAACGGCTACATGCATGTGGGGAAATACAGATACGTATGCTACAAGGGGAATCGTACGAGCTCGTGGAAGATACGGAGTGGGTCGACCCACTGCTCGCTCTTGTGGGGCCATAATATAAACGTACACATGAAGGAACAGACCTGCAAATATGAGGTGACCTGCAACTAGAATTCTGGGTCGCAAACAGCCAATAACATTATAAACCTTGGGGTTTGGGCGAGGGGCTCAGAACTCACCGCAATAACGCAGATTGGGAAACGAGAGAATACCAGATTTCGACATATTCTTCGGCTTTGCGGACTGCCTTAATGTGACAGCAAACGGGTCGGCAGCTGTTTTTTTGTCCACATAGTAATAAAACATCGAGTTACATACATGGCGGGAAATTCCTTGACTAACAGCGAAACCATTAGTTCCTCCCAAACCAGTTTCATTTGCCCTTTCGTCGGTCAAGATAACTGGAAGCGCTTACACTGCTCAAAACCTCGACATCGGTTTTTTTTTAGGCGTATGTACTTAACAGCTACTCGGCACTATCGAAAGTAGGTTAGATCAGCGAGAATGTTCGAACTCTTATTTTAAATGGGTAAGTTTCGGATTTGAACTGGAGACTTCCTACATGGTCTTAGGCATTTCACAGTATTCCTCTACCATTTCAGGTAAATCTAAGTATATATCAAAACTGAGTCAACGTATATACAGGTCTACATGTATTCATATACTGATACTTCTCTTTTATTATTTCACGTCAAAATGCGCCGGGAATTCTGCCAAATTATGTACTTATAAACGTAACTTATCAAATTACTGTTCTACAGGCAGTTTTTAACTTCCCGGCCATTTTATTACCGTCTCTTGAACAGAAATCTCCCTGGGTTTCTCGTACTGTACTGTGACTATTTCCGCCTTCTTTACAGCTTCCTAGAAAAGATCAAGGGAACCCAGTATACTCTCCGCCTTTTTGATTGTTTGAATTTTACCCATACTTGAAGGCCACTCGTTTAACATCGCTCTTGTCCAGGAACGGGAGCCCGCGTTCATCAGACCAGAACCTCCCCGTTGAGCGCGGGTATCCTGCATGCAACAGTATATTGAGAAAAACTAACAACAGAGTAATTCTCGCAAAACTTGTAGAAAAACGTATGAAATAACTGTAAAACATTAAATCGGGCGTGAATTAACTTTAGGAGATGAATGTCAAATGAATAACAAACGTTGACATTTACTGCAAGTGAGAACAGATCTAAGGCAGAACTAATGAATTTTCCGACTGGAAACAGCAAGTTATTAAAATGCAAGCTAGTGTACTATGAAATTAGCATATTATGTAAACCCAACAGACAGAGAGGGACAGTGAAACGTGGGACGACTTAGAAGTAAATGACAAGGTCAGGTTTTCAAAGTAGAAATATCGGGATGGACTTACAATACCCCATCCCTGAGCTCCTGAAGAAAAAACGGGGAAGCCAAAACACCGCTCCCAGCGCACGTTCAGGTCTAGTATAAAAATCGTATTTAATTTATTTACCATCGCTATACAACATCCATACCGCTGAATGACAGACAAATAAGAATGATGATCAGGGACGGGCATGGAAGGAACTGGTTGTGAAGTACTTTTGTCTTCCAGCTTCTGGTGATGGACTCTGCTCCACACGGTAACTTCGTTAAGATACCGAAATGCATGGTACAAAGTCCCTGAAAGACCAACAGTTGCTCAGATATGTAATATCCTGCCTTTTTTGGGGAAACGAAGGCACACTGCCTTCTTCACAACAGCCCGCTACTGGTCCCTATTCTAAGTCAGATGAATCCATTCCACAATCTCAGACCCCATTTAGTTAACATCATTTAAATATTATCCTCTATGTAACCCCACTTCAGGTTACACTTAGTTATCATCAAACACTTAACGGGCAGAGACGTTATGAAACCCATTTCAACAAAACCAATAAATAATCCATAAACACAACCTACATTGTAATAATATCAACAGCTACACGTTTCGGCTACTTTAATTGCCATCACTGGGCTGCAGAGAACAACGAAACGTTCCTGCATATGAATGCAATTTTACTTTGACAAGTGCTTTCAACCTACATCACTCTCTCACACACACACACACACACACACACACACTGTACTGCCATACATGTATTCATTCCGTAGCCAGTCCATAGCCCCTTCTAAAACCAGTTCTTACAAAGTGCGACCTAGTGTTTCCTCTTTCAACTCCCAGTACCCTCTCAATTTCTTATGGTCATCCAGTGGCTGCTTAAGTCTTCCTCCTCGTCTTCCCTTAACTTCTTTCCTTCTATTTATCTTTCCCCAAATAACATGTTTTAGAAGATACTTCCTATACGAGATGTGACCAAACCAGTCGGCCTTCCTTATTTTTATTGTATCCATGATATTCCTTTCCTTTTTGAATGTACGTAACGCTTATTCATTCTTCACACGATCAGGCCATATGATTTTCTCCATCCTGCTCCAGCACCATTTTTCAAACTTTCCAACTATTTCTGATCTACTTTCCGATGTGTCCAAATTTCAGCACCATACACGGCTGTGCTCCAAATGCAGCACTTCACCAGTTTATTATTTAAATGTACGTCCAATTTGTTGGTGAAAATTTTTATTCTTGTTGAACGCTGCTTTTGTCATGACAATCCTGGATTTAATTTCCCATGTACACCTTGCGCCATTTGTTATTATGCCACCCAAATAGTTGAAATGTTCCACATTCTACGGCTGTTTTGAACATTTCATTATCTGCCTGGGGGATGGTTGCCTTCAGAGTCATTACCGTAGATTTTTCAGGATCAATTCCATTCCATAGCATCTTCCAGTTTAAATTACTCTATCAACTTGCCCTGTAGCACCATTTCTTCCTTTTCCAGCAGCACGTCGAATGCATATTTCACATTTGTATTACTTGTCCTCCTATTCTGAAGTCCCAAACCCCTTCTATAGCTTCCTTGATACGACATTCGCTGTATAACTTGAAGAGAATCGACGACACACAGTATCCTTTTCTAACTCTTACATTCTTCCCACTTCTTGTCTAACCTTGATCCAGTTTACTCTCGCAATCTGATCCATGTGCAAATTGTTGAACAATCTTCTTCGCGCAAATCGACACCATTTCGCCTTTGGATTAGCACTAATTTGGTCCAGTTTACACGGCCATAGTCCTGCCAGTCTATGAAAAAAGCACACAATTCGCCATCTATGTCCGAAGTTTGTTGACACTGTTCTGAGCATCCCGACTACATCGCTAATTCCTTTTCCCCTTCTAAATCCAAACTGATATTCCTGGAGTACGTCCTCAGTTTTCTTCCCTACCCTTGATCTAAGTACCCTCGCTGCCACCTCTGCTGTATGTGCGATAAGGCTGACTGAGATAGTTGCTGGATTGTGTGGCTTTTGTCTTCTTCTTTCAGGCAATCACTGTAACTTTAGTGAAATCCATGGGCCACTCTCCAGCTTTATGTGTCTTACACGTACATGCTTTTAAATGAATATACAGCCTATTTTAGAGTACGTATATTTTATGCTAATTTTGCAAATAAATTCATTTTAAAGTTAGCGATCTCTTATCACATTTCTTAGTTATGTGAAAACTTCATTTTCTTCTGTGCAGCCCGATGACGGCTACTAATGCAGCCGGAACAAGTAGCTGTCACTATGGGTACGACATGTTGTGCTGCGGGACGATTGTTAGTTTTGACTGTAAACACAACGGAGATGAATCGCCTTAATAACTTGTTTCGGTGACGACAACTGTCCACACTTTTAACACCACATCCTTTCCAGTAATCCAAAAGCCTTTTGGGTTAGGTCAATCTGCTGAGCAACTAACAACTACCCACTTTCATGGATCAGGGTAATTCTTTCGCCCACAGTTAAGGAACTCCTCGAGTTTTATGGAACACGATGATGAACGTGTTCACAAGAGTCCATCCTCATCAGAACCCTGTTTTCGAACATCCTCAATAAATAAACACACGTATCGAAGGAGAAACAACGTCAGCTAATGTTACTGCATATGCAGCGCAATGAGGAAAAATGCGACTAGAATACGGAGGAGTGGTGCGACTTGTGGCAGGTCTGGATGTGCAGTTCTCACGCCATTAAAGCTGCAAGTACTGAAGGCTTGTTAAAGAGTCCGAACTGGGTTAACAGCAGCCTTCTACGATATATGGGTTCTGCGGCAAGTAGCAATCAAGAACGTAGGCAAAGAAGTTCCTTCGGCGCTGAAGCTGCAACGAATCAACTCGCAGCCTTGGCCAACTAACTAGATTTCTCTTTATTCTTCTCTTATTACCAATCACGCCATCCACAGTTTGTGTCTTCTCTGCTTCGTAACGTACTGACCATACTCACGATTATGTAATATCTTACTTAACAGCAAACAATCAATGGTCACGATTGTCTTCTAGGATATGACGCCATGTAGTCTAGTACAAACTTACAGACGTCTCGGATAAACGTAGAAGCCATTTTCAGGGCGCATCACCAAAACGTCGGTGCATTTACACAGGGCGACATGGCGTCACGTCACAGATGGACGCCTTCACTCAACACCGTCGTAATCTCAAAACTCGCAACACATTTTGCAGATTACAATGATGACGAAAAACTCAAAATTAAAAATAAAATGCTATTTTAACCACTTCACTGTCAACGTAAACTGCCAGAAAAGTAAAACTACACCTACACACGGCATGAAGCTATACAGGGGAAGTGAGGGTACAACTCCACTCATTCTTAACCTCGGCACTAAATGAAGGTTAAGTGGTCAGCCTCATGCCCCAGCCGCTTTGTTCCCGGCACCCATTTTATATGAGGCTAGTTGGGCCCCGAAGTCAGTCTAGACGTTAGTCTCCTACCCCAATCGGAATTCGAACCTCGGAACATCCAGCCCGTAGCCTAAGTTACCCCACCGACTACGCTATGCCGGATCCTCGAAACCATGTCAGAGCAACCACTATCTCGTCCCTTTTTATTTGTGGTTTACATAGACACACCGCCAGTATACAGGAGGACGAAGCACATTCTGGCGGGAATTGCTGTTATTTTTCAGACATCTCGATAACAGCTGTATTAGTGCCCGAAGAGTCAACAAACAATGCGTGACACGGTAACACTGGAGGCAGGAATCAAACGTGTCCTTGCAGTATTGAGATACGTTTCTATAATGCTAAATGGGAAATGTTTGTAGTTTCATTTCACAAGTGGAATGCGGTACTTTTAAAATGGATGTGTAGTTACAGCCATGTATTTACGGTATCCTACAATGAAAACTACTTTTGCAAAAACTTGTAATTTTTATTTTAAATAAATGTGACGTGATAACTGATTCGAACAGTTTCATGTTTTCACAAAGACATATACACAAGAAAAAAATCAAATGGCACCAACACATTTAGGCCAAAATATGAATAACCTTATATATAACCTTATACTTTCAGGCACATACAATTAGATATACTTGGGGTTAACGGGGGCAAGCGGCGGCGCAGCTGGTTGAGGCACTGCGCTACAAGCCGAGAGGTCGCGTGCTCGATTCCCTATAGTATCATTGGAATTTTTGGTTTACTTGATCCTTCAGGTCGCACTGTGGCACTCTGCTCGACTCAGCCTCCAACAGAAATGAATACCAAGAATATTTTCTTGGGGGTAAAGGCGACCGCTCCGTAGATCTGACCTTACCACCTTCATGTGCCTCAAACTCCTGGAACCCTCAGGCAATGTCCAACCCTGTACAGGAACTGCTTTATGTTTACATGCGGTAAATTATTTGCAGAAGCAACTCCACGTTCGGTAATCAGTTTGTACTGTACAACTTGTATACGACAAAAGTGCAGTACGAACCGGACCGTACAGATACGTACTGGACACAATTGGTAATCGAGAATGTGGTGCTGATACTGGTGTGCATTACTGTCATGTTGTAGAGGCTGAAATATGATTTTATGAAACACTGAAAGCAGTGTCGCCGTAATCAGAATTATTTTTCTCCACAAATACTCTTCTTAGCCGTATAAAGAACGAAAGCTCAGTGCAAACGAGAGGGCGGAAGGAGAGTCGGTACAAATTACCGGGGCCCGAATATGTTTTTTTTTTTATATCGGTAGTATCATTATTTGTCGATTGTTCATTTTAAACTTTTCACACCAAGCCCATGTCACTCTGCAACTGACAGTCAGTCTTTCCGTGTAGTGGGAAGATTTTTATCCGGTCCGTCCCTGCTGGGGGGAAGGCCCGAACCCTCTATCAGCGGCCCTGTGAAACCTTCCAGAAACGTATTACTCTCTAAATACCCCGTGAAAGTCACAAGCTTGTGCCATTAAGAAGTTCAGATAGGGACATTACCGAAAAATGTTCCGATGTATGCAGTCATAGAAGCAAACGGAAGCGAATACAGGATTAGAAGCCACCTTTTTTTTTTTAAGGAGCTATTTTTCGCTGCAAAACATTCCTTGCGGTTATCGGGAAAAGGGATGCTGCACAAATACTGAAACAGTTAAGCGAAAATATTCGACAAGAGTGACAAATGTAAGAAAGCATTCACAACCCCTTGCCGGCCTGCCTCCAATCCCTTACACTGGAGAGGTAGCTTTGTTTATTTAACAAAAAGCTAATCCGTCACTATGAGAAAAGGAATAAAATGGAGACATTCTGCTATATATTCCCCTGACAATACGATGCAAGAAAAGAAAATATGAATGTTACTCCCCCCTCCCCCCCCCCCTATTAAGGTAACAGAGACATCAGGTAAAAAGTCTGCAGTCATTAATCAATCGTTCGATTCGTCTCATTTTGATATAAGAAACTGCAGGTAAACAATCTGTCAATATTATATGCAGATAGGACTGCCACTGCATCAACCGCTCGATTCAACATCTCATTTTGGTACATGAAATTGCAGTTAAAGAATCTGTCAATGTTATATTCAGATTGGGTTGTCACTACATCGACCACTCGATTGGACTTCTCATTTTGGTACACAAATTTCGCGTACGGAATCTGTACAGGCCCATAATATATTCAGATGAGGTTATTACGGGATCGACCACTCGATTCAATGTCTCATTAAGTGAATAATCTGTAATATTATTTTAAAATGGTGTTGTCATCGAAAGGACCACTCGATTCAAAGTCTCACTTTGGTACACATAATTTCAGCAAAAAAATCTGTACATATTATATTGAAATTGGGTTGCCACGGGAAGTGGCATTCGACAAACACGCACTAAATAATGCCAAAGTGTATTTAACTCTACATATATATGGTCCATACGAGCAAGTGCACACAAAGTGCTAATTCAGGCGACAAAGTAACAGAATCAGCCAATTACAATTAGCCAGTTACAATTATTTGAACAGGCACAAGAAGCAAGAAACAAAGAATTCTGGTAATAAAGACACAGCCTTGCAGAAAGTGCTCCAGAAAAAGCAACGCGGAGAGTGTCCTGCCAATACTGCTGGTTTGGGCCGACGCGTTCATTTCACACATAAGCACACCTGCATGAAAACGGAAGACATTTACCAACTGAGATCCCTACACTCCTGCGCAACCAACAGCACTTTTCAAGTATCTTAATTCCACACATAATGCCCATGAAGAAAATGCTAAACGAGTTGTGAGACGATTCTTCTGAATCACTGGAGGCCGTGCTGTCTAATACTTAATAATGTCACTGTCAATTCTAATCTCAGAGTACGTTTTTCAAAAACTGTTTAGAAATATAAATTGCACATACAATGAACACTAAACATTCTCACCCAATTGCATGTATATTATAGCAATTAAAATTATACTAATTTAACTTTAATGTTTTTACACCAGCCAAGCTATATCATTCTAATGCAGGGGTGTACAAAGTTTCCAAAACCTAGAAACCACTTCAAATTGTAGGAGCCAGAAGGGTGACACAAAGTATGTTCCGTACTGAGGTGCCACAAACATCAGGCGCCATCGTAAAAAATTTAGTCGTCACGGCAACCTGGAACCCGCGATTTGTGCAGCCCTGTTCTAGCCCTTGAAAAGCATTAACGTACCATCTTCGGGCTATAACTAACATGTGGCAACAGCTCTGTGACACAGAGCCGAATGCTAGGGCTTTTAATGAATAACGAATTGGAGTGGGTGTGGGAGGAAGCAGCAGTAGCCTAATCCCTGGTACTATCTCAAAACATGGCCAGACGGACTGAAGAAAACCATGAAAAACTTCGGTCAGGATACCCGGTCTCATGTAGGTGGGCTTAATGCACTGCTACAAACGTATTAACATGTGCACGTTGCGTGCTGCCACGTGTTCCAAATCACAACAGGTCACCGTACAATCAAGTACGGTACATTCATATTATTACGGTAATTTCAAATGTCTGGAAAGGCTTTTTCCTCACGCCATGCCAACGTGACAAGAGTACATTTGAAGGGCGGTTTGTGAATGGCCTGGCTACAATGGGCTGCTGCCAACACACAATATACTCGGACGACGCTGCGTTCCGCATACAGTACGTTTCAACGATGTTACTGGCTTGCAAACTTGAAACAGACTGACACTGTGGCCAACACGATGCCCGAGTTCCGTCCCGTTTGCAACAAGCCAAGCACCCTGCCAAATACGGACTTTTCTAAAAGCCCTGTGATCCTAGCTTTCACAGCAGCGGTGTCGCTATCCAGTCCCCTGCTTATACAAAACGTTTATTATCCAGCCAGTTTGTTCACGCAGTAACGCTTCTGACTTGTGTTCGGGAGGTACAGGGTTCTAACATCTACCGAGATGCCCACTATTCTGATATTTCTCGTGGTTATCGCCATTCCCTCCACACATGTCGGGTTAGCACTTCGGGTTAGGCCATGTCCGACCTTCCAATTCCGTTTAAATCCCTTATTCACACATACCCTAACCACCCGACACGTTATATATCCTGAGAAACTGAAGTAATCGTTATATAAGCCGCAATGAAACACATCTTCTCTTCCGAACTGACATGAGTACTCAAAACCTTCCGAATCTGACACACCTTACGGGACTTCATGTACTAAAAATTATTTGATGAATGAAACCACGAAGTCTGCAACACTCCTCCTGAATCAGCCTGTACATATTTCTGCAAGACTGGTTTCCCGCAAGACAATATCGACCATCAGTAATTCAGTTCAACTTGCGACATACTTCTTTCGCACAGCCTGAAACGGCATAACAAATCATAAAACTGGGCAGATACTGTGGGTTCAGCAGTGCCACATATGTTCCTAATTCATGCTACGAACTGAAGGTAAAAATCACCCATGGGCTACAAACGTACTGCGCTAATACCTATTCTTTGGTTCAACATAAACAGTTTGAACTGCACAACGTGAAATTAAAGTCTGCTAGTTTGATACATCACGCACTCTTCTGCTACAAACACAGAGGCAGTACCGTGACAGAGCCATAAAGAATGCGGTAACTGCAATAAACGCATCTGGTACCATTTAACAAGTGGCAATCGGGATTTTACAAGGGATAAGAGACATGCTCTAACAGTCTTAGTAATAACGAAGGTAGCAAATCACAGCTGTAGAAAGAATAACTACAGAAACTGCACAACTGTAGTCGTAGAGTTCATGTTTTCCTGACAAGTGGTTTGGATGTCCTCGATCATACAATGTACGTTCTTCGTAAATTCAGTCTCCTAAATTTCATCCGAGTTGTGATATCAGCACCAGAACTGTAAGCGGAACACTTCACTAACTACAGACATTTAAACCTACGAATACTTTGATGACTGTGTAATTCGTGGTTTATTTCAAAGCATTTCATCTACTACTTAAGCTAATGAAGGGTGCGTAGCTACCTTTAAGTGACGTACGACAGGATGCTTGTAAATAATCGAAGAGAAAAAGGTAGGAGAGGGCCGTGCCCTCTTACAGCACACTTTATACCTTCTGAGGTGCCTGACGATTCAGTACGCCTTTCCAGTAACAGACATTTGGACTATAGTTGTCTAAGTGGTGGAACTTCTTATATATAGTTGCTAAAGTTTGCAAGGCACAAAGTGCCTCCGCCTGCAACCTGAAACGCTCGAACCCACCCACTAGATTACGTAGTATAAAAACCCAGACGACCAGTCTTAAGTCTCGAAATATGTGAGAATCCTAGTCTCAAATGCGTTATCTGACTGATTTACATTACACAATATTCATAAGAATGATGCGTCTAATTCATTCAACTGGTCATTAAGTAGCTCGGCTGGTATTCTATTTAGGCTTATTTATGGTTCACCTAACGACGTTCTCAGTAGTTCAGGTTATACAGCGTCGATCAGATTCATGTAACCGGGATAGCCCAGTGGGCTTGACTACGCTGCGAGCTGAATGCCCGATGAATCGTGGTTCCAATCCCGGAAGAGGCAAGAGATTTATGTCTTCTCCAATGCGTCCGTAACGACACTGGGTCCCACCAAACCGGAGGCGTGCAGCTGGCCACTTACCCCACCTTGCTGCAAAGTTAAGAATGGGTGGAGCTATACCTCAACTCCCCGTGTCTTCATAGCGTGTACAAGGACGATTTTACGTTTCTATTAGTAAATAATAAAACGAAAATGATGTTAAAAAAGCGACAGTGGCCTTATCTGGGATACTGTTTCGTCATCTGTCTCAAAAAGGCCGTGGAAAACTATGATAAACCTCATGCATGATATCCAGCCTCCGGACCCAGATTTCAACCCGGGACCTCCTACCTACGTTGAAGAGTGGCAATGACTCATTCGCGACGATCCGTTGGTCCTTAATGCAAGTACACAATCAGTGCGAGTACATAATATTCTGATTCTGACAATAAATTAACACGTAAAAGAGAAATGCGAATTTATTATGACACGAACTAAGAAGAACTGCAATTAATTCTCAAATAACCTGCAGTTTACTCTCCAGAGTGACTCATAAGCCATAAATACTCATCAGCTGGCCAGTCTGACGCTGATGAAGAAATCTAATTCACGTAGCAAAAACCGCACAACTGGTAACCTGCTATTACTCTGTCAGTATCTGAACAGCCTGCATATGAATGGAACTATTGAAAGTCGCCAGACTACTGTTTAAAATCCAACGAAGATCGAAAGACAAGCTTATGTGTGTTGGGGGGGGGGGGGGGTGGTTTGGCCACGGTTCGGCAAATTTTTTCCCGCAAAAATTT
>Ga0123353_10013751_pt1 | contig 11612 bp, 8 predicted proteins | sample TergutLab28metaG_3_FD_92763 | JGI IMG/M metagenome (GOLD analysis project Ga0123353, IMG submission 92763) | Labiotermes labralis P3 segment gut microbial communities from Petit-Saut dam, French Guiana - Lab288 P3 | ecosystem: Host-associated > Arthropoda: Insects > Digestive system > Gut ... | reverse complement strand
CGTTGAGCTGCGACATGTTCGTAAAGTCAAAGTTTGTCATGCCTATTTCCTGGCCTTGATAAAGAAACTGTGTGCCGCGCAGAGTAAACTGCATTGTCGCCAGAAGCTTCGCGCTGCGTTCCCGGAACTCTCCGTCGTCTCCGTAATGCGAAACGATGCGCGGCTGGTCGTGGTTTTCGAGGTAAACCGCGTTCCAGTCGAGCCCGCGCTGCCATTTTGTGAGCACGTCGAGCAGTTTTTTCGCTTTGAACTTTCGGGGGATATACCGGGCGACCCATCTGTCGATCTCAAGATGCTCAAAGTAAATGAGCATGTCCAGCTCTTCGCGTTCCGGTGAGCACAGCAGCTTTGCGTCGTCGAGGTCCACAAACACAGACTCTCCGACCGTGAAGCAGTCGTATTTGTCCAGCACGTCGCGCCGCAGCTCCTTTAGGATCACGTGAGCGCCTTCCTGCGACTTGTAATGCTCAATGCCCTTTACGGCAGGGCGCCACTTCCCGTCATTGAGCGAGGTCTTATAGATGATGTTTATCACATCGCATCGAAAGCCCGCCGCGCCCTTGTCGAGCCAGAAGCGCATTATGTTTTTTACTTCTTCTATGACCTGAGGGTTTTTATAGTTCAGGTCCGGCTGCTTTTTGTCGAACAGGTGCAGGTAATATTCGCCGCTCCTGGGGTCAAACTCCCACGCGCTTCCCTGAAAGAACCCTGTCCAGTTGTTTGGCGCTTTCCCGCCTGGCTTGCCACTGCGCCATATATAGTATTCGCGGTACGGACTGTCCGTCGCGCGGCTCTTCTGAAACCACTCGTGCTCATCCGACGTGTGGTTGACGACAAGGTCCATTATTATCTTTATATCGCGCTTCTCCGCCTGCGAAAACAGTTCCTCCATGTCCGCCATTGTGCCGAACTTGGGGTTGATATCCCGGTAGTCGCTGATATCGTAGCCGTTGTCGGCGTCGGGAGACCTGTAAACGGGCGACAGCCATATTATTCCGACGCCAAGCTCTTTGAGCTCGTCAAGCCGAGAAATGATCCCCGGTATATCGCCGATCCCGTCGCCGTTTGAGTCCTGAAAACTGCGCGGATATATCTGGTACACAACGCGTTCTTTCCACCATTTTTCCATTAGGCCTAATTTCTAACCTCCGTTATAATCAACTTCACGGCGCGCCGGGGGCGTCGCGCCCTACACTCTAGCCTCTAGCCTCTAGCCTCTAGCCTCTAGCCTCTAGCCTCTAGCCTTTCCACTTTCCACTTTCCACTTTCCACTGTGCCCTGCGCCCTAGGCGTTCGCCGCGGCAAACTTAAAGAGTTCCTCCGTCGCCAACGCGATTTTCGTCACGGCATAGTCGCGGATGTCCGGGAAAACATAGAATGTATCGTCGTTGGTGTTTAAGTCTATGCAATCGCCCCGCCCCATGTAGTCGTACTCGATATGGCAGGAGTGCAGCGCCGAGGGGGGCCAGGATATGTCGAACTCCTCGCCGTCGTACACGCCGGTCAGCGTAAAACCGTTCGCGTTATGGGTCAGGCGGCCCATGTCCTTAAATACTATAAACTTCTTCGCGTTCGGGAGAGACTCGATCCTCACAGCGGATTCAAAGGAATATGTACCGTCCTCAACCTCGCGGCGCACATTAGCACGCTCCCATTCATACCAGTCGGGGATGTGGGAAAACTCCGTCTGACCTGTCGTCGCGCTGAGCTCCCCGAATTCGCTCATCTCCCAGCTCTTGCCGCATTCGTCACAGAGTAACGTGCTGCCGCTTGAAGACATCCTGTACTCCGTGCAGCATGCCGGGCACTGATAAAGGACGCTGTGTAATCCCTCGGCGCGTTTTTTGCTCTTTACGCGCCTGCTTTTATCTCTTTGCCACGCGTAGTCGTCATATTGAAAAGCGTCGACGATGCGCGCGTTTAACTCGCTGACAGGAAGCGACTGTGTTTCCTCCTTAGTGAAAAGAAGCCTCATCTCGGACTCCACAGGCTTTACCTTGCGGTTGCCGGTATTCCAGAAAGGCGAGTTGATATGATGACCGTGCATAATGAGAGTGACGACCGGAATGTTCATTTTGCGGACCATCTTGCCTAGCGAGTCGGGCAGCGCCGCCGTAGTTCCGCAAAGCGAGTACCTTGCTTCGGGGAACAGCACCACGATCCCGCCATTGTCGCGTATATGCAGCATGTTCCTCACAAGGCTTATACTCCGCGTAAACTTGCGGTTGCATATCCCGCCGACCGCGCGCAGCAGCCATTCCCTGCCTATATATCCGTCGATCGCAACCACATAATTCGCCCGGTTTGGGAAAATCGCCTTAGTCATTATCATAAAATCCATGAACGAGTTGTGGTTACATAGTAAAAAAAACGGCGGCTTAAGCTTGTCCGGCATTCCGTCCTTATTGACCAGCGCGCCATGCGCGATAGTCTTCGGGAAACTGAGAAGCCATGTGACCGGCGTCAGGATGCGCCATTGGAGGTTCGGCCTCCTGGACATGTCGAATCTCTTGAATTGTCCAATCATTATAGGTGTTACCTCTATCCTCTGCTTTATTTTTGCCGAAGTTCTCTGATTATTCAGGGATGCGGCGCATTGGATCAGTTTCTTCAGTTGTTCTGGTAGAGTATATCAGATATCGGCATGATTTCAAGCAAAAATCAAAATTAATCATGAAACCGTTTATTTATACGTTTTTGTGTAATGCAAATGTAATTTGACATTACATATTTCGACAGCTATTATTGAGAACGGCGCAGAAAGCGGGAGTCGGACCCCGTACGGTTCGTCGCCCGCCTCCTTATACAAAATGAAATGAGAGAAAGATAGTGAAAACCTATAAAAGACTCCCCGATGGGACAGAAATCGTGGAATATGAGGATTCCATTGCTCCGGCTATCGCCGATATGTGGAACAGAAGCGGCGAAGGTTGGGGCGGCTCATTCGGAGACGGTATCTATACCGCCGAACGGGTGATCGCCAAGCGGGCGGGCGGCGCTTTTTTCAATGTCTATATCGCCATGAAGGACGGAGAGGCGCTCGGGTATTGCAGCCTTGGCAGGTATTACAAGGACGAGGACACCGCCTATGTATTCCTTCTTAACGTCCGCCCCGACTATCACGGTAAAAAAATCGGCAAAGAACTTGTCCTTATGTGCGTCAATGAAACGATCGCAAGAGGTATACCGCGGGTCGACATCCACACCTGGCCCGGAAACACCAAGTCCGTACCGCTCTACAAGAAGTGCGGCTTTTTCTGGGAAGACCGCACAGATACCACGCACCTTAGCTGCTTTATACCCACGGTGCTGTCTACGGAGCTGCTGAAAGGCTTTTTTGAAAAAGCCGATTGGTACAGCGACTCCACGCGTCTGATAGAAATAAAACCGGACGGCATTAAGGTCGATGATTTCGAGCTTTACGAGTACAGTTGGGAAAAAGACGGTCAAAACCTGCGCGTAGGATTTGAAAAATCCGGCCGCCGGATAAACCTTATCGAGACAAACGACTACATTATCGAAATGACGGCTGAAAACCACAAGCTCGCTTATGGCGTCAGTTACCCTTGCCGGTTTCGCGTCGTAAACAAAACCGGCGCAAAGCTGGACGTCGCGATCGAGGCGAAAAGCGACGGCGTTATAAGCTTTGACGGGCGGTGGGCGGATAGCGTCGAGGGCGAAGCATGCTTTGACGGCACGTTTTACGTCGGCGCCGTCACCGAAGCGCAGGACCCGATGCGCGTACATCCCTGCGTTCTTGCCGACGTTACTGTAAACGGTACGCGCGCGGAGTTCGGATTAGGCGTAGAGCCGAAGTTCCCGGTTGCGATCAGTTTGGAGAGAAGGAAGCAGACGGCGGATCCGGGCGTGACCGAAGAGATCTATATCAACATCCGCAATGGATTGCGCTCAGACGCGGCAGTGAAGTTCGCGCTGCCTGAAAATCCGCTTATGAAGTTCGGTCAGACTCTTTTCGACGTCCGGCTGAACGGCGGTAAAGATACAATGCTTACGACCTCCGCGCTGATAACCGGCTGCGGTTATGCCTGCCTGCCGATCGACTATGAGATCAAGCCGGATGGCGGCGGCTCTGTAAGCATGTCCCGCCAGCTGCATCTTGTAACGCAAGGGCTGAGCGGAGCGTTCGGTTTTGAGACGGACGAGTGTCACGGAGCTGCAAACGGGCTTTGGAGGCTGCGTCTCAGCAAGAAGGACAATGTGGTCAACTTTGACCGGATAGTACCGTCCGGGTCGGCGGAGTTTGATATCTCGCAACTGGGCAAACCATACGACGATGAGTTCAATGTAGCGGCGCCGGCTTGCGTCAGGACGGAGCAGGATGGCGCGTTCATACGCTTCGAGGCTGACTTTGTATCGCGAAAGTTCCCGGGCGCCGTTATGACTGAAGTATATGAGTTCGATGCGGCCGGTACTCTGAAACAGCGGCATCGGGTTTCTAACGAGGGTCAGTCCGCGCTGGAACTAAATCTAAAATCGCGGCTTGAGTCGAACATAGGCAGGCGGCCCGTGTTCCATTACGACGGTGATTTTCACGAGGTCGCCGATAAAATGAACTACGGATTCGAGTCGTTGGTACTTGAAAAAATAGATGAGAACTGGATGTTTGACGACTGTGACGGCGACCCGACGGGCGTTAGCTGGCCGAAGCGGTGCAATCTGAATGTCAGATGGTGGGACGTGTTCGAGTTTGAGTTCCCGATCGGAGAACTGACGCCGGGGCAAACCTGTGAAACCGAACCTGTCTTTTATATGTGCGGGGTGTTTAAGAACTTCATGGATTTTCGCGGCTTCGCACTCGGCATGCACGACGATGACAGGCCATTTCCCAAGAATCATCTGGAGATCATTACAAACAGCTTTAACCCTGTGCTGTCCGCAGGCGCCCTGCCGCTGGCTGTTCGCAACAACCGCCTGAAAATCCAGAAAGGCGAAGTCTGCGTATCCTCGCCGGACGGTTTGTTCGCCGGAGAGAAACAGGTAAACCCGGATAACCTCGTCGCGGAAAACGCGTTTTCCGTCACCGCCGCGCCGGACAGTTCGGGCGTGTGCCTTGTCGACTACTCCCTTAAGCTCTGTGGTTTTGAAAAGGACGTCAGACGCGTTTTGTTGAAAACAGACGATACTGCGATCGGATCTGAGGAGCTAGGCGGAGTGCTGACCGTGACCAACGGGGAACTGCAGTTCAAAGTGTCTCCGGAATTTACCGGCGCGGCGCATTCTCTTTCATACCGCGGAAACGAGTGGTTCTATTCGCGATATCCGGCGCTTGAGCCCTTCTCCTGGTGGAATCCGTTCATCGGCGGGCTCAGGAGCGGCCTTGATCGTCTGGGCGGCAACCTTGTGCTCCGGGAGAAAATAACGGCGTCATTTACATCGGAGACAGATAAGCTGGGTAATGTATGGTCCGGTATCCGCGCGGATGTAAGTGTAGAAAATGCGGACGAGTATAAGGGCGTACGCTACACCCAGTACTACCTGACGCTTCCGGGCGTACCGGTCCTGTGCCACTTCATGAGGCTGATAAACAACTCCGGCAGATACTTTGACGCCGAAGCGTTCTCAATAATGTTCGTTTCGGGGAAGGACGGCCTAAGCGACCTTTTCGCCGGGTTTTCCGCGGAAAGGGATACACAATACAGGCTGCAGACGGGCGCCGGCAGTGAGGAAGAGCACACCTATGACCGGCTCATTAGGTTCTCCCGCGAGGGGTCTGCCCCGCGAACAGAGAAGCTCTACGTCTTTAAGGATTCCGCGCGAGACCGCGGCAAAAACACTTACGGATTTGACATAACCACCGCAAGCTGTGAGTTTCACATGAAAGGGCGCGTACCGGACGGAGGGCAATACACTTACAAGCCGATAATATGCATACTGACTGAGAAGGACCTGACGCTCGAAGCGCTGACAGACCTAAACCGTATAGAATTCCCGTAAGGAGCGATCCATGAAAACAATTGACGCCCATGTGCATTTTTCCCGTATCGCGTCCTTTGAGGACTGCGCGCGGAACATATCGGAAGTCGACTACTCCGGAGGCGGCTACCTTCGCGAAGCCGCGGCAACCGAAGTCGTACAGTCTGTATGCATGGGGCTTACCGAGACGACGCCCGGAGGCTTTCCCGACGCACGGTCATGTACGCCTATGACTACCGACATCCAGGCTTCGCTTCCGGCGGGAATGTCGGTCTGCCTCGGCGTCAATCCGCATACGCTCGGCGAGCGCAGCTTGAGCGAGTCTGAGGAGCTGATCCGCAACGGCAAAAGCGTCGTCGGACTTAAGATATACGCGGGATATTACCATGTCGACATTACCGACCCGCTCTACGATCCTGTGTACAAGCTGGCTGAAAAACACGACCTCACGATCGTGATCCATACGGGCGAGACCTATTCCGCCAGAGGCCTGCTGAAGTACGCTCATCCCCTGCGGGTCGACGACCTCGCCGTCACGCATCCGGAGATGCGGATCGTAGCATGCCATATGGGCGTGCCCTGGGTCTTTGACGCGTGCGAGGTTGCCGCTAAGAACCCGAATGTTTACGTCGATCTGTCCGGCATGCTGGTCGGGAACGCCGCGTTCATCGAGCGCCAGGCCTTAAACCCCCTGCTTCTCGACCGCTACAGGCAGGCGCTGGTTTTTCTTGAAAATTATGACAAAGTGCTCTATGGGACGGACTGGCCGCTGGCCCCCATGGGCGCGTACGTTGACTTCTGCAGGAAGCTTATCCCGGCGCAGGAGCATGAGAAGGTATTCTACCGCAATGCTTTGAAGGTGTATAAGCTTCAAGAGGCCTGAAACCGTCAGGAGTATCTATGAGACCAAAATTATGGACCAGAGACTTCACAACAATTACGCTCGGCACGATCATTTCGATTTGCGGCAACACGCTCGCCGGGTTCTCGATCAATCTGCTGGTGCTGGACTACAGCGATTCGGTATTTCTCTTCATCCTGTATCTGGTCATCTTTAACATACCGCGGATAGTCGTCCCGATGATCGCGGGGCCGCTGCTCGACAGCTTTTCCAGGCGGAAGTCTATCTATACGCTCGACTTCATTTCCACAGCGTTATACATTTCGCTTTTCTTTATCCTGGGAGGAGGTTACTTCAATTACTTCTTCCTGCTCGCCGTGTCGATCACGCTGGGAACGATCGACAGCTTCTACCATGTCGCCTACGAGAGCCTTTACCCCATACTTGTCGCCGAGGGCAACTTCCGTAAGGCCTACTCCGTTTCCTCGGCGATCATGCCGCTCTCAGCCGTGATGCTGCCGGTCGCCACGCTTCTGTACGAAAGAGTTGGGATAGGGCGGATATTCCTGGTCTCCGCGGCGGCGTTTTTCATAGCGGCTTGCTTCGAAACACAGATACGCGCCGACGAGACGCATCTGCGGGACAGTTCAAAAAAATATACCCTGTCCGAGTTTAAAGCAAGCTTCATCGAAGGCTTCAACTACATCAGGGGCGAAAAAGGCCTCATGGTGATAACCGCGTATTTTTTCATATCGATGTTTGCACAGGCAAGCAACAACCTCTATCTTCCGTTCTTCCGCGACACCCCGCACCTTGGCGTGATGGTGTTCAGCCTTGTCGTGGGGTGCGGCACCGTCGGGCGGCTCATAGGAGGCATGGTCCAGTACCGGCTTGACTACCCGATGCACAGGAAGTTTACCATTGCGATGATCGTCTACGTGTCGATTGCCGTAATAGAGATGACTATCCTTTTTACGCCTGTTTACGTGATCGCGGCCCTGTGTTTCACTACAGGCCTGCTTGGCGTTACAAGCTACAACATCCGCGTATCTGCTACTCAAAGCTATTTGCCCGACGCGAAAAGGGCGCGGTTCAACGGAACGTTCCACATGTTCCTCAACGCGGGAATGATCCTAGGCCAGCTCCTTGCGGGCGCTCTTGCGGATCTCTTGCCGACCCGCGCGGTCGTCGTGTCGTTTCATGCCATAACATTTATCGCCGCTTTCGCGATAATGTGGCGCGGGCGCCGCCATGTCATTCCGATTTACAACCGGGTGGTTTAAGGGTTGGCGAGTGTCAGAGGGACGGTTCTCTTGACACTTTTTTCCGCAGAAAAAAGTGTCAAGAGAACCGTCCCTCTGACACTCGCCAACCGTCCCCCTGACACGTCTGTCATACCCCCTAACAATGCTCTTTAAAAAAGTCCTGTTATGTGTTATCATATCTGAGTAATACAAAATAACGGGGAGGTATCACTATATGAAAAAACGAGTTATATCAATAATACTCGCGCTTATCCTTCTTGCTGTGATGGCAGGACCCGCACTTGCCGAAGGCAATGCATCCGGAGGTTATTATCACACTGCGTTTATCAGATCTGATGGCAGCCTGTGGGTCAGCGGACTCGCCGAACTCGTCGACGGAACCGGAAGCTCTGGCTGAGGCGTTGGAGTGAGACCTACTCCCATCAAGAGAATGGATGGAGTGGCCTCAGTATCGGTAGGGTCTGCCGGTCAAACAATGGTAATTAGAAATGATGGAAGCCTATGGGCATGGGGATGGAATGCGTACGGTCAGCTTGGCGACGGGACGACGACTGCCATGTGTTCCACTCCCGTGAAAGTAATGGATGGAGTGTCCTCTGTGTCCGCAGGCGATGGTCACACGATGGCTATCAAAACCGATGGCAGCTTATGGGGTTGGGGAAATAACTGGTATGGCCAGATTGGCGACGGGTCAACGACGCATCGGTTGAGTCCCGTAAAAATCATGGATGGAGTCGTCTCTGTTTCCGCCGGCGGTTATCACACGATGGCTATTAAAACTGACGGCAGCCTATGGGCATGGGGAAATAACGAATCGGGGCAGCTCGCCACAGGAACGGATGGCAATCAACATACTCCGAAAAAAGTCATGGATGATGTGATCTACGTTTCTGCAGGCGGGTATCACACCATGGCAATCAAGGGCGATGACAGTTTATGGGCCTGGGGGAGTAATGTATCCGGTCAGCTTGGCGACGGCACAACGAACAATCAGAGTACGCCGATCAAGGTAATGGAAAGTGTATGCATGGTTTCCGCTAGCAGTCTTTACACGATGGCGATAAAGCTCGACAACACCTTGTGGGTCTGGGGGTACAACGTGTACGGACAACTTGGCGACGGTACGACGACAAACAGATCAAACCCCGTAAAAGTAATGGACGGCGTAGCTTATGCTTCCGCCGCAGGCCACCACTCTATGGCTATAAAAACCGACGGGAGCCTCTGGACATGGGGATATAACAACTATGGACAGCTGGGCGACAGGACGACGAATGACAGGCATTCGCCGGTCAGGATAGCGACGGACGTCAGAGTCCCAGTTACTCCGGTCAGGGTATTCCTCGACGGACGTCGCCTCACATTTGATGTCCCGGCTCAAACCATGAATGGCAGAACTATGGTACCTCTTCGAAGGATTTTCGAGGAGTTAGGCGCAACAGTCAGATGGGACGGCGCCAATCAGACCGTGACGGCGACAAAGGGCGAAACCGTGGTCGTGATGAAGATCGGCGATACCTCGCCGACCATCAACGGCCGGGTCGTACCTATTGACCAGCCGGCAGCTATTGTAGGCGGAAGGACCCTCGCGCCGATGCGGTTTGTAGCCGAAGCATTTGGCGGTACAGTCCGGTGGGATGGCGCGACAAACACTGCCCGCATAACAAGCGCAAGATGATACTTCGAAGCAAGTCATCATACAAGTCTCCTTGGGTTGTGGGCGCAGCTCACATTTGTAACGCTTCTGACGACTGAAAGGGTAGGGTGCTTTCGGGATGAAAAACAGAGTTTTATGTTTTCTCCTTGTCATTTGCATTTTGGTCTCATTATCGGTATCCTTTCCGGCCTATCATGCCGCCGCGGGCACTATTGCCGAAATGTCTGCGGAGATGCGCTCCACTTATGGGTATAACGCGTCGTTTACAAGCGAAGAGATGCTGGAAGAAACATTATCGCTCATGTTGATATTTCCCAAGGGTATGATAAAAGAAATGAACGACGGATACAGAGCTCGCGGGATCACGCCGTCGGTCAAGGAAGGGTACTGGGACGACGGGTACGTATCGTCGATGGATTTTATCACAGGTTATATTCGAATCAGTTCGAGCAATCTTGATATCACGCTCTATTCAGTATACGCTTTGGGGCATGAGATAGGGCACGCAATCGACAATTATCTCGGAAGGGTCATGGGACGGACAATGGTAAGCCCGGGTCTGGCGAGTTTCAACGGAGGCGCCAAATATGGAGACGGGTATGTCGAGGATGTTTTTACAACATGGTACGCATCCACCTCAAGCGCCGAGGATTTTGCGGAAATGGCTCAGGAACTATTCTACAATCCCGAGTATGTCAGGGATTACATGCGGAAAAACCCTGATACGCCGCTGACAAAGAAGTACAACTACATCATCGATTTGATCGCCGATGGATTTCGCGCCATCGATAGCAAGGAAAGCGCTTTTCCGGCGATTTTCGCGATCGACGTTTTTCTCAACGGAGAAGCTCTGGTTTTTGACGTGCCGGCGCGGTTGATAAACGGCAGGACAATGGTCCCGCTTCGGCCGATTTTTGAGGCTATGGGCGCGTCGGTAAGATGGAACGGCGCTGCGCAGACTGTGACTGCGACAAAGGGCGACACAGTGGTCGTGATGACCATGGGAAGCACATCCCCTACCATCAACGGGCGGGTCGTGCCCATTGATCAGCCGGGGGTCGTTATAAGCGGGCGCACTCTCGCTCCGCTCCGTTTTGTGGCGGAGGCGTTCGGCGGAACCGTGACCTGGAACGGCGCGGAAAGAACGGCCAGAATCGTAATCTGACAACGCAGTAAAGCGGGTAGCTTATGCTGCTGATATTTCAATGTACTATCGAAAAAACAACAAGGGTGCGGGAAGATTCCGGCATCCTTGTCGTTTATAGTCGAAAAAGTCTCTTATCTGGATATTACATGATTTTGTCGTTGAGTTACGTTCTGCTTATAATGCTACCGAAATATACTTTCATCAATACGCCGCACAACGCCGCAAGTATACGCTTCAAAATGCTTTAGCCAATAGCCGGAACCCGATGGGTTAAAACTCTCAAAATCTGTGCCAAGCCTGCTATAGCCTTGTTCTTTCAACTTTTGCACTATTAAACTTAATAACTTGTGATGCAACCCTTTTCCTCTGTATTCCGGCAGACAGTACGCGGCAGAGATGTGATAATATCTTGGTGTATCTTTTATAAAAGTTTCACCGTCTAATTCTGCAAGGATGTATGCAATGATTTGATTATCATGTTTGGCTACAATGCAAGTAGGCTGATGTCTTGTCCAGTACTCTAAAAAATCAGTTTCGTTGTGGTCTGCTTTATACATGAAGAACGGACTTTCCGAAAGATGCCGATGCAGCATATTATCGAGCGGCATAATTATCAAAGCGTCTTCTTTTGTAAGTTCAGAAAAAGTGGTCGGCGGTGAAATCAACGGTTTGCAATCTTTCACTCCCTTATTGCATCTGAAGATATTCCTTGACTCCGTTTTGCAATAGCTGCGAAAAGTTAACATGCTTTTTTTCCCCTTCTTCTTT
>Ga0123353_10013750_pt1 | contig 11613 bp, 11 predicted proteins | sample TergutLab28metaG_3_FD_92763 | JGI IMG/M metagenome (GOLD analysis project Ga0123353, IMG submission 92763) | Labiotermes labralis P3 segment gut microbial communities from Petit-Saut dam, French Guiana - Lab288 P3 | ecosystem: Host-associated > Arthropoda: Insects > Digestive system > Gut ... | reverse complement strand
TTCAAAGATTGCGTTACTGTTTGTTTGTTCAGGTGAGCGCTGTACATTTACTGACGGAGTTCCCGTACCGCCAAATGCCCATGTAGATGGAGTCAATGATACTGTTGGGCTGCCGGAGCCGTTGGCTTTGAGGATTTTAAAGTCGGCGGTTGCAATAACTTCTGCGTGTGTAGGGGTAGGTGCAAAAATTGCGCGCACGAAATAGTCTCCCGCATTAGTAGTGCTTGATATAGTGCTCCATGCCAGCCAAGGTGGAGCTGGAGTTGTGTTTAGTCTGTATTGATACACAATTAAGTGTGTGGCATAATTGCCTGTGGTTATATTGGGAGTCGGTGTGCTTGGCGGAGTGTTGCCATACGTCCATCCACCGCCGGGAATTGATACGGTAGCTGCGCCCGCGGTGCCCGGCACGGTAACACTGTCTTTAGAATCTCCCGGCGAACTTGCCGCAGCAACCGAAGTGATTAACTCACCCGAACTCCCGTTTGCCGAAAGCAGCCGGCTTCCCGTAAACATCAAAACCGATACCGCAAGCAGTACCAGAGTTAAAGCAATTATTTTGGATGCACCAGCCTGTTTCCCTTTTAAGTTTGCCATGCTAAATACCTCACTATAGTAGTTTAAAACATTCTAACATTTTTATCTATAATTCGTCAAACTATTTACCTAAGTTAAAAAAACAAAAAACAGAGCCTTTGCTCTGTTTTTATTCCTGTTCCGGAAGCCAGTCCTGCTCACGCATTACTCCAACAAACTCCGAATAGAAAGTGCCGTCACCCTGCTTAATTGTTACGTCAACCCGGTGCATATAATAACTCTCGCCGTTTTCGTTGGTATAACGCTTCATGTAATACAGCCAGGTGTGGTCAAAACCTACATAGCTTACACCGTTTAAAAGTGCGTTTTCATGTGCGCCAACCACCTCTTCAACCGCCGATGAGGCTATATTAACACGCATAACCGCCCCGCCGTTAAGGTAATACAGCCAATTGCCCTGCAGCCGCAGAATCTGGCTGATGCTTTCGTTTAAAAGCAGCTGCTCCGTATTGTTTACAATATACCAAAGATTATTGCCGTCACTGCCAACAACGCCTTTGCCCAATATATTGTTTACGTATACGGCAGTACTTAGGCTGCGCGTTGTAAGCTCACGCTCGCCGGAAAAGAAATTGCTGCTTCCGCCGGATACGTCGTTAAAGTAAAGCCTGCTGTTTCTGGTATAAAATATTCCCGCGCCCTCAATTCCCATAAGGCTTATGCTGTTACCGTCGGTAAACAGCTCGGTTTTGGCGCTTGACTCAATATTAACCCTGCAAAGCACGTTGCCGCGTACTATTGCCACATTGTCGTCTTCGGTTACCGCACGCGTGTAATATATGTTTTTGTTAAAGCTTAACGTAGCGGTGTCAGGTGTTGCAATTCCGCCGGCGCTGCTGTAGTTTTCAATTTTAGGCAGTACCGCTGCCTGCACATCTTCCGCCAAAGTCTTTGGCTTGCCGTCCATTCTGCCGTTGGCGTTTATGGTTACCAGGCTTATTTTTGTGCCGTCAACAATCTGAAGATACACCTTGTTTCCGTTTTCCTGCATGGTATATTGCACCGAGGTCCCCGGAGCCGAGGTTGTATACAACCGTTCGGGATTACTGCTTCTGTCCAGCTTGCTTCGCCAGAAATCTATAAGGTCGCTGCGCAACTGTTGATTGCCGGTACGCTGGTTGTTTGGGCTGGCATAATAAATGTAATCACCAAAAATGTATATGCCCATGTGCTCAAAGCCCACAATCTTTCTGGAAATTATATCGGCGTTCTTTATGGTTTGCGCTCTGTCAAAAATTACCTCACCGTCGTCATCATACTCAACCTTAACCACCACCCTGCCATCGCTGCCGAGCTTAACGCGGTAAAGCACAGGGTACTCTGCCTTTCCGTCGTTTTCACCAACCGCAATGCTGCTGTACGATGTGTAACCGTTAACAAAATAGAGGTAATCCCCCTTAACAACGCTCATTCCGCCGTTTCCGTAAACCGGCGCACCTGCTGCTGGTCCGTCTTTTAACGTGGGCAAATCCTGACACGCCGCAAACACGAAAAACGAGCACACCAGCAACGAACATAATACTGCAAGTTTTTTAAATTTCATAGCCACTCCAAAGCACAACTTTTAAATGCATATCACATATAATACCATTAAAACCAGACTTAGTCAAATTAATTAAAGGAAGTTTTGCTTGAAAAGATTTGAACCAAACAATACAGTTAAGCCTGCAGAGCGCATCGTATCTGCCCAAAAGGCCGGCGGAGATATGCTGGGCAGTATCGGTAATATTATAAATATGGTTAATTCGCTGTCTAAAATAGACTTAAACGGCCTTGGCAGCCTTTTTGGCAGCGGCAAACCCGCCGCGCAGCCCGAGAATAAGCCGGAAGCTTTGGACGAATCACAAGAAAACACTCCGCAAAACGAACCGATGCCCGATTACAACAACGGCTATTACGAAAGCAAAAGCCGGACCGTGCTATACAGGCAAATGGAAGCACACAGAAGCAGAGCTCACAAACTCCGCCAAGATGATTATTGACAGGTCACTTAACACTTAAAACTTAACACTTAATAATTATGGGTCGCTCCGCTCCAAGTACTATTTGGAGCAAAGCGACCCGCAATTTATAATTTATATTTTATAATTGGTAATTGAAATAGTTTAAAATTAAAAGAATTTTAAACTATTTCAAACTCTACATTGTCGCCCGTTATGGCCGACTGATACATCATCCAGTATCCGTCTGCCTCCGGATTTTTGGCGTCCAGCGGCATCCATTGACAAAAGCCTTCAAGCTGCTTGGGCGGGCCGGCTCTGGTTTTTGCGGGTACTCCGTAGCAAATATGGGTTATAACCACGCCTTCTTTTAATTTGCCTACTACATAATGATTGCCGGCGCCGCCATAGTTAACGGTTGCCCACTCGCTGCCGTCAATGACCTGCTCCAGCTGCTGGTTCCGCGGGAACTGCCTGAATAATTCGTTCAGCTGCGGCTCAACAGACATATAAAAGTTCTGCGCGGGTTCGGATTCTGCCTCGCCAAAATTCCCCTTTTCCGAAGGGGTGGATGCGACCGCCGCAGAGGCGGGAGCAGACGGGGTAGCCGCCGCGTCAAGCGGCGTAAAAGCTGGCTCCTCCATCCCTTTATCAATCTCCGCCTCAATCTCTTTTTGGTTGCTTGGGCTTATGTAATCATCAAACATATCTTCCGGGCGGGCAGGTTCTGCGGCACTTTTACCGTACGCTATCAAATTCAGTTTAAAATCCCGCACAATTCCAACTGCAGCGTATATCGGGTCGGCTAAATTAAGCATCTGGCTTGTATCAAACTTAAAATGCTCCAAATTAGCAACTTGCTCAAACTCCAGCTTAACATCACCAACGCGCAGCAAAAGCACGGGCATAGCCGGCAAATCCGCCACATTATATAACTTCAGCTCGCCGGAGTACCCGAAACCGACCTTGCTTAAGGTCACAACTCCCTTAATGTCACAATACGCCGTGCGCTGATAATTTTTGCCGGCTCCTGATAAAACCAACGTCTTTTTTAGCATATTTTCGCCTCCCGCTTATAATTCCCCCTTTAGCAAAGGGGGTGGTGCGAAGCACCGGGGGTTGTGACAACTAGTAGAACACAACCCTCCCCCTTCGGGGCACTCCCTTGGCTCAAGGGAGAATTTACCTAAACAATATATATTCCCTATTCTATCATTATGTGCCTGCAGTCACAAAAACGAATTTTGTTTTATTGTGCGGGATAAACGGAGATAAAAGAAAAAGCCCGCTAAGCGGAACTAATCCTCATCAAGCATTAACTTACCTCTCTTGCTCTCTTTTTTAAGCCTTGCAAGCTGCTCCTTTGTCACTTGTTCTACGCTTTTAACTGGTGTTGGCTGATTCTCCGGAAGAGTACCCTTAACTCTCACAATAGTTTCCCTAACCTCCTGCCCCACCCGATTATGCAGCTTGTTAGCCGATACCTTATCGCAAATGTCCCCACTTTTTAATTTTTCATCTGCAAGCGAAATCCTAAAAAGATTTGCTATCAGCTCATTGCTGTTCATAAAGTCTAAAATTCTTTCTTTTTCTTTCAGCTTCTTGCGTTTATGAATATCGGCAACAGTTTCTCCGCCGTATAGCCCCATATATCCTGCATTTTGAAATTGTGCAAACTCCTCGTCTGTTATCACTCCGGCGTTATGGGCACTCTCTGCCAGCATCTGATTCCACTGCTTAATATCACCGCGAACAACCAGCCGCTTATTGTCCTCATCAAGCTGGTTGAAGTAATCCTGCACTTCTTGTCTGCGCGTCTGAATTGCAAAATATGTTTGCCCTAATGCAATTACTTCCTTGCGCGGGTCACCGTTTTGGACGATTAAGTAACAGGCATAGCGGGTAAGCTTGTAGTCAACGATTGTTTTGGTTTTGCTGACCTCGGCAAAACCTATTTTTTCCTCTTTGCGAGGCTTACTTGGCATTTCTACGGTTTTGCTGACCTCAACAAAATGGTCAGAAATATTAAAGCCGCTATTCTTGCAAGCCAGCATTGCCCGGTCAATTACGTTTTGAAAGTTGCGCCATTGAATATATTCCAAAACCGGCGCAAGTTCTCTTGCCAGCCAAACCGCCTCGCCATTTTCTATATGTTTTATTTTCTCAAAACCCTTATATTCTTCTGCCATTGTCTTCTCCTCTGTTTGTAAAATAAGTATAGCATATTTTTCAAACACAAGCAATCAAATGCGAACATTTGTTGCATAAAAGCGCAAATAAAAGAAAAAGCCCCTGCAAAGGGACTTATGACCAAATGAGTTTAACGAATATTAGTGTGGTCCATTCTTGAGCGCTGACAGTTGGATAATCCGTCTGCAGATTGCCCAGCCCTCATTTTCGGACATGACAATTCGTAGCTCCAGCATCCATAGCTTGGACCTTTACATTCGGCACCGATATAAAAGCGCTCCCCAAAGCTTTCCCTAACAGTAAAGCACTCCGGAATCACAATATCCTGTGGATGTCTGTTTAAATGTATCTGGGCATCGCTTGGGTCTGCTTGAACGTGATTTCTTGATTCAAACTCATAGACAGGATTAACTGCTTGTAATATAGCCGCAACAAGTTCTGCCGAAGCAATACCCTTCTCTATGTTTCCTTCAAGAAACCCAACCAGTTTCGCACTTTGCATTTGGCAGTCTTTGCCGTCATCAGCAGTCAACCAGTTGCCTTCCTTCCCTTTAGCAAGTTTTACTTGCCCCGCACTAAACCTGTACTTAAGCCCTTCCCTGAAGTTGGTAATAACTCTATGCCCGTCCGGCTCCCTTTCCAAAACTAAACAATTGCCAACTTCATCAAAAAAGGTAACGTCTCCCTTTCCCGGAATTGCCGTGCTTTTGCCGTCCGCATTAAAGTTCTCAATATCAAAATGATTTGCCATTTTTGTTCTCCTTAATTATCATATATCCATTATCCCCCCCCCCTGACCAAAAGTCAATAGGTAAACGCAAAATAATTTAAACATTTTAAATAAAAGAAAAAGTGCCGTACGGCACTCAAGCTTTTACAGTTTCTCTGTTTGTTTTATCTAAGTTTTTATTTCGGGCATATAGCAGCATATCTGTTGCAACCAATGTAAGATTGAAACAATAGAAACAGAACAATACATAATGCAGCCAGAAAGTAAAAAACTCTCCTGATGACGCAAAAACAATTTTAGCAATTATTCCGCATGTGTAGCCTGCAAAGATAAACGATAAAAAAAGTATGCTTTTGCCCTTCGCGGTTTTGGCTCTCCAAGACTTTGCCACACTAAACGGCCACGAAAGCCCGAATAGTACAATCATAAATAGTTCAAGCAGGATTTCCCACATTAGTTATTTTCCTCCATTTTGTTCTCCACACCCCGTCGCTCCGCGCCACCCCTCTTGTAGAGGGGAATTTTTACTTTACAACTTAGGTCCGGCTTTTCTTATACTCTCGTCTACACCCTCAAACTGGCTGAAGTTTTCTATAAACTGCTTTTTTATTACCGCCACATTCTTTTCGTATTCTTTTTTGCTTTTCCATGCTTTTACGGGGTTCAATATTTTGGAGTCAACGCCCGCACATTCTTTAGGAATGCTTAGCCCAAAGTATTTTTCGGTCTCAAACTCCTGTTTTATCAGCTTTCCGTTTGTTGCCGCATCAACCAGCGCTCGTGTAGACTTTAGCGAGATTCTGGTTCCGCCGGCGCCATATATGCCGCCTGTCCAGCCGGTGTTTACAAGCCAAACGTTGCAGCCGTGCTGCTCAATTTTATCCAAAAGCAATTGCCCGTATATTATCGGCCTAAGCGGCAAAAACGGCGCTCCAAAGCAGCTGCTGAAAGTCAGCTCCGGCTCGGCAATCTTGTTTTCGGTGCCGCCCATCTTGCTTGTAAAGCCGGATAAAAAGTAATACTTTGCCTGCTCTTTACTAAGCAGCGAAATAGGCGGAAACAACCCCATGCTGTCTGCGGTTAAAAAGAATATGTTCTTGGGGTGCTCGGCTACACCGCTAAGCTCCACATTTGTTAAGTTTGTAACCGGATAAATTGCCCGGGTGTTCTCCGTCACACGCTTGGTTTTATAATCCGGCTCCTGAGTTACCACATTAAACGGCACATTTTCTATCATTGCGCCGCGTTTTATGGCGTTATAAATTTCGGGCTCCTTGTCTTTATCCAGCCCGTATACTTTAGCATAACAGCCGTTTTCTATATTAAAAATGCCGTAATCGTTCCAGCCGTGCTGGTCGTCGCCCACCACATTTCTGGTAGCGGAGTTGCTAAGCGTGGTTTTGCCCGTTCCGCTAAGGCCAAAAAACAGCGCCGAGTTTTTGCCGCCCGGGAGAGAGTTTGCCGAGCAATGCATACATAGCACGTTCTGCTGCGGCATTAAAAAGTTAAACACGCTGAAAATTGCCTTTTTAATTTCGCACGAGTAGCCGGTACCGACCACAATAATAACCCGCTCCTCAAAATTAATAATTATTGCCGCCTCGCTGCGGATTCCGTACTTAGCGGGCTTCAGTTTAAGATTTGGCGAGCTCAGTACGGTAAAGCCCGGCACAAATGCCTTTTTTTCTTTAGTGCTGGCCGGCCTGAACATTATATCGCAAAACATGGCCTGGCTGGCCATATCGGATATTACACGAATGTCAATATCGTTGCGCTCGTCACGCCCCGCAATGCCGTCAAAAATGTACGCCTCGCGAGCATACAAATACTCCAGCACATCAGTTAAAATCCGGTCATACACTTCCCGCTGCATGGGCTGATTATATTCTCCCCACGCAACCTGATATTGTGTACCGGGCCCATATACTATGTATCTATCGTTTGGGCTGCGGCTTGAGCGCTTGCCGGTAAAAACCCCAACCACACCTTTTTTGGTTAGGTACGAGTTTTCGTTTTCCAAAATGCGCTTGGTCAGCACCTCCGGCTTTAAATTATGAAATATTCTTTCCTTAAACTTTGTTAGCTCAACTTGCATTTATTTTTCTCCTTTCTTGAGTTTGTCTGATAATAATTCCCCTTTATGAAGGGGTGGATGCGCCCTAGGCGCTCTGCGCCGCCCCCTTGGCTCAAGGGGGAATTTTGTTGGCCAATTCCACAAACTGCGTTGTTGTCAGCACTTCGCCGCGCACTTGTATGTTCAGCCCGCAGGCAACAAGCAATTCTTCAGCCTTGCTTCTGTCAAAACCGAATGCCGCGCAAAGGTTGTTAACCAGAGTTTTTCTGCGCATTGCAAAAGCGGCTTTTATAGTCTTGTCCATGATATCAATATCCAGCACATTGTATTTGTTGGGCTCGGGCGTAAACTTAATTACCGCGCTGTCTACATTGGGAGGCGGCTTAAACACTGTGCGGGGTACTGTGCGCAGATACTGCGTCTTGCCGCGATAGTCCAGCTGAACGGTTATACCGCCGTAGTTTTTTGTGCCGGGCTTAGCGGTAACCCGCTCCGCAACTTCTTTCTGAACCATAACCGTAATGCTTTCTATGTTTAAATTATCCTCAATCAGCTTAAACAATATGGGGCTTGTAATATAATACGGCAGGTTTGCAACCACCTTAAATGCTCCGTTAAACCAGCTCTTAATAGTTTCTGCGCTAAGTTTTAATATATCCGCATGAACCACAGTAACATTACTGCCCGCAAATTTGCTGTTTAGCAGCGGAATTAACGCATTATCCACCTCAACCGCAACCACCTGCTTAGCAACTTTACCAAGCTCTGCGGTTAGCGTACCCGCCCCTGCACCGATTTCAAGCACACATGAATTTTCGTCAACCCCGGCATCGGATACTATCGCTTTTAACAGATTAGTGTCTGATATAAAATTCTGCCCAAGCGACTTTTTAAAGTTGAAGTTTTGCGGCAGAACCGAGCCCAATTCCCCTTTAAGATAAAGGGGTGCCGAGTTTACGAGGCGGGGTATATGAAAAGGTTTATCTTTGCTCGCGGCGCGGCTACCCCGTCTGTCTCGCCTTTGCGGCTCGCCATCCACCCCTTCGGAGAAGGGGAATTTTTGCTGCCCACTCATACCTGCCCCCTCATCTTGCTAAAAAAGTTAAGTGCATTCTCGGTTGTAGCCTTTGCTACTTCCTCAAAACTAATTCCCTTTATTTCGGCAAGCTTCCTGGCCACTTCAACCACATAACGCGGATAGCAGGTTTTGCCGCGTTCCGCTCCGGGTGCCAAGTAGGGGCAATCGGTTTCAACCATAATTCTGTTTAGCGGAATTATTTTAGCGGCCTCGGCAATCGGCTCACTTTTTTTGTAGGTTATGTTGCCGGTAAACGAAATCATCAGCCCCAATTCCAGCGCCTTTTCTGCTTCTCTTGCTCCGCCCGGAAAACAATGCACTACACCCTTGGTCAGCAGATAGCTGTTTTCTTCTATGAGCTTAAAAAAATCGTCAAAAGCATTCCGCACATGAAAAATTACCGGCAGATTAAACTTCTTTGCTATTTCCATCTGCTTAAGCATTGCGTGCCGCTGGCTGTTTACAGGAGACAGATTCCTGAAATAATCCAAGCCGATTTCACCTATTGCCACCACCTTTTTATGCTCTGCGTTTTTAGCTAAAAACTCCGCAGCTTCCGCATTAAAACTGCTGGCATGGTGCGGATGCACTCCCAGGGCCGCAAACACAGGTTCAAAGTCTTTAGCCTGCTCGTAGGCAATGCGGCTGGCTTCCATATTAAAACTTGGCACTACCAGCGCCAACAAATTATCACGCGCCATTGCGTTAACAATGGTTTTTGCGTTAAACTTAAGTTCCGTAATATTGAGATGTGCGTGAGTGTCTATAAGCAATGGCTTTCTCCTAATAATTCCCCTTCTAAGAAGGGGTGGATGCGAGCGAAGCGAAGCAGACGGGGTAGCCAAACACATGGCTGGCGTTAACCACACCCCGCCCCTCTGGGGCACCCCTCTTGTAGAGGGGAATTTTAAGTATTATACATAATACAAGCCCACAAGTAAAGAAATCATAACCACCCCAATCAACTCATACTTATAATCATGAGTAAAATCTGGCTTTTTCTTATGGCGGCTAGCATTTCCGTGCTAATCCTAACCAGCCCGGAGAATGTACTAAACGGCCTGGTATCCGCCGGCACAAATGCCGTAACCCTAACCATCAGCCTGCTGGGGATTTATGCCCTTTGGCTGGGGATTTTAGGTATTGTAGAAGCAACCGGCGTAAGCAGGCTTTTAGCCGGGCTTCTGTCCCCTGTAATAGATTTTTTATTCGGTAAAGTTGACCCGCAGACTAAAGGGTACCTGGCCATGAATATGTCCGCCAACATTCTGGGACTGGGCAATGCCTGCACGCCAATGGGAATAAAAGCCATGCAGGGCCTGGATAAACTCAACGGGCACTCCGCCCGAGCAAGCACCGCCATGATAATGCTTATGGTTGTAAACGCTACCAGCATTCAGCTGCTGCCGACAACGGTTATGGGAATGCGCATAGCACACGGCTCTGCTGTAAGCAGCGATATTATTATCCCCACGCTTGTTGCAACAGCGGTAAGCACAATTGCAGGGGTTGCGCTGGTGTTTTTGTGTGCGAGACTATTTAGAGAGAAGAAGAAACCAAAAGACCCGAGCGTTGTCATTGCGAGTCGCGCTCCAGAGACGGACAAACGAAGCAATCCTCTAGACAGAAGTCAAATGGCTGGTTCTACCCGTGGGATTGCTTCGTTTGCTGGCGTTGCATGCCCGTCTCGCAATGACAGGTCAAAAAAATTCCCCTTTAACACCAAAATTCTCCCTTTAGCAAAGGGAGTACCGCCGAAGGCGGGGAGGGTTGTGTTTATGCCTGACACAACCCCCGGCACTTCGTGCCACCCCCTTGGCTCAAGGGGGAATTTTTTGCAAAGGCTTGTCAGCAATAATTCCCCTTCCTCGCGAAGGGGTGGCAGCGTAGCTGACGGGGTAGCCGCCGCCAAAAGCGGCGCAAAAATCGGAGCAAAGCCATGACCGTAAGTATGTTTATCACTCCCATACTTTTATTAGCCCTGCTCATATATTGCTTTATTAAAAAAACCGATGCCTACGGCGCATTCATAACCGGCGCCAAGGGTGCGGTTGACCTTGCAATTTCTATCCTGCCGTTTTTGGTAGCCATTTTTGCTGCGGTAGAACTGTTTAGAGTAAGCGGCCTTACATTAATGCTGGCAGACTTCCTTGCCCCCGCCACTGCCCTTTTGGGTATGCCAAAAGAGCTGACGGAGCTGGTACTATTGCGCCCGTTTACCGGCAGCGGAAGTTTGGCACTATTAGACCAGATTTTTGCAACCCACGGCCCCGATAGTTATATAGCCCGCGCCGGCAGCGTGATACTGGGCAGCAGCGAAACGGTGTTTTATGTGGCAACCGTATATTTTGCCCAAACCAAAGTAAAGCGCCTGGTTTACGCCGTGCCGGTTGCACTCCTCGCCTGCCTGTTTAGCGCAATTGTCGCCTGCTGGATAGTACGGATAATGTAAAAACCGCCCTGATAGCAGGCTAAAGCGTAAAGCGTCAGCTGCATGGGCGGTTGCATTAGGCTGATTAAAGCCAAGCGTAAGATTCCTTTGCTTTTTAACACGGCATGATTTTACATTAAAATCATGTAACTGGCTTTTCCGCGGCAACTTTGTAAATTACCGGTTTAAAGCAAATCGGGGCGGAACCCGGCGTCCTTGTTGTCTGCGTTGTTCCAGTCTAGGTCGCCGTCATTGTTCACATACTCTACTTTGTTGTCGGACCCGGCGCGCGCGGAGCGCGACACGCCAAAGAGTAATTTGCAATCTTACCTTAATATACGCATCTCTGCGGTATATCCTTCTGTAATATATTCCCATTTGCGAAAACATGGTATGCCTCCTCACAATTCCCCTTTAGGATATTGTGGGTGGGGCAAGCGACTATGTTTTTCCGTATCAATTCCCCTTTAAGATAAAGGGGTGGCAGCGTAGCTGACGGGGTATGTGAAAAGGCTGATTTAATTTTTTAACGCTGGATGCCACTTTAACATTGTCATAACACCGTCTAAATTA
>Ga0123353_10013748_pt1 | contig 11614 bp, 15 predicted proteins | sample TergutLab28metaG_3_FD_92763 | JGI IMG/M metagenome (GOLD analysis project Ga0123353, IMG submission 92763) | Labiotermes labralis P3 segment gut microbial communities from Petit-Saut dam, French Guiana - Lab288 P3 | ecosystem: Host-associated > Arthropoda: Insects > Digestive system > Gut ... | reverse complement strand
GCTAGGGGACAGCCAGGCTAAGACCCACTGTTCAAAATTTGGCCAGTTATTGACACACTCATCACCAAATTTCAGGACATCTACACACCGGAAGAACAGCTGATCATCAACGAGGCAATATGCCAATTTCGAGGGCATATATTTTTTCATGTGTATATCAAAGGAAAGCCCCATAAATACAGAATAAAAGTGTTTGAACTTTGTGGGGCAAAAAGCGTCTACGTCTACAACCTGGAAGTATATACTGGGGCTCATCCTACCAACTCAGAACACAACATGGCGTTCAGTGTTGTTGACAGGTTGTGTGACAAAATAAAAGGGAAGGGCCACTGTGTGTACGTGGACAGATGGTTCTCCAGTCCAAGGATTTTTGACCATTTGTGGGGTTGCAAAACAAAGGCTGTAGGCACAGTGATGTCAAACAGAAAAGAAATGCCTAAACAGGCATTTTCTGAAAAACTGAAAAAAGGTGAAAGAATATCACGCCAACGGGATCACCTCTTGGCCATCAAGTGGAAAGACATTCGTGATGTCTTTTTCCTGACCACTGCCCATGAAGATGCACTTGTTGCGGCACCATCGTCAAGGGGGGGCACATAAAATGAAACCATCTGCAGTGTTAGACTACAACAAGTATAAAACTGGTGTGGACAGATCGGACCAGATGCTGTCCTATTATTCATTTGAAAGAAAGACAATAAAATGGTGGAAAAAACACTTCTTTCGCCTATTCGACCTGGTAGTGGTCAATGCACACATCCTGCATAACAAGACAAGCAAAAAAAAAATATCGCTGGAAATTTTCTATGAAAAAGTCGCCGAAGGATTGCTCACTAGTGTGGTACTGAAATGCAAGTGCAAGGTCAGACTAGCAGTCCAGCAGGCAGACTTGTTGGGAGAGACCATTTTTTATATAGGATTCCAGCGACACATGCTAAGGTGGAGGGAACTTCACAGCGCACATGTTGCATGTGTGCAGAGAAAAGCATACGTCAGACCGGGAAAACTACAAAGAAGTGCACTACAATGTACTGCCGAAAATGCGATGTAGGACTGTGTATAGGGCAGTGTTTTGAAGTGTACCACACAAAACTGAATTACTGGGAGTGGAAGTAACAATTGATTTTCAGAGACAATGCCGCAAAAATCTTATCACTATGCAAAGTGTAAATTGTAGTAGATGTGTAGTGACTACAAATTTCGTGATTCCGACCATAAAATTTCCACTTGTGGTGTCAGATTCCAAATGCATGTAAGTACTCAATTTTTTGAGCATGAGATACAGAAGATTTTCTGCTATGATGTGTAAAAGTTTTGTATTATTATGACGATACTTTTCAAAAATTTTTTATACCCTTAAAATGAGCCGGCAGAGTGGATTTTACAGTTGAAATCCCCGCTGGATGGAAAGTGTTAATCCTTCCAGCCACATTATGGCCCTGGTGTTGACTCCGATTCAAACAGAAATGAGTACCTGGAATATTTCCTGGGGTGTAAGGTGGCCTGGGCATATGGCTGACAGCCTTACCACCTTCATTTGCTGATTATCTGGAAATCTGGGAGCCTTAACCTCCAGGCATCCTCAAGACCTATCCAGGCTCTACAGGGGTGTGAACTATCAGTTTGGTTGGAATATTGATCTTTTCTAAACAAAATATACACACCTCCCCTCTGTAGGACATGGCAGAAACATGATCCTAATAACTTAACCAGGTCATGTGAGGTGGAGCAGACCTTTTTCTTTCATATGATGTTCACATAGACACACAATATTTATGGCACTTGTTTCAAAAGAATTTGATTCACTGCTTTTGCTTCTTAGTCCCCAGATCGAGTATTTTGATGAAAAATATTTAATGAGTTTAATAAGAAAACAGTTTTCTGTGAACTGTAGAATCGAGGCATTCAGTATGAGGTTATGAGGTTAGCACCTTTGTTCTTTTGCTTGTAAGCTAAATGAATAAGGGCTGTGGATAATAAGATGCATATTGCTCACACGTGGCACGTAACTTCTATTTACTCTTTCAGCAGTAAGATGCTTAAGCCTCCTATTGTGCCAAGGATTCAGCTGTAGACCATGTGTTATACACTACATCATAATAGAGTTTGTGTCAGTGACACCATTGTGGGACACCACATGCTGTCAAGGCCCGGTGATGTCACAGATTCACATTTGTAATATTCCTATTCATCCACAGCATCTCACACCTCATGAGGAGGCGTATTTATATATATATATATATATGTATGCCTCTCAAGTCTTGACCTCACTGTGACACATGCTACAACTTTGAAATCAGCAGCAAATGAGGATCAAAGTAAGCTGGAATCCTGAGTGACACCACTGTGGAAGTCCTGAAACTTGCAACAGCAAATGACTGCAGAATCTACTGTACCTCCATCTAGTGGATGGGTTCTGTACCAGCTACAGTAGTGTTACCTTGCTGTCACTACAGAAACTTTCTGATCACACCTTTGTGTGTGTTTGTGTGTGCATCTAAAATGTATTATTATTACTACTACCATTCAGACACCGCTGTGCCATAAGTTCAGACAGTTAACCATTGCTGTGGAGTTGAAGTTAATTCTGAAGTGACATTTGGGCTTGACAGAGTAACACCAAGGCCATTTTTTCTTGTGAATTTTCTTTTCCTTGCATAATATTAGTTGAACATGTACTCCAGTCCCATCTGTACTTTATGGCACATACTGCAGTTCCATTTGAGGATTACTAAAGAACTCAGTCTAACCACACTCTGATATCAGAACCAGCATGTACAAATCTGGAAGCAATTTAGAAATTGGCATGCCTGCCTCTCCTACATTCCTTACCCACCATCTCCCTTCAGCCATGTTGCAACATTATGTACTGAGCATAATTTGACCATTGAAGCCTTGAAGTACTAATTCCATCTTCAGACCACAGAAGAAAATTGGCTGTCAAGTACAAATGTTTTTTCTCTCAGTTCAGTCCCATTAAAAAAAAAAATAGAGAAGTGTTTGTCGTCACATAAGGATGTGCCTGCCATCACAAGGACATGCGTGCGTGTACAAGGGATATGGTTTCAGAAGCTCCACAGGCTTACTTCATGTTTAGCCACAGAATGGTAATGTAACTTTGTCTAATCATTCAGGCATATGAGCGCATGAACCTTGCTGATGCTCTGGTTCCACGTCAGTATGATGATAATCAGATGATCATAAAGCAAGGAGATTCAGCTGATGGAATGTACTTCATGGAAGAAGGAAGTATCAAAATTACAATCACTGGAGACAGTGGCCAAGAAGTTGAGGTAGGTGCTGCAATTTACTAGAAGCATAACAACAGAAATGACATTCACAAGCAAATGTCAGATCATTGGCTGTAAAAGCTGTCACTACTCTTAAACATTTATAGACCTGTGAATCCCTATCACATGTTCTGTAAACTTTATTGGACTTCAGAAAAGCTGTTTGGCAGTAATGGACATACGTGATACTGTCATGGAGATAACCCAAAGTGTGGTTGCTGTCTGTGTCATCACAGCACAGCATAGCAAACACGTGCCAGCAGGGAAATTAAGAAGCTGAGGTTGGTTATGTAATTAGGAAAGAAAGGGGGGGGGGGGTGTTAAATTGCAGACAGAAACTCTGTTGTCACACTTGCACACTGCTTCAACAGAGAGTATAGTAGTAATTGGGTTTGAGCCCTTTCAGTCCCAATGCACCTAGGTTCAGCAGCCTGGGCTCCTGTGCAAATTATCATTGGTATGTTGTTTTTCATATCTTTGTGTGTTCTATATTAGGTCTGCAGTAGGATACTGGAAGCCAAGTAGTTACATTTGTGTACAGAGTGAATCTGCTGTTCTGAAAGCACCATAAGGGGAACAAAATTGTGAAGTTAAACTGCTATTATATGTTACTGCTTTTTGCATTTACCGTGATTTTTTACATGTTTTGGCAGATCCTGGGCAAATGCACTTTAGAACAGTGTTACATTTTTATGGATTTTGTGTTTCCCTAACTTTTTGTTTTCCTGGAATATGCACTTCATTTTCCTAGACCTGTGGGATTTTACAGAATTTTATTTTCATAGTTCTCATCGCAGAATTTTTATTGCACCAAGAGACAGTGCTAAAAGGTGAATGTAAGAAGTAGAAATGATAATGGCATCCTGAATAGCATAGCTAGCAACATTGCAGTGTTTTCTACCCAAAGCAAAAGTTGATGTAGTTAAAACATTTGTGTAGATGGCAGTAGGGTGGAATGGAACATGATTGATTTTAGTTCATCAACCACAATCATTAGTGATCAGTTGTACACTCATGGTACTTTATTAACACACCACCTTGTGTTTGTAGTTGATTGCTGAGTTAGTGTCATGAATTGTATTTTTTGTGCTAGCCTTGAGCAGGGAATACATGGTCAGTTTTGTAGATGAAATTATGTTGCAGACTAAGTATAATTCTATAGCAGAAGGTAAAATATTGATAAAAGAGGCGGAAATCATGTACCATAAGTAATAAAATAGATACTGTAGCAAATGTTGATGCACATGTTGACCTGGCATTGCAGATGGTATTTCAGTGTCCAAATTAAACACAGTTCTAAAAACCCTTGAAGCATTGCAAGAAGTTAACATCCATTGTGGGCCTTTCTGCAAGCAGTGTAAATTTTTTATGTGCTCAGTGCTTGAGGAAATTGAATCTGCTGTTGATGCATGGTTCAAGAAGGCAATTACAAGCAGTGTTCCCATGAACTGTGTGATCACAGGAAGAAGAACTTGCAAAGTGTTGCTCATTTGGGAGCAGACAGATTTACAGGTTCTAATGGAGCAACAGATTTAAGAGAAGACATTATGTTTCATATAGGACTCTGGCAGGTGACACCTGGAGTGTTGCAATGCTGCTGGGGACAGATTTATTTTTAAAGTGATCAGGAACAAAAAATTGTTCTTTGAATTTTATGATTTTGAATTATACAATTTTTTTCACTACACACTTAACCTGGTATAAGATTCGTTAAAACCATGAAGCAGTGATGTAATTTGTGATTCTTCTGTATAGCGGCATAATTAAAAACTAAATTTTGCTTGTGTTTTTTACACCTATAACGTGATGTGATAGCTTGCACATTAAAAAGAAATATGAAAAAATTCTCATGTTTGTCAAACTTAGATCTATGTTCATTGTTACTTAAAACAGCAGTCAGTTGACCATGTTGCAGACTGTTTTATATGCTTTAGACACAATACTGCTGTTCAGCTGTAGCCTGCACAATTCTATCATCTGCATTACTCTACCAAATCCAGCACTTGTAACACCATTAGAGCATCTTTGTGATAGAGCTGGGTTGGAAGTGGCTGTGTTTCCACCATCTTCTCCTCTTCCTCGCCTGTCACATGCACAGAGCTGGAGACTGGGAGAGCAGACTAGTCAGCTGACTGCCAGCGGTTGGGACATATTTGTCAATATTACGAAACTTGTGAAAGTACTGGTGCAATCTGTGTGGCCTTGCAGTTCCACCCATGTGCAGTTTTTGTCTTTATCATCCACTTTGACTGAACTTCCTGCACTAAAACCACATTTCACAAAGAAATTCTGAATTACTTCAGGCATAATTGATTTCCATGCCAGAACACCTTACATGGCATCCAAAAGGAGGGAACATGTTACAACATACCTTTTTTTTCAGCTGCATTTACTCTTCTTGGGCTGCTGAGGCCCTACAAATTGAGCTCATTTGAAACATAGTAACTATTTAGCAATCAGTACAGTGTCGTATCCCAGAAGACTTTAATCTCCTCAGCACTGCTGTAATACCACATAGTCTGGTAGATGTGTACAAACATTTTGGAGAAAATTGCCATATTTGTCGTCATCTTGAAATGCTGGTACATATGCACAGGATACAGGAATCTTCATTGTCATCACAATGGGAACCTCAGATTGTAATCCGGGGGCCCATATAATTTAGAGGAACCACCTGTGACATGAACTTTGAGATTATATGTACAAAAAATTTTTAACAGGACGATCAAATGCACTTGAGTGTGTTTGTTGGTCCTTTTAAAAAAATTTTGTACAGCTTATCAGTTAACAGAACATGGGATATATAAAACCTGTGATTATGTTTGTAACAAATAACACAGTAAAGTTTAGTAAAGTTTGTTTGCTTGGGAGGTTGAGGATGTAGATTGTGTGAGGAAAAACACTCAAGACTGGGCATCAGTGTAGTGATTCTTTTTTTGTTTCAGATCAATCGTATCTCAAAGGGAGGATACTTTGGTGAATTGGCCCTAGTCACCCATAAACCACGGGCAGCTTCAGCATACGCAGTTGGGAACATAAAATTAGCTTGTGAGTACACTTGTCCTTGGGGAATTTCAAAGCACAGAGTGTACTATACTTTGTCATCCTGTAATATTATATATAAACCAAAGTTCAGTCATTGATTTCTGCATGTATTTTGTAACATTTGATACTCCATGTTATTAGAAGGTAAATTTGGGTTCATGAAGACTAGGGAGATTATGAATGACTCTTAGTATTGCTCGGTAGATGAAAATTTTTGTTTTGGGTTGGTGGTTACAAACTGACCTTCAACATTATTAATTTTTAAGCAACGCTTGAAGAGTGGACTGTGTACAGGTTGGTTCACAACACCTTTTATACTGTGAAATATGCAGTGCATGAAACTAATATACCATAGTATTAATTCCAGTATGATGTATTATGTGATTATTATTTATTGTTTGTCAGGACCAAAAATCTGAATGGTAAGAACACACAGTTCATATTACTACCAGCATGCAGTGATGCATTTTATAATAGCAGATAACACTTTTGTTAACATAATTTGTTTCTAAATGAATCCTGCACATTCCATGAGATAAATGTTGTTGTTCTTCTCCTCCTCCTCCTCCTCCTCCTCCTGCTTCTCTTCCTCCTTCCCCTTCTTCTCCTCCTGCTCCTTCTACTCCTCCTTTTTCTCCTCCTCCTCATTATTATTATTGTTGTTGTTGTTGTTGCATTATTGCTGTGCCCTATGGACAGTGGCAGTACAAAAATTGAAAACTTTTCTTTCGTATCCTGGTTAGTAAGACTGCTGTACCTTCACTGAATAAAAAGAAAGAATAAGAGAGGCAGATGAATACTGAAATACTCAGCTCTTTAGCTGTTTCAATTCTGACAGCAGTACATGCTCCCACTCTTCAGATTCCCCTGGCTCTTTAAATTTGAGATTGCTTTATAATAGAAAAACCAAGAAACATACTTCAGTGAAACAATAAGCAATGCATTTTTGATAATTTATTCAGTGTAGAAACTGTACCCACTGTATTCCTTTAAGGATGTGAGTGTGTGGTAGATCTTGAAGCGTGGTGTTGCTCACAATGCCATATAAACCACCTCACAATGGTATCTGGATTATCATCTTGTTTTCCTTGTAGCACTTGTTGCTTTATGCTCTTTTCTTAACATAACTAGAGACTCTCTCTCTCTCTCTCTCTCTCTCTCTCTCTCTACCAGACATACAGGATTCTTTTTGTTGGACTTTCCTGCCATGCTTTACTGGTGCATCTGTCAATTCTGGATTATATCTTATATCCTTTCAATGAGATCCTCTCTTAACTGCAAAACTCCATATTTCCTCCCAAAACATGTGCCTGCAAATATTTATCAGATGGCTAAATGTCTTCTTATACCAAACTTTTGTTCTCTTCAGTTTTGTAGGATATGCTGTCAACATCTGATCACACTTGTTTACTCCTGTCATGCTTTTATTATAAGCATCAATGGGTTTTGGAATACTTACTTCCTTCTTCCTCCTCTCTACCTTCACGTCTCCTTTTCCCTTATGAAAAGTTCTGAGGATCACAACAACATCCCTCTTATCTTTCCATTTCAGGCAGATCATTGACTTGTCATCACTGCACCCCACTGGTTTTTCCCTTTTTTTCAGTTTTATTGCACAGTCTTAGGAAGACATATTCTGTCTTGTTTTATTATTATTATTCTATCATTAAGTGAAAGACCCATTTCTGCACTGGATTAGAGAGTATCCACATATATTGTGTAGCTCTTAACAAGAATTCTTCACATAAGGTCTGGACAGCTTTGCTTGTGTATTCTAAATTTTCACTCCCCTTGAGCTCTACTACCTTGCCACAGTAAATTATCCTATTCCAAATATACCCAGATTTGGATTCAGATAAAATATACACTTTTATTCCAGATCTTGTCATGATGCATGGGAATTGTACATTACCAGCATTCCCTTTCCACACCATAAAACTCTCTCCACAGCCTAAGCCTGGGTTATATATACTTTACCAGATTTTCTTTGTACATAATCATGTATGGGTTGTACTTTATATAACCATATGTTCATGGATGAAGAAACATTGCTATTCTATACAAATGGAGAAATTTCAGAAGTATATGTTTGTTTTTTTGGAATGATTTTAGAGATGCCAGGTGTCATAAACAAGGGGTTCTTTGAGTAGTTTGAGCTGTAATTCCAGTTTCCATATAACCCCATACCATAGGATTGTCGCCGTCGAAATTCTTATGTTGAGAAAGTGTATCCTCCCATTTCCAAAATCATGACATTTCAACAAAATTTTCTTTTTAGGTTGCTGTGTAGCATGGCTGTTGATCTCTTTTCCAATGAGGTCAACAAGTTTCCATGTGCCCCATAGCTCAAATAATTCTACTAAGTCATTTATGTCATTTACAGTTGCAGTGATGCCATACTGCCCTGTAAACTCATTTTCCATTAGGTTTGTCAGATTTACTTAACGATTTCAGGTTTTTCAAATCTGGCCCATGAGTTCATTGTGAAGGTATATCAGTATTTCCTTTCTCATAATCACCATTATTACCACTTCCACTATTTCATCACAACTTTTGTCATTATTGTGTATCTTCTGTAGCAACACTCTCCTCATTTTCATCTTCGTCTAATAAAGATACAATTGTATCCAGTCCAATATTGTGTTGTCTTGAGGCAGCCATGTTTCTTTACAGGCTCTTCTCAGATCATAGCTTGCTAGATGTAAATATAGACTTCTTGAAGTACTGTATACTCAAAGCAGGCAGAAAATGTTCATATAATTTCCAATAATTCTGCTGTAATGCAGCAACTCCCAGAGTTCTTCGTAGCAACAAAATGCTACAACAAGGAAAGACCAAATTTGTAGCTGTGTATTGGAATGAAGTATGATGACAACAGCATGGCATCATTCAGGTCTGGTGTTATATTGTAGTTGACATAAATGGATATGGCAGCTATAATTATGTGTCTTATATTTCTGTCTTGTTTTTGTGTAACAGTCCTTGATGTGGAAGCTTTTGAGAGACTGCTGGGACCATGCATGAACATAATGAAGAGAAACATAGATGACTATGAAGATCAGCTAGTACGGATCTTTGGGTCCAAGACAAACATTACTGATATACGATGAAAACATTACGTTGGTAGCTACGGTCCTGAATGTACCTATTTTCAAAACATGTTATCTCCCTTATTATTTATTCTCATCACTGACATGAGTTTCTAAATTAATATGCTGCATTGTAGACGATGTGTATTATTGTGATAGGTGCCAGGATGTCAGATGTGTCATGGACACTTGTCCCAATTTGTTGATTATATGGTGTCAAAAATTTCACAGTGTGTCATTGATGTTGCTTTTCATGCAACCGGAGGAGTGCAGGGATTTTTTTTGCACAGTGACATGGACATTTGGCACCTAACTTTATAATAAAGAAAGAAACCAAATTGTATTTTGGGCTCTTTAAAATTACATTAAAACTTAAATGCACATTCCATCACTGTTACTGTTAGGTGGTTAACCATGTGCTTGCCAAGTGGTGTAGTGCATAAACAGTTCATGTTGTACCAGGAGACATATTGGTGGATCTTGGCATAATGGCCAGTGAAAGGTTTTTGCATGGTACAGCATCATATTGCTACATTCAAAACTTACTGTTGGGACAAATGTAAACTTTTCTAGCAAGCTGTTTTAATTACAAAGAAGCATGAAATGAAAAATAATGGGATTTGGAAAGTGTCATGCAGTGCAATAATATGAAACTAATAATGACATAAATTTTGTGCGAGTCATCCGTCTCTGGAAAGACTCACTTTTTTTTTCTCCCCCCATTAGAAACCCAGGCAGACCATTTAAAGGATGTACATTTTTCTGGTTAAATTTACCCTCTTTATCTCTTTCCATACATTTATTTAGGAAGGGATGCTATAACTCTTACTTTAGTGTCTGTGTGAAGTTCTGTCCATAAAGAACTTGTAGAATACTCATTACTTTGAACTGATGCTGGAAGTCAGGTCACTTTCACAATGCTCTTGTAATAATTCTCATTGCCATAAATATTTTATTATTTGTTGACCCTTGTTAATATTTTATGTTGGATTATTAAATAAAAGCTGATGTGTGCAGCTTTATTTACTGGGACTGTATCCTGATCCTTGAGTATTTGATGTTGTTTGATGTTTGGATAGAAAGTTTTCTGTCAAGGTTTCTATGTTGTAAGTTGTGTTCTCATAATTTGTTGGGACCTAGTTTTAACCATTTCTGCAGTTGCCCTAGAAGTTAAGGTTTAGCCATGCTTGGTAGTGAAATTGACATTTATCCAAGTTAAATAATGGAATGAAATTCCTAAAACAAAATGCTGCACAGAGTAGCATCCATTTTGGCTGAGTTGTAAGGTGACATAAAAGTTAAGAGGTTTTCTGATTGTGCATAGGATTGAAGTCTATCACACTTGTGCTAAGGCTCACATGAAAGGAGAACAATAAAAGATCTGTTGCTGTGGAACAATTTAAATCTTCAGTTCTTTAACACGGAGAGCTTGTGCTTGAAAATTTAACCACATGTGTAATGTTACTTTGAATGTAATAAATATTTAATATGTTGACACTTTGAATGTAATAAATATTTAATATGTTGACTGGTGGAAACATTCTCTTTAATTCTTTTAATGGCTCAAAGAGAATGCTGACACATTTTTTGTAGTTGGGTTTTTAAGAAGTATCTGTGTGTAGAAGATGAGTTTTAGTTGAAATTCAAGCTTCATTGTCTGTTAGTACTATTATTTTTAAGTGTATTTAATTCTGTGTTATTAAAAGATCTGTAATCATGTGGTTGCCACGTGCCATGTACTTGCAATACTGAAATTTGACCGTAAGCTATCCCATATACATAATATGGATGTTCAGATATGTCCATAAAATACACTGTGTTAAAATAATGAGTTATTATATAGTCATGTTAGGTGTACTAGTATTTCCATTATTAAATCAATTGAAGTTGTAATATGCATAATATGCCAATGTCCCAAACACTACAATATAAGTGCCCTCCACTGGGTTAGTCAAAAGTAGGTTTCCATGTGTGTGTGATGATGGACTATGTGGGTGCTTGCTACAGATAATGATCTTGTGAAGATTTAAACACTATAAAACATGCCCTTACCAAAGTTTCAGAGAATGTAAAGAGTCATGATGTTGCCAAAAAAAATATATTACAGATTTCTTGAATTTGAGCTCAGGAAATGCTTCCGGATTTGAAGACTGTCATAGTGCATCATGTTTATGTAGCAGTAAACATCTG
>Ga0123353_10013747_pt1 | contig 11615 bp, 11 predicted proteins | sample TergutLab28metaG_3_FD_92763 | JGI IMG/M metagenome (GOLD analysis project Ga0123353, IMG submission 92763) | Labiotermes labralis P3 segment gut microbial communities from Petit-Saut dam, French Guiana - Lab288 P3 | ecosystem: Host-associated > Arthropoda: Insects > Digestive system > Gut ... | reverse complement strand
TTTTTTTTTTTTTTTTATTTTTTTTGTTTTTTTTGTTGTGTTTTTTAATTATTTTTATATTTATAAAATTATATTAAATTGTGTATTTGTTTTTTTTTTTTTTGTTGTTTTGGGGGGGGGGGGGGGGGGGCTGTCATTTTGCCGATAGATTCATTCAAGAGATCTATCTATGTATCTATCTGAGTACTCTCTATAATACTGGCCAGAGGCCACTATAAACTTACAAAATCATACACACTGCAGTTACAGGTTGCTGGACATATATTCAGGAGTTGTCTGTATTTCTGCCCAAAGTTTTTTTTTTTTAACTAACACATATGTTTTATTTTTGTTTTTGATATTAAAAGCAGTCACCATGTTCAAAGCTGGAAACAGTGTTATAGAAAAGGTCCACGAACGCCTGGTGCATGGAGCCCTGAAAAATACTGAATACTAAAATTTGTGGTGGATTTTCCTGAACTAATTGTTGTCTTGATAGCAGTATTGAACATCCCTGTTACAAGATCAGGGAGTAACTAACAATTGTGGGGGGTGGGGAGCTGATTGATTATTATAAAGCCTTTGAAAAGACACACCATAATCATCAAATTTTAGTATGCAGCGGTGAGGTAAATAATGGCATATTTTATACATCTTTATCTGGTCATATGTGAAACTGTGCATATGAATATCGGTACCTGTGTGAAGAAAAGTCAACGTATGGAAGCTACTAGTTGCTTAGCTAGACAGTTTTTTTTAATGAATATGTATGCATATAAAATATGATATAATTTGCATTTCTGTCTCAGTGTACAAGTGAAACCTATTTTTCACCTTTCTTAATGGCTATACTGTGGTTTACATGAGAAAATTTATGAAAACGTACTAACACTATATTGACGTAGCCAGTTTGTGCCAAGGTTTCAGTAAATTATGTATATTTCCAACAAACACTATTTTTTGACATTTTCATTTTAAACTAGTCATCAGATATATCCAATATTTGCAACTACCTTCAGTAGAAATGTTTGTGTTTCTAGTAACAGGCTACAAGAAATGACCTTCTCATTGTCTGGGCGAAGCCATGTGAATATGTAGTCGTGAACGTGTAAACATTACAGAACTGAAACAAAAATTGTCTTCTAAATTTCTGCCTCTCATCCCCCAGAGTTAACCCTGACGAAAATTGTAAGAGTTTAATGACTCTGTACTTTGTTTTACTGGAAGATAGTGTTTGATGTAGTTGTAATTTTTTCGGCATTTCTCCAGAGTCCTACGTACCAGAACCTTAATGGTGCTGCTCTATTGCAGCCAAGTGTGAGTGAGGATGAACACACCATGCACACTATGATGATCACACCAGAGCTGCTGGGGCTTATACCATCATCGTCAGGGCATTCAGGTACGTAATCACAATTGTAAATCCCATCACTGAACCCAGACATCACATCTTGAAGTCAAATAATGTTGTTGTCATCGGGGGTTGTGACACGGTGGGTACCGACACTGTGGAGGAACCTACTGTGTCCCGATTTATGGTAACAGGTGGAGGCAAGATGAACCATTTGATTTGTCTGCATGCTGAATTTAAGACTTAATGTACCATTTTTTTTAAGTAGTGTATTGGAGTTGTCACAGACTTACATATCAGGTGGCAATTTACAAGATTGTATTGAAGTGATTCAGGTATACTCCATGCTGCCCCTGACTAGACATTTCAGGGAGGTCCCACTTCGAGACACTTCTGAGTCAGTACTAGCCTAACTTTTTTTTGGTAGTAGTTTTCCTCAGTCGTTCTGGACAACTACCGGGTAATAGCCTTGGGTTGGACCACAACTGCCTCCATCCTTGCATGCCTCTCTGATTTATTCACTCATCATCGCACCATATGATGCTGTACAGTGTGAACTACTGACAGCATTGTTAAATGAAGTATGGTTAAATGTAAATGGGAGTAGACTAGAAGTCTGTAGTGGTATTGCAGTATGCTCTATGTTTGTGTTCTGTAACAAACGTACTACAAATATATTAGTAAATGGGAAGAATGCAGTTGATGATTGACACTTGACAGACATTTGCATGAACACGTAGATGCGCAGATCCTCTCTGAACTAGTATTTTCCTTTCTGGTAGGAAGTGTGTGGAAGTTGATGTTTCTTTATTGATTGGTAATTGTATCAATGTGAGATTTGAGATTCTTGAGGTGTTGAATGTGAAGAGTACTCTTCAACATGTGGCACATAATGGGGTAAACATGTACCTCTCTTTCAGAGGCAGAGTTGTCTCCTAATTGCTGGTAAATTCCTTCCAGACTGCATGTTATTATATCTGAGAAAGATATATTCCTAGTCATTATGAGTCTTTTTGGACCTTGGAAAGGTGAAGTGTGGTGTAATTAAGATATTATGAAATTAGAAACCATGTGACTATAATAGGGCACCTCATGTTGTTAATACTGTCATATTTAGGAGGTTCAGTGGTTTGAGCATGTTACTGGGATGTCCAGACAAGGACGTTTGTGTGAAGATGTGCCATGGGAAATGGACTTCAGGAAGACCAGTAATAAGACAGAAGAATAGCATTAATATTGTTTTGTTACCTCATTCTTGAGGCAAATGCCCGCACAGAACTTCCAAATGGTGACAGCAGCCTCATTTCTCATCCATATCAGCTACAGTTTAATGTTCATCTTCCTGTCTGTATTGGTACTGTATAACGTCTGCAGTTGAAACAGTGCTGTGAAAGAACCTAAGCATTGATTATCCATGAGAGTGATGTGCCATGTAGCTGTAGAGTTATGCTGTGAGATTTGTGATAAGCTAACAGAGTTAGTGATTTCAGTACAATATGCAAGTAGTAAACACTTTAATACTTTTGCCGCTGCACATTCTTCCTTATGTGGGCCGGATAGCTCAGTATAGCAGCTGACTACGGGCTGGATGGTCTGGGATCGAATTCCAGTGGGGACGAGATTTTCTGCCCATCCAGACTGGCCCTGGGGCCCACTCAGCCTCCTGTAAAATGGGTACCGGGTCTTTCCTGGGGGTAAAGTGCGGCCAGGGCATGCTGCCTTCTACTCACCCCCTTCTAGTGTCGCGGTCATGGAAGAGTAGAGCTATGCCTCTACCCACCCTCTGGGCCACACAGGCCTGTAATGGGTTCACTTTACATTTACCTTTACATTCTTCCTTATAGATGTGAGTAGTGATGCTGGGAAAGGAGGACCAAAGACATGGACTCAGGAGGATATGGAGCTAGCCCTGGATGCTCTGCGGAACCACAATATGAGTTTAACTAAGGCGTCTGCAACATACGGTATTCCTTCCACCACCTTATGGCAGCGAGCCCATCGTATGGGCATTGACACACCAAAAAAGGAAGGCCCCACAAAATCCTGGACGGAAGAAAATCTTAATAATGCACTGGAAGCATTACGAACCGGAACAATCTCTGCCAACAAAGCTAGCAAAGCATATGGTGAGTTTCATTGGCCATACGAATCTTTGTTGACCTGTTGTTGGCTGTATAAAACGGTATCTTTTGTTCATCTTTCTAGAGGTCATTCTTCTAACACTTTCACATGCCCAAGATGTCAGCCACACTGTCCAAACAGTTGTACCCAAATGGCTACCAAAAAAAAAAGTAGAAACCAAGTTTTAACTTCTGAAGTTTTATTATTGTCTTTATTCTTTGATCAGAGCATTTTTTCTTTCTGTTGCAGGTTTGAGAATAAGAACTTACATATACATGTTTTATAAACTACAATTCAAGTAAAGAATGCATTTATGAATAAATTAGAACCATCTATTTGTTACAGGTATACCAAGTAGCACCCTGTACAAGATAGCAAGGCGTGAAGGAATTCGTTTAGCTGCACCGTTTAATGCAGCACCCACTACCTGGAGTCCAGATGATCTGGAACGAGCTTTAGAATCCATCCGTTCTGGTGCTACATCAGTCCAGAGAGCATCAACAGAGTTTGGTATCCCAACTGGAACTTTATATGGCCGTTGCAAGAGAGAAGGCATAGAATTATCACGTTCAAATCCAACTCCTTGGTCGGAAGATGCCATGGGTGAGGCCTTAGAGGCCGTTCGTGTTGGACAAATGAGTATCAACCAAGCAGCCATCCATTATAATTTACCGTATTCATCTTTGTATGGTCGGTTCAAGAGGGGTAAATATGAAGCTGAAGGACACCATCCGGATGATGGGCCTTCACCGCCACCACCACCACCACCTCAGGTGATGGTAGTACCATACCAGCAGCCACCTCAACAACCACAACCTCCCCCACACAATCAGCACCTCCCTCCACAACCTCCGCAACATCATTCTCCTCAACAGCAGCAGCAGCACCCGATGTACCAGCAACACAGCAACAGTTGAGGGGTGTACATGCATGATGAAGGTAAATTGCCTCCTGCCTTCCTGCTTCCATCTTAGCTTCCAGGAAAACAGCAGTGTGTGTCAGCTTGGCTATTGGGGCACAGCTGAACTCTCTAACGCAAACAGGAATGTTGCGGACTGTAGTGTGTCGTATTGTACCCACAGAAAGACTTCAGGTGTGAACAGGATGAGTGATTAGCATGGAGTAAGTGTCAACCAACTCAGCATCAAAAAGATACTGCTTTAATCCATGACTTTTTCATTCCTGTGCCATAAATCATCCCAGTTGCATGAATAGGTTTTGTTATCCAAGCCACATTGTAACAGATAATTCATTTGAGATGTGAGTGCAGGTAAAAGACATCATCATTTCATTATAAATGCAGATCATTTGAATCTATTTTCATTCTGTAACTGTGGAGGAGAGTCCACCTTGACTTCTGGAAAAGCTGACCATTGCTCAGCTAGTCACAAAATCCCCTGTGTTTTGTGGAATCCACAAATTCCTTACTATGCTCCCATTGTCCTGCCACTGCCCCCCCCCCCCTTGCCCTGCCATCAGAAGTGAGATGAATCTGTCAACACCCCTCTATCCTAATTAAGATCCATTCTCATATTATTGGCAGTCTACCCTTAGGTATTCCAAGTGGTCTTGTTCTATCAGGTTATCCCACAAGGCTTTGAGTGTATTTCATTTATGCGTACCATACCTCTTTCATCCTTTGTTTCATTGACCTGATAATACAGGCAATGGGTACATGTTGTGAAGCTCCTCATTACACCTTTTTCTCCAGCTTGCTGTTCGTTCCTGCTCTCTACATCCACATATTCTTCTTGGCACTATGTATGCCAAATCTGAGACCCAGTGTAACATTTTGTAACATGCTGGTCTCATAAACTGAGGATTTTTTAGTACACTGCTAAATTCCTAAGCTGGAGGACCACCTGTTGTCATCTGGCCATATATTCACAAGCATATCCCTTGAGAGAAAACAGCAAGCTTGTGAGATCACCAATGGTGATCGTGTGAATGCATTTGTATTGTTCAGTTTTTTTGACTCTTTGATCAGTTTTTACCAAACTGTTGTGAATAGTATGCCTCTAGAGGCCACCCCATTGCCATGCTTTGTAGTGTTTTGCAATGAGCAATAAGAATATGGCAGACCCACAAGCTTGCATCCTTGGACTGACACTAACTTGACATGTCTTTTGTGTCTTGAAATATGTGGTAATAGATCTCAAGAAATTACATCTTTTGTTATTTTTATTTGTCTAAATTAACAATGTGTTGGCCATGTGGAGGAGTGATACCTGTGTTTGCAGATTGGAGGGTAGTCATATCCATTGCATTTTACTGCCTTCCATCTGCTCCGTGTGAACACATCTCCCTAGTGTTTCACAGCCATTTTATTTTACACATTGTGATTATAAACATCTGTTAATGAATTTTTGTTAACTTAACTGCAAGGAAAGAAATACTCCATACATAACAGTGTTCAAATATATGTTACAGAACTGTTGCTTAATGACATGAACTTTGATATGATTTCATTTTGACGGACTTTATAAAATTAATCTTCAATAAGTTTTCATAGGTAAATACTACATCTTGGATATGTATGGAAATGTGACATTAAAGCCTCACACTGTATAGATCAGGCCTTCTCATTCTCTGGGCCGCTTGAGGTCTGCAAAATTACCCCAACCCCCTTCTCTGCGTAATTTAGTCAACAAATAAACTTACTGAATTTTTTTGAAACATGCTGCACAATCTCCGTTTTTCCTCCATTTATTTCATGATGTTATCCTATTTGGTTCATAAAATATTAAAATTTTACATAAAGTGTGTGCTAAAATTTAAATTTCCAAATTCAGTGCCAGATGGTTAAAATAATTGCAAGTGACAAATTAATGCACTGTCAACAACCATCATTTCCAAGATGTGGTAGGCTGCTTCATCCAAACAGCTGTGCTGCGCCTCAGAGAAGCACTTAGAATGCCTTCAAATTTTGTCTCCTTTTCAAAACAGTAGAGTTTTTTGTTTTGCTGTTGTCTTTCTTTGATCAAAGAGTGCATATATATACACAGGCACACACCAAAGAAGATCTAAAATTAACATATTTTCTGTAACAATTCTGCAGCAGCAGGGAGTTGCTATCATTTAGTTTAGCTCCAGGTGTAGGCAGGGTGCCATTTCAAAAAGTTTTAAAGGGTTTAATGAGAATAATGAGATAACAAATTTGGTAAGGAAAATTGCTGAGTAAAATATGCAGGTTTAATTACATTTCAGTACGCTGTCATCATTTATAACCTAGCGGCCTCTGAACTGATGAGGAAGGGTGATTGTTAACCCAAGATCTTCACCAGCAGGTGGAAATAGTTATTACATTGATGATCTGGCTGCATTACTGCTAGAGACCAGAGTGTAGGGTTTTACCTGCATGAAATAGTGCCTGACAGAAAAACAACTTTTAATTGCAATAAGTAATTGCTGGTATTCAAAGTTGGAGATTAATATTTTTTAATAAATATACTGTTGCGGCTATTTAAAGTGGGATTTGTATTTCAAAGTCCTGAGATTGGAATTAGTAATATTTTGTACAAGGTCTTTAGTTAATGTGGCAGCTGTACTTAGTCACTTCCCACCTTACATCTGAGCAGTTGTCAGATAAAATAATGACCCCATGTAAATCTAATAAAACAGGTGACAGGTTTGTGTTTACCACAGTCATAAACCATATGTTTCCATACTCCTTTGGATAAGAACTACAGTTGTACAGATTACCATTTGGGAAACCGTAGTTATGGTCATTTGCTGTAGCTCAGAAATAAACTCCTGGTCATTTTCAGTTAAATATAAATTGCTGAGATTTTTGATGTCATGAAAATTTACTGCACTGTGTGGTTGTATTGTAACATGTGGCAGTTGAGTAAGAAAATGGTTAAAAATTGTGAGGTGAGTTGGTTGACGGCTGTGAGAAGAATGCATATGAATGGTAGTGAATGTGCTAGGAGTAATAAGAGTGTTCCATCGGGTGCATATGTTTGTGATGGGTGGAACAGGTAACAGGTATACATTCAAACAAATCCAGTGAAATTAATTTGAAAAAGTGGTCAGTGTCCACAAGTATTACAGCATGCAAAATATGACTGTAATTTGAATTTGTGTTGCATTTAGTTTTCTCCAGTTAATGGAGCCATGAATTGGTGTAGTGACTAGGCTACAGTCTCGATAACCATGGAATCACAGTTGAGTTCCCAGCAGGGACAAAAGTATTTTTCTTCAGCTCTGGGGTCCACCTAGCCTCATATCCAGTGGGCAGTAAAGGACTGTTTCACTGTGGGTCAGAGCCTGAGCCTGACCATTCACATCATCCAGGTGTAATGTTAATATTACCCGAAGCTGTACATCCACCCCCCCATATGTCTTCACAGTCAGGTGACCAATTAAGCAATGGGACAACTTTAACTTCTCCTCTGCGTTTATACTCATCAGCTGTGAAAATTTTACATGTTGCTTGAAATGACAAATACAAGTATTTTCATTCTTTTTATATTTTTTAATTTATTGTGTCATAAAGTTTGTATGTATATATTGTGGAGCACACTATAATGAGTGTGCAGATTTTTATACAGATTTTTTTTTTGAGCCAATGTTAATAATATCTTCATATTTTATTTTATCTTTCCATGTATTTTCATTTTACAGTGGACTTCTACTTCGTTGCAATAAATCAGAGTAAAATAAAATGTACTTAAAATGCAACATTAACTGAAAAATCATCACTGACATCTACTAGCCTAGGAATGATTTATCAGTTACAGATACAACATACAATAAAATTTAAATGACTAATAATGGTGCAGCAAGCTGTTAAATTTGTTATTGAAATGTGTGTTTTTGCGTGTAAGTTTGTTTATAATCAAGGCAGTTTAAGCTTGAGAGTCCACTGTAAAATACATGAATATTTTTCTTCTAAATCTCAGGCAGACTTTCTGAAAGTCTGTAATGTGTTGCATTGACACTTGCTCCAACATGACTGTACTGTGTCTCTTTGTGGTAGCGGAGAAAGAGAGCTCATCTTTTTATGTAGTGAACACCAGAATGCTGTGAACACAAGAAATGCAGGCTGAGAGATACAGTAGCATAACATTGTCATTTTGTAGAGAACTTAGATACAGTCTATCTGGTCTTGGCAGATCAAGTGTTTGGGGAAACAACAATGCAGTGGGGCAAGACATAATTTCCCCAAGTTCAAGGGTTGGGAGTTATATATCTTGTGTTTCTATCAGATTTTACACTACTTGCTTTCTGTCCATTATTAGAATCTTTCTGGAATAAAGGAAAGGTACATGTGAAAGAAAGGAAATTGTGTCTTTTGTGTGAAGTATTACAGTGAGTTTTCTTACAAATGTGCACGTGTGCAAATTTGCCAGGCCGGGACAAATTGCATAGTTTACTTGATGGCTTTGCTGTTAAGAGAACTCACTGTGTAATACATAGGATTGGAACTGGTTATTCAGTTCACATTCTCACAACCTGTTTCCCTAAGATGTGTTTTAATGTCCTAGAATTCCTTTGATCCAGATGCTGGTACTCCAGATATCTTGATACTTCAGCAGATGAGGAAAAATATCCCAAGTCTCGAAGTCCCCCAAAAAGGCTTTGAAGTGTGTATGTCTGCGTCAACCGTAGTGGTATCTCCTGACCACCTGTCTCCTATACCATTAACTTCTGCTGCTAAAACTCCTGACCCAAAGTCTCCTGGTCCTTCAGCATCCATGGTTGCAACTAAAGAAACTCCAGAAAATGTAGAAATGGACCTTGACGCCCCTGGACCAGCAGCTCAAGATGTCTAAATGGAACACTGATAGTTTTGCAGCCTGAGTATAGCAGCAGTTAGAATTTAGGTCAGTATAGATATTGTTTGATAATCCAGAATATTTATTTGATAATCCACTACCACTCTTTTCCTGTTGGGTACCAGAATGAAAGAATTATACTGTATTATCATCCCATTTTATTTATAGACTATGCTCCTTCATACATAAGCAGGAGGTTCAATGCACAATTCTTTTTCCAGATATTGTCAGCTGTGATTTATAATTTGTTTAAGGATGCTGTCAACAGTGCAAAGTAGCGTTAAGTTGTAGGATTTGTGAATAATGAACAGGAAAAGAATGTGGAAGGAAGTTGTCACTGCATTTGCTTGGAGTGACTGAAGAAAACTGGAACCACTGTTGAGCAGAGAACTAGAACACAGCTGCCAAATGGGACACTACTATTCCCATTCTCGTCCTTTTCAATTTGTCATTCATAATAATCCTCTGGTTGTAGGAGCTGAGAAGCTTTATTAATTATGCAAAAGTGAATTGACTGCTGAACATCAAATACACATCTGGTTTAGTTACAGCCAGCTCACATTCTGATAACCCCCTCTTTGAAATATATTTGAATTTCAGTTGTCACAAATCTTCCAAGAAGTTTCCCCATCAAAAAATCATATTCTTATGGAACCTAACGATGCAGAGCCATTTCCACAAATAGCCTAGCACTGATACCCCACCCCTACACCTGTCATTTAGCATTTAATTTGAAAATTGTCTATGTTCCATGCAGTAAGAGAAATCACCATTACTACACCAACTGCACTATAGATAACAATGACATGCAATGTGTGGTAAACCTCTTTCATGCTTGGGCTCTTTTCGGCCATCTGATTTTGGCGCAGTTGCTGATATATGCACACAGCATGGATAATTTCAATATGCACCTGCCCAGAAGGCAGAAATTTTTACAATTAAATACATCCCTGAAGATGACCAAAAAAGGCCACGAAATGTAGGAGGTTTGCCACATGTCTGTATATCACTAATTATTGTGCGGTTGTTGGTGTATATACTCGTGTGTATATATATATATATAGTGACTTGGCATTTAATGTTACCCCATCTGTGCCTAGGTCTCCGCAGCAAACTCCTTCCATAATGTTTTCTGACCAAGAATATGTTTTTTAGACAATTTCCTTTACTTGTGGTGTATTTCTCATCTCTTCCATATAACTTACTGCTCCTCTCATCTTTCTTGATCAGATTCCCCTAACCAGAAAGTTACGAATTATTTACCTTGTTTGTCGTTCAGAATTCCATCCCCCGCCCCCCTCTCAAATGCCCTCAGTCTGTGTTCTGCCCTGCTGGTTTGGAGACCAACAACTAGTAGAGCTATGGCTGTGTTATTTACATTTTAATATTTACATGTTCCGATCGCATGTAACAAGACAGTATTCCGAAATGATCTCAAGCAACCATTTTCCTTTTCCAGAGTTTTCATTATCAGTACCAGTTTTTGGAACCCTCGTGTTACCTTTTCTGTATGGGTGTGAAACTTGGTCTCTCACACTTAGAGAGGAACATAGGCTGAGGGTGTTGAAGAGTAGGTTGCTGAGGAAGATATTTGGGTCTCAGAGGGACGAGGAAACGGGAGTGCAGAAAACAACGTAATGAGGAGCTTCGTTATCTATATCCTTACCAAACATTATTCGGGGGACCAAATCGAGAAGAATGAGATAGGGGGGTCACTTAGCACGTATGGAGGAGAGGAGAGATGCATACAGGGTTTTGGTGGGGAGACCTTAGAGAAAGAGGCCAACTTGGGAAGATAATGTTTACATGGATCTTAAAGAAGGTGAATGAAGGAGCATGGACTGGATTGATCTGGCTGTGGATAGGGACAGGTGGCAGACACGAATGCGGTAATGAACCTTTGAGTTCCATAAAATGCGGGGAATTTCGTGAGGACTGCTGCATGAAGTTAGTTAGAATTTTTGTATTCAGGTATAAATTTTTAACCACTCTTAACTAAAATATTGTAGAAATCTTTATTAGTCATGACTGGCTATTGTTTATTTCTAAAAGTCTTTCCCATAATCCAGAAAAGCAATTAGATTTGGTAAGTTCGATTCCCAGTGTTTCCGAGTTTAGTGATGGAAATGCGATCTGTACATGACCCACCTCTTATGAACCCGTTCTCTGCCTTCGTCTAAACTGTGTTCAGATATAGTGTTTATTCCTCGTGTGATATCTTCGCAGATATTTCGTATTCAGAATTACACAAACTTATACATATGTAATTTTCACGTTCCTGTCTTGTTTCTCTTCCCATAGACTGGGGGGGGGGGGGGGTTGCTTTTTTTTGGTTGGGGGGAAGCAGTTTAAAAAGCCTTGCATTCCGACCATTTTTTTTTTTT
>Ga0123353_10013746_pt1 | contig 11615 bp, 12 predicted proteins | sample TergutLab28metaG_3_FD_92763 | JGI IMG/M metagenome (GOLD analysis project Ga0123353, IMG submission 92763) | Labiotermes labralis P3 segment gut microbial communities from Petit-Saut dam, French Guiana - Lab288 P3 | ecosystem: Host-associated > Arthropoda: Insects > Digestive system > Gut ... | reverse complement strand
TACGTACTCGTCATCGAAACGGTCAGTTCGAGCAGTACTGGGAAAACTATGCCGCCGCCTAATAACTTTTATGACGCACACCCTAACAATAGAATACCCGTGAAATATCCGGAGCAGTTCTGGTATTATTATTGTTTTTTCTGCCTGGATATTCATTCGCAGTAGAATATCCATGAAATATCCGGACGAGGAGCGGCGTGTGACTATTGAACTGAAAAATACCCTAAATCTGCCCAAAACTTCTTTCAGCATGAAGGCCAATCTGCCGCAGCGCGAACCCGAAATGCTGCGGCACTGGGAGGAAATAGACGTTTACGGAAAAATCCGCGCGGCCCGCACAGGCGCTCCGTCATACGTTCTGCACGACGGTCCTCCCTACGCCAACGGCATGATTCACATGGGAACCGCCGTTAACAAGATCATTAAAGATATCATTGTCAAGTCGCGTTCAATGATGGGTTTTGACGCGCCATACGTTCCCGGCTGGGACTGTCACGGCCTGCCGATAGAAATCAAGGTGGAGGAAAAGCTGGGCGGGAAAAAGGCCGAAATGACAAAGGCCGCAATCCGGCGTGAATGCCGTAAATACGCTGAAAAATACATAGAAGTTCAGCGGCAGGGTTTCAGGCGGCTGGAGGTTTTCGGCGAGTGGGCCGACCCGTATCTGACCATGAGTTACGATTACGAGGCGGATATCACCCGCGCCTTCGGCTGCTGCGTCGAAAAAGGTCTCGTATATAAAGGACAAAAGCCCGTGCATTGGTGCGTTTCATGTCAGACGGCGCTTGCCGAGGCTGAAGTCGAATACGAGCCGCACGCCAGTCCCTCTGTTTATGTCGCGTTTCCGATGGCATCCGACCTTTCCGACATTGATCCGAAACTCGCGGAAAGCGACTGGTCGGTGGTGATCTGGACGACGACGCCGTGGACGCTTCCCGCCAATCTTGCGATCGCACTGCATCCGGAATACGAATATTCCGCGGTGCGCGCCGGCGGCAAAGGTTATATCATGGCGACGGAATTGTTTGCGCAGGTCGCTGCGAAGCTCGGCTGGAGCGGGGCGGAAGAAATCGCGCGTTTTAAGGGAAAGGTTCTTGAGAGCCGCAAGGCGCGGCATCCTTTCATCAATCGAGAATCGCTTGTCGTGCCGGCGAACTACGTTACGCTCGAAGCAGGAACGGGCTGCGTTCATACCGCGCCGGGACACGGTTACGACGATTACGTCACCGGCGTCAATTACAGGCTTGACATCTACTGCCCTGTCGACGGCGCCGGACGCTTCATGAAAAACGTCGAACATTTCGCCGGCGAACTGGTCTTTGATGCGAATGCCAAAATCGTGGAACTTATGCGCGGAAACGGTTCGTTGCTTCAGGGTGAAAATTTTGAACACTCCTATCCGCACTGCTGGCGCTGTCATCATCCGGTGATTTTCCGCGCGACGCCGCAGTGGTTTATCGCAATGGACAATGGGCACCTGCGTGAAACAGCGCTGGAGGCGATAAAGAAAGTCCGCTGGATTCCGGCCTGGGGCGAGGAGCGCATCCGCAACATGGTAAAAGACCGGCCCGACTGGTGCATTTCACGCCAGCGCGCCTGGGGCGTACCGATCACGGCGTTCTATTGCAAAGACTGCGGCGAAACGCTGCTCGATAAAAAAGTGATCGATCATGTCGCCTGCATTTTCGCCAAAGAGGGCGCGGACGCCTGGTATCTGCGTCAGGCGGCCGATCTCATACCGGAAGGAACCGTCTGCGCAAAATGCGGCGGGAAAAATTTTAAACAGGAATTCGATATTCTGGACGTCTGGTTTGATTCCGGAAGCAGCCACCTGGCGACGCTTGGAAAGCGCGGCGACATGCCTTGGCCCGCAGACCTTTATCTTGAAGGCGGCGACCAGTATCGCGGCTGGTTCCAGAGTTCCCTCCTGATTGCGACTGCGCTGACGGGGCAGGCGCCGTATCGCGCCACGATTACGCACGGCTGGACGCTGGACGAAAAAGGCCGCGCCATGTCCAAATCCAAAGGAATCGGCATCGATCCCAACGATCTTGTCAAGGCGCGCGGCGCGGAGATCGCGCGGCTCCTGGTGAGTTCGGTCAGCTATGTCGAAGACATACGCATCTTTGACGAACTTCTCGACCGGCTCGGCGAAGCCTACAGGAAGATTCGCAACACCTGCCGCTTTATGCTTGGGAACCTGGGCAACCAGCAGGACGCCGCGCGCCCGCGTTTCAATCCTGAAACCGACCGCCTGCCGTATGAAGAAATGCTCGAAATCGACCGCTGGGCGGTTTCCCGGACGGAACGCCTCACGCGGGAATGTGTAAAGGGCTATGAAGATTACCAGTTCCACCGGGTTTACAACGCGCTTTACAACTTCTGCACCGTCGATATGTCGGCGTTCTATCTCGATATTTTAAAAGACCGGCTCTACACGGCGGCGACACATTCTCCCGCGCGCCGCTCGGCCCAGACGGCGCTCTGGACGATCCTTGACGCCCTCGTCCGGCTGCTTGCGCCGGTGCTTTCCTTTACCAGCGAAGAAGTCTACTCCGCGATGTATGAAGGACTGCCGGCGGCCGGCAAGGCTGAATCCATACACACGCTGCTTTTCCCCGAATTCCGGACGCAGCCTGAAGCTGAATCGCTGCTGGCGGAATGGGAAAAAATCCGTGTCATACGGGAACCCGTTTTAAAGGCGCTTGAGGAAATCCGCCAGGGCGGAGCGATAGGAAATTCGCTCGAAGCCAAAGTGCGTATCCGCGCATCGGAGGAAAACGCGGCGGTGCTTTCGCGGCATAAGGACGATCTGCGCTATATCTTCATTGTGTCGCAGGCGGAAGTCGCCGTGGACACCGCGGCGAAAGACGGCCTTGAAATCGAAGTAACGAAAGCCGGGGGCGCGAAATGTGAACGCTGCTGGAACTACAGCCCGGCGGTCGGCGCGGACGCGGAATTTCCGGCGCTCTGCGAACGCTGCGTCCGGGTAGTGAAAGAAATGGCGGATCTGAAACAGCCATGACCGATCAAAAACCGAAAACCGAAAATCGAAAATGGTTGTGGTTTCTGGCAGCTCCGGTGATCCTGCTGCTGGATTACCTTACGAAAATCTGGGCGATAGACGCGCTTCGAACGCCGCGACGGTCCATCGAAGTCATTTCAGGATATTTCAGTTTTTCATACGCCGAAAACACCGGGGTCGCTTTCGGATTTTTCGATTCCGCCGAATACGCCTGGAAGACTTACGCGCTTGCGGCACTGGCAATCGCGGCGGTTGCGGCGATTGTTTATTACTATCACAAAAGTCCTTCCGACAGGAGGCTGCTGCATTTCGCGCTGGCGCTGACGACAGGCGGCATTCTTGGAAATCTCGGCGACAGGATCTTTCGCGGATACGTCGTTGATTTCATCGAATGGCACATCCGCGATTCTTTTTACTGGCCTAATTTTAATATCGCGGATTCGGCCATTTGCGTGGGAATTGCGCTTTTGATGATAGACGCCATTAAGAATCCGGACAAGTGACCATTTCCATAAAAGAGGTGGACATGAAAATCACAGCCTTATTTGCCGTGTTTCTGATCTGCGTGCCGGCGTCCGTTGCGGCGGCGGATTTTGACGGAGCGCTTTCAGGGATGGAGCGGCGGTACGCGACGGCGGACACGGCCGCGGGAAGCTTTAGGCAGATTTATCGCGCTCCCGGAATATTGCAGGAGGAAACTGGCGTTTTTCTATTAAAACGGCCGGGACTGATGCGCTGGGAATCCCGGACGCCGGAGGAAAAATTATTTGTCGCGGACGGGAAGGATTGCTTCATCTATGCGCCGCGCGACCGGCAGGTGACTACACATCCGCTGACGCCGGCCGATCTTGCGCGCACGCCGTTCGCTTTTCTGCTGGGCGGCGGTAATGTACGCCGCGACTACACGGCGGAGGATGAAACGGAATTTAAACCGGCGTTTTCCGATACGGTTCTTTTGCGCCTTACGCCTGTCCGGGATAACGGGGAATACAAGTTTGTGACGCTTGAGCTTGACGCGAAGACGTTTGATATCCGGCGGGTCGTCATCCGCGAACAGAGCGACACTACGATGGAATTTCTTCTCGCCGACATTGTCCTGAACCGGAAAACAAACGCCCGTGATTTTCAGTTCAGGCCGCCTAAAGGCGTGGAAATCGTGCGTGTGCTTGAAGATTGATCAGCCCGGATATTCATGGGGAAATGAAAGCCGTACCGGCAAAACAGATGGAGGCAAATAACAATGAAATTGCGCGATAAAATCAATTCGGATCTTACGGCGGCAATGAAGGCTAAAGAAGCCGACCGCCTGAGCGTTTTACGCATGATGAAGTCGGCAGTCAAAAATAAGGAAATAGAAAAGATAGGTGAACTGGAAGACGCGGAAGTCATGCAGACGCTGGTGTCGCTGATAAAACAGCGCAGGGATTCCATCGAACAGTTCACCAGGGGCGGACGGCCGGAACTGGCGGCAAAGGAAGCCGCGGAGATAAAGATAATTGAAGAATATCTCCCCGCCGCCGTCAGCGACGATGAAATCGCCGAAGCAGTCGCCGCCGCCATCTCGGAACTGGGCGCGGTATCCATAAAGGACATGGGCAAAGTTATGAAAGCGTGCATGGCGAAATTCGCCGGCCGCCCGCTGGACGGCGCAGGGCTCAGCGAACTCGTAAAAGCAAAGCTGGGTTAGAATTATTTCAGTATCCGGCAAACCGCTCCGAGCGCCGCCAGGAAAGCGGCGAGGTGAAATAATGTCCACAGCAGGTAACGGCGGGCCAGACGATCCGGATCGATGTTCGAAAGTATGAAGTGGCGTCCGTGTTGTTGATATTGACCGCGTCGTTGTATATTTCACGCCGGTCGGCGAGGCCGTTTTCCAGCATGGAGATGCGCTGCTGGAGCTTCGTGAAATTTTCGTTGGACCGGAGTTCCGGGTAGGCTTCGGCGACGGCGAACAGCCGGGCGAGGCTCCGTTCAAGGGCGCCTTCCGCCTTGCCAAGCGCGCCGATGTCCTGCGCCTCCTGCGCCGTGTGGACCCTGGAACGCGCCTCTATCACAATCTGCAGAGTTTCCTGCCAGGCTGTCACTTTACATCACTGGCCGCCCAGATACCAGTCAAAGAATGGGAACCCCCAGAATAGGGCGGCGGCGGCGGCGATGCCGAGGAATACTCCAAATGCCAGCCTGGTCTGCATGTTGGCCTTTCCCATAAGCTGCATGGATACGCCGACAATGAAACCAAGCAGCGCTCCGGCGAAAATCGTCAGAAGGGCGAGGCGATAGCCCAGAAACGCCCCGACCATCATCATCATTTTCACATCGCCGAGGCCAAGTCCGTCGCGCCGGCGTAGTCTCTTGTAAATAAACGCCACCAGGTATAACAACCCTCCGCCGAAAAGCGCGCCGATTACCGAACCGAGCCACGGCCAGACGAGAGGAATGCCTTCGAGCCCCATAAGCGACACCGCTTTTACTTCCAGTACGCCGAGATAGACAGGAAACGCCTGAAAATGGCTCAGTAAAATACCCGCGACGGTTCCCGGAATTGTCAGGACGTTAGGAAGAATCTGGTGATGATAGTCGGTAAAAACAAGCACGATGATAACGGCAAGGAACAGGGAGTTGACTAAAGTCGGCGGATTAAAGTCCCAGACGCGGGCTGAAGCGAAAAAGGCGAGACCGGTCAGGAGCTCCACGAAAGGGTACTGTATGGAAATGGGCGTTTTGCAGAAACGGCATTTTCCCCGCAGAACAAGCCATGAGACTACCGGGATGTTGTCGTATGGCTTTATGGTAGTCCCGCATTGCGGACAGACCGAACCTGGCCGAACAATCGACTTTTTCAGCGGGATACGATAAATGCAGACGTTCAGGAAACTTCCGATAATGAGCCCGAACAGGGTATAAAAAATCAGCCAAAGCGTATCAATAGACATATCTCAATCCTCACTCTTTTCCGTTCGAAAGTACGGTTTGCGCGCCGGAGCTTTATTTCCAACAGGTTCCTCCTCTGCAGCAAATGCAGAAAGGCTTCCATTGCACCCAAATATAATAAGTCAATTTCGCCCCGCCGGTCAATCAGACGATCCGCCTATGTCGCACGCCCGTTCCGGCGGCAGATTTTCATAATTGCCGATTCAGCGGCGATTGTGTATTGTTTCAGGTCGCCAACAGCGGCAAACCGGGCGAAAGAGAAAACATTGAAGGTATCTGAAACAGTTTCTCACGTTCCATCGTATTAAAGGCTGTCTGATTGCGGTTACGTTTGCTTTATTAATTACTCGAAGGAGTCCGTTATGAAAGTATGTTCGGCTTCGCTGCGGCGCGTGGTTGCGTCGGGCCTGATTTTGGCATTCACAATCCTTCCTCTCCCATCCGCCATGGCGCAGGGAAACGCCTCGTCCACCGACGGGCTTCCACCGCTTCCGCTGAGCCCCATTGAAAAAGCTCGGGAGGATGGAACGGCGCTCCCTCTTTCGTTGGTTGAACTCACCAAGCTGGTATTGCAGAATAACCTCGACATCGCCATCCAGGATACCAACGAGGAGTTAAGGCGGCTGTCGCTGTTGCAGACGTACGGGTCTTACGACCCGACGTTGACGGGAAGTTTCTCCACCAGCTCAAACAGGAGCGTCAGCACCAGCGCCTTCGACACTTCCGCCGCCGGCACTACAACAAGAGATTCGCTTAGCATGCGCCTTACATACAGGCAAACAATGAAAACCGGCGGAACGTTAAGCTCGACCTTGTCCGCTTACGACAGAACCGCGACCAACTCTAACTCGTCGACGCTCAATCCAAATTATTCCAACAATTTGCAGTTCCAATACCAGCAGCCCCTCTGGCGCAACCTGCGGGTTGACAACACCCGGAACCAGATAAAACTGGCCAACCTGGATATCGAACTAAACGACGTCCAGTTCAAACAGAGCGTTACCAGGACAATCGCTGACGTTCAATCGAGGTACTGGGACCTGGTTTCCGCCATCCGCAACTATGAAATTCAGCGCAATTCGGTAACACTGGCGCAGATGAACCTGCGCGACAACCGGAGAAGACTGGAAGTGGGAACCATCCCGCCCATAGATGTCACCACGGCGGAAGCCCAGGTGTCGTCGCGTGAACTTAGCCTGATTTCAGCGGAAGACCAGATCCTTCAGACACAGAACAACCTGCGGCAGTTGGTGTCCAGCGACAGAAATTCCGACATCTGGAAAAAAGTCATCGTACCGACCGATACCCCTGATTTCAGGGAATACAAGATCGACGCCGATACGGCGGTCTCCATTGCGCTGCAAAACCGTCCCGAGATGGAACAGTCGAGAATCAGCGTGACCCGGCTTGACCTGCAAAACCGCTTATCGCGTGAGAGCAAAAAATGGGGAGTGGACCTTACCGCCTCATTTCAGATGAGCGGAAGCGCCGGGCAAATTAATCCTAATTCTGATCCTAATAGACCAAATTTCACCAAACCTAGTATGATCGGCGGATTTCCGACTGGTTACAAGGTAATGTTTTCCGAACCTAACACTAACTGGTCGGTTGGATTAAATATAACCGTTCCAATGAAGAACCGGCAGCTTGACGCGCAGCTCGCCACGCAGGAGATCAATAAACGCCAGGAATTGATGCGGCGACGGCAGCAGGAACAAAGCATCCAGGTTGAAGTCCTCAACGCGCTTCAATCGCTTGAAAGCAGCCGCAGGCAGGTAGCCGCGGCGGAAATCGCGCTACGGCAGGCCCGGGAACAACTTGACGGAGAAGAAAAACGTTTTGAGGCCGGCCTGAGCCAGAACTACAGGGTGCTTGAAGTGCAGCAACAGCTTTCGAACCAGGAATACTCGGAACTACAGGCGCTTATCCGTTACAAACAGGCCATAATTACTTTGCAGAGAGTGATGAACAACCTGCTTGAAGCCAGCGAATTTTCCGTCGCCAGGGGAAGTTCCATGAACGTTCCCCCTCTTTATTAATTTCCTCGTTTACCAGCGCCCGCACGGTTGACCCGTGCGGGCGCCTGTATCATTTTTCCGGATTCCAGTAAACCAGCGCGGAACATACTTCTTTCGGCCAGACGTAAACGCCGTCCTTCCATGAAAGCCTTCGGCGGAGCAGATCGATAAGAAACCGATCGTGTTCATCCACGCCGGCAAGGTACATCTCACGTTTCAGCCTTTGCAGCGCGGCATCAATATTCGGACTAACGCGCGGTTTCCAGTAACCCGTATTTTCCATAAGGACGTTTGCGTAGATGCCCATCTGTATCAGTACGTTGTAAGCGATTGCGAAATTTGGGCTGTCAAACGGCTGCCCCCACAGGCGCCGCGCAGCTTCGGCCTGAACACAGTCGCCGGCGGTCGCGCGAAGCAGCAGAAAACAGGTCCGCCGGGTGTGTTTTTCCATGCCGCGAATAAACGCGGCGAAATCCGGGCAGCCATACATGGCGTGCGAACACAGGGAAAAATCGTGCGGCTCCACATCGACATCCGGCCAGGTGCCCTGCACGACGGAAACATTGGAGACATTTTCCGCGGCCATGTTTTCATGCAGAACGGAAAGCATTGATTCCGACGGATCGACGGCCGTAACCCGCCGGACATGCCGCGCCAGCATCATCGACCACGCGCCGGTACCCGTGCCTACATCCAGCACCGTGGAGTCGGCGTCTACCCGCGAAAGGATGAACTCGCGGCTGGAGTCGTTCTGCCGCCATCGTTCGCGGACGCCTTCATGAAACCTGTGCGCCCGGTCGGTCCAGGGATCTTTTCCCTCACCGGTCTCACGTCTTTTCCGGCGATCAACATCTCTGATTTCCACCAGTTCTTTCCACAGGGCGTTCCAATCCGTAACTTTTTCCATATCCTTATTCCAGAAGCAGAATTTCCCGAATTTCACCAAGCAGGCCCGGCGCGCAGATCACACAATGTTTTTCATCGATGCGTTCGCCGCCGCCGCGGGTCAGAAAGCGCGCGCCGCTATGCCGGGCTGCAACCTGGGCGGGGGCGTAGTCCCACTCCATGCCGCGTCCGCTCAGCCAGATGTCTGTTTTGCCGCGGGCCAGCATTATAATGTTGTACGCGCCGCCGTAGCATCGCACCGTCCAGCACTTTTTGGTGAGCCGGCGCACGGCATCTTCCGGCCATGAGTTCCACGCGGCGTTAAAGCCGCTGACGGTGAGAATCGCTTTTTCAAGCCGCGCAACGGACGACGCCGCGGTTTTAGAATCGTTCCAGAAACAACCTATGCCGTCGGCGGCGTAAAGCGTTTCGTCAAGACACGGGCAGTGAATAACCCCGGCGGCGACATGTCCGTCAATCTCAAGTGCGATCTGTACGGCCCAGTGAGGATTGCCGCGCACGAAGTCTTTGGTTCCGTCCACCGGGTCAATCAGCCAGCGGCGGCCTGATTTTGCCGTGGCGCGCGCGCCTTCCTCTCCAAAAATACCGTCGTCGGGAAAAACCTCCTGGAGCCTGCGGGCGATAAGCAGTTCTCCTTCGCGGTCCGCACGGGTAACGGGAGACAGGTCTTCCTTCAATTCTTCCGGCACGGACTGCCCGAAAAGACGCAGGGCCAGCGCACCCGCGTCTTTTACGATTTTTAAAGCCTCGTCGATTTCGCGTTCGTATTTCATATTCATCTACGATAGAGTTTTTTCCATGGCTCCCGGCTTATTTCAAGGCTGTCTTTCAGGGCCGCGCGAAGCGTCCGCGCCGCCAGGCCCGCGCAATGAAAATTCCCTTCCGGCAGATCGATCAGCGCATCCGCGATTTCGCGCGCGTCGATAGACATCGCTTCCGTCGCTGATCTGCCCTTTGCCAGTTCCGTCGCCATGCTGCCGCAGGCGATGGTGGCCGCGCAGCCGTCTGTCCAGAAACCGGTCTGGCGAATAAGGCCGCGGCCGTCAAGTTTCAGGCAGATTTTCATGGTTTCGCCGCAGCCGCTTTGACAGCCGGCGTATCCGTCCGGTTCCGGAATAATTCCGTCGTTGCGCGGATGCAGAATATGCTCCGTCGTTGTTTCCGAATAGACCGCCCGCAATTTTTCGAACAGTAACTTTTCTTTTTCAGTCATGCGGAAAGACTACTGCATTGGAGGCGCGCACGCATGATAAATAGATATTTAATCAGCATTTCCCCAGGATAAGTTCAAGGAGTTTCTCAGCTATTTCCGTTTTGGGCCGCGCCTCGAGGGTGACAGGCTCGCCGTCCGGAACGATGAAATGCACCGTTGAAGAATCTTCTCCGAACACGCCGTGAGAAACATCGTTGGCGACGATCAAATCAAGATTCTTTTCACGCAGTTTTTTACGGGCCGATTCCAGTAAATTTTCCGTTTCCGCCGCAAATCCGGCAAGAAACTGCTTTTTCTTTCTTTTGCCTAAAATCGCCAGAATGTCGTCGGTACGCTCAAGCGTAAGCGTCCGCTCGTCGTCGCCTTTTTTGATTTTCTGCGCGGCGGCTGTGACGGGCCGATAATCGGCGACGGCGGCGGCTTTAACAACGATGTCGGCTTTATCATAAAGTGAAAGCACCGCGTCTTTCATTTCGGCCGCGGTACGTACCGGAATCAGCTCGACGCCCGCCGGAGCTGAAAGTCCTGTCGGGCCGGAAACCAGAAAAACTTTTGCGCCGCGCCGCGCCGCGGCTGCCGCGACCGCGTACCCTGTTTTTCCCGAGCTGCGGTTGGATATAAAGCGAATCGGATCGATGTCTTCCACCGTCGGTCCGGCGGTAATAATCACATTAAGACCGGTCATCCGGCCATCGACACCAGGCGCGCCGCGGAGTGTTTTCAACGCGCGGCTGACGATCACGTCAACCGAAGCCAGTCTTCCTTCGCCCTGCATTCCGCAGGCCAGTATTCCCTGCTCGGGATCAACGAAACCGCAGCCCCTGGCGCGCAAAATCTCAACGTTGGCGCGTACCGCCGGATGCCGCCACATTGCCTCGTTCATCGCGGGCGCGATCAGAACGGGCGCGGGAGTAGCAAGATACAGCGTCGAAAGAAAATCGTCCGCGATGCCGTGCGCGAATTTCCCAAGAATATTCGCCGTCGCCGGAGCGACAATCAGCAGATCGATCGATTGCGCTAGGCTGATGTGGTGAATGTCCAGATTTCTTTCCGGTTCAAACATGTCGATAATCACATTTCTTCCGGACAGGGATTCAAAGGTCAGCGGCGATACGAATCCGGCTCCGGCGCGGGTCAGCACGACCTCCACGGACACCCCCTCCTTTTGCAGACCGCGCATGATCTCTATGGATTTGTATGCGGCGATACATCCGGTGACGCCGAGAGCAGCTTTCACAATAGATTTCCTCGTTATTTCCGGGCTTCCGGTTCAAAAACCGGCGTAATTTCGAAACTGACAAGGTCCTGTTCGATTTCCTGCATCGCGATAAAGGCAGGCTTTGTGGAACGGATTTTCAACTTGGGCCTTGCGTTGCTCTGGAGTTGCTTGGCTCTTTCAGCCGCAAGAATAATGAAACGATATTTCGATCCGATGCTGTCGGGTATTTTAGACATCTATTGTTCCCCCAAAATGTTTTAGTATGGAAGCGGCTGCGTTCATGCGTACTTTCTTCCGGCAGCG
>Ga0123353_10013745_pt1 | contig 11615 bp, 10 predicted proteins | sample TergutLab28metaG_3_FD_92763 | JGI IMG/M metagenome (GOLD analysis project Ga0123353, IMG submission 92763) | Labiotermes labralis P3 segment gut microbial communities from Petit-Saut dam, French Guiana - Lab288 P3 | ecosystem: Host-associated > Arthropoda: Insects > Digestive system > Gut ... | reverse complement strand
ATCCCTGGCAAAGCAAAGTCTGCAGGTCTTCCTGGCGAAAGCCTCCATGCTTTTGCTGCGGAAGACATGCACCCTCAGGAGAACCCCCCTGCGATAACATCCGTTGCATTGCGTGAAGACAGCGACCGACAGAAGTCTCTCGCTCATGCCAGCCGAGATTGCGGATAAATCTCTGAGGTGAAATTGCCCTAAGATTCCAAGCGGAGCCATGGATGGCGAAATGAGACGTCCTCGGAGAAGAAGCCCCTCCGCGATATCCGCAGTGATGCGGCAATCCGTGCGGATTTGTAAGATCAATTCGCGATTATTACGTAATTATGGAAGGACTGAAAGCGCTTAAAGCAAATTGGCTTCAAGCGCTTTCGGCAGTAGCAGTATTCGTCACATCGCCTCGAACGGTTTGACTATTTCCCGCATGACTTTCGCCGTGACAGTATCGGCAAAGTGCTGGACGAACGCCCGACCGCTGTCCGAAGCCTCGGCGACTTTCGGATCTATCGGGATCGCGCCCAGGAAGGGAACATCCATATCCTGCGCGATTTTCTTTCCGCCGCCGGACTGCAGGATCGGCGTGACCGTGCCGCAGCCGGGGCAGGCAAACCCGCTCATGTTTTCTACTATCCCCAGCACCGGCAACTGCATCAGGCGACAAAAGGAGATCGACTTGCGCACGTCAACCGACGCCACCTTCTGCGGCGTGGTGACGATCACCGCTCCTTCCAGGTTGTCGCTGCCGATTATCTGGACAACCGAAAGCGGCTCGTCTCCGGTTCCCGGCGGTGAATCTATGACCAGAAAATCCAGATCGCCCCATTCCACGTCACGCAAAAATTGCGCGATGGCCGTGTTCTTCATCGGCCCGCGCCAGATGACAGCCTCATCCTGGTTGCGCAGGAAAAAGCCGATCGACATAACTTTCATGTCTCCCATCTGAATCGGAAGGATCGATCCGTCAGCGGTCGGCTGAGGTGACTGATCTTCCAGCCCCAGCATGGTGGGAATGCTCGGCCCGTGGATATCGATATCCATAAGCCCCACGCGCTTGCCGGCCAGCATGAGCGACGTTGCGATGTTTACAGCGACGGTACTCTTCCCGACGCCGCCCTTGCCGGACATGACCACAATCTTGTGCTTGATGCGGCAAAGCCGGGAGTGCAAACGCAGACGCGCCTGGCGCTCCTGATCGCTCTCGTTTGCATGATGCCCGCCTGCGCCGCCGCAGGTGCCCTTCTTGTCGCAGGTATTACAATTGTGGCCGGAACCCATCTACCACTTCTCCTTCCCAAACGCCTTGAAAGTAACCGCCGCCCTACTTTGAGAGGGCGTCAAGCGCCGGAATAATTAATTGTTCATCCCACAGGAGCCGCTGTTTGCGCAACCGCCGCATCCGCCTGGCAGCCCGATCTTGGCCCAGGGGTTTTCCCCCGGTCTCACAGGCTCCCAATCGCCGCCAGGACCGCTGTGAGCGCCCCGCGCGATGAACCCGCTGCCGCCGCTGATCAGGCGGTGAGGCTTTTTCCCGCATTTTGGGCACTTGCTCACCGGTTTGTCGTTGATGGACTGTGCTTTCTCGAAATGATGATCGCAAGAACCGCACTTGTATTCATACGTGATCATATATCCCTCCTGCCGCCTCTCAAGAAGCTTCTTGAGACGGACGCTAACTGGTCTAAACCTGTTATTTTATTTCATCACAAGCCAACCCGCAAGAAATGAGGCCTGGCGGTTTCGCTTTCACGAAGCGTTGGCGACCTGGGCAATGCTACAGAGGTTTTTCACCACACGGCTGCTTTTCGTCCTTGCCGCAGCAGGCCGCTTTCGATGTCTCAGCAGGGCTGGAATCCGCAGGCGCGGAGAACCGACCGGGGCCGTTGTCTCCGCCCTTCCAGATGAACCCGCTGCCGCCGCTGATAAGGCGATATGGCTTTTCACCGCATTCCGGACACTTGCTCTCCGGCTTGTCATTGATGGACTGGTTGCGCTCGAACCGATGATGACAGGACCCGCATTCGTACTCGTACGTGAGCATACTTCCCTTCCCTCAAAGAAAAATTTGTATTCCCCAAACCGGCGTAAGCCGACCATGCAATCGCCCCCCGGCGTTCACCTTTCCATGTCAGGGCTTAAAAAACGACTTCCGGAAGCCGACAGGACGAACCAAATTACAGAGAACCTCTAAAAACCAGCAATAAACGTTAACGAAGGCGCCGAAAACCCATACAAATCCATCAACGCGTCAAGCAAGCGCTACTCTTTCCAATGGATCGTCCATTGACGACAGCCGGTATAATTTGTCCTCTTCTGCAAAAAAACCTATCTGTTTCATGGCTTTACTCTATTATAATTGACTCATTTTGAAAACTGGTTTTTAGGGGCGCCCTATGAAAAGACTCCCTCTGTTGTTGAGATGGCTTGTTTTCGGATGTCTATTTTTTTCAATGCACTTTTTTTCAATGCACTCCCTGGCGCTGGCCAACGGCGGCTCATCTTTTAGCAAGGGTGTTATTCAGAGCGGAAACGTTGTGCCTAACATGGAAAACCGCTCCACGGAGGTTGCCATCGAAGAGGAATTTCTTCAAATTGATCTGTATCAAGACTCAGCCGTCGTGGAAGTGCGCTACCAAATGCGCAACACCGGCAAGACGGCGGTGGAGCAGGGTTTCTTTTTTCCCATAGAACACTACGGCGGCTTTCTCTACTATCACATCCTCGCCAACGGCAAGGAACTGACATGGAAATACGTCGAGGGGATAAAAGAGGATCGAGAGGATCGAGGCGCTGAAGACGACAGGCGCATGGAAAAACCCGCTTTCAAGGGGTGGAAAGAATCCAAAATACCGTTCAAGGCCGGACAGAAGCAGGAAATCGTCATCCGCTATCAGGCCAAGTACGAGGAGTCTGGACATTCAGCTAACGGCTCTAACCACGGACCGGCTCTTTTTTACTACTCCTTTTCACCCGCCGCGACATGGAAAGACCCCATTGGTAAAGGCCATGTCGTGATCAATGTGCTCCACCCGCGACCGGAAGATGTTTCCATTAAAACCCCTGAGCGCCGCTTCACCAAGATCAGTGAAACCCGCTATGAATGGAAATTTCACGATCTCAAGCCGACGCTTGCGGACGATATGAGCATAGAAGTCCACCCGAGCTACTCGTCTGGTTATGAGGAGCATCATAAGTATATCGCTTCTGACGATCGCTATTATCTGCTCCATAGCAGGTATACCGCCAAAGCCAGTTCCACCCTGCGAGGCTACAAGGTGGAAAATCTCGTGCAGTTTTATCGGGACGAAAACAGCCGCCCGTGGGTGGAAGGGGCTCCGGGAGACGGCATCGGCGAACATCTCACCCTTGACGTCGAACACCCACTGCCGCTGGATTCCATTATCATCATGCCCGGCTACGACAAGTCCGGCAAACCGCAATTGTGGTGGGCAAACAACCGCGTTGCAAAAATGAAAATCACGCTCAACGGCGAACACACCTTCTCGGTCGATATTCCAGATGTCCGCTCCAGCTATCCGATTATCGTGAAAGACTATGACAAGCCGGTAAAACAGATTTACATGGAAATCGCCGGCGTTCATAGCGGCACGAAGTATCAGAACACCTGCATTTCCTCTATTCAACTGAAAGCCAAGCTGACGGAAAGACCACGCAACGTGGGCGGGCGATAAACACGCAACGTGGGTAGGCAATGAAAACGCTGCTGCGGGCCGTTTTCCTCGCGGTACTTTGTGTGTCGGCAGCAAATGCTCTGCCGCCCATTACGGTGCCGGTTTATCTGGAAGACAATCACGCGGGAGCTTTTTATTGGCTGGCTCAAACGCTTGACCTCAATGAGACGTATACGCTGTTACACTTCGATGCGCATAACGATGCCACGGGCATTTTCGATTCCGACAAATTGCGTGACAGGATGCGGCGTGTGGTCTCGCGGAAAGAGCGCGCGGAGCGGCTGGAAGCGTGGCGGCGTTCAGGAATCGTGCAATGCTTCGATTGGATCGAGCCGCTGATGCCTTCTCCCATCGCTCGTGTTATCTGGGTGCCCAAGGAAACGCTCACTGCCGAAGAAGCTGTCCGGCTGGAGACGGATGCCGTGAAATCGCTCGACGGCCATATCGAAGCTGTGCCGCGCCGCGCGGGATCATTTCATGGGCGTTTTGTTGTGCGGGATTTCGATTCGCTCCAAAAGCAACCGCCCGACGGCGAACCGCTGGTGGTCAGCGTAGACCTGGATTTCTTTACGGATGAAGCCGCGTGGGAGCGTGTATGGAGTTTCATCTGCGAATTGCGTAACGTGCGGGCTATTTGCATCGCTATTTCGAGACTTTATCTGACCGATGACGCGCAATCGCACCGACTCGTGCAATTTGCCCTGGAGGGGGCGCTTTCGCTGCCGACGGCACGGATCATTTTCGAACCATTTGCCGTCGTGGGTAACGACCGCTCGGAACGCGCGCGGGAGCTGCGACGAGAAAGCCGCCCCTTGCCCGTCTATGAAATCGAAAAAGCGCCGGAATCGTTGCGCGCGTTGTTACTGGCGAATCGGGAACGCATCATCGTTCGGCGGGATGCGGAACGCTGGGAGACTTTGCTGGAAAAATGGAATAAAGCCGCGCCGGAATTCCGGCTTGTGATCAAGGGCGCAAGCCCTTCCGCCGACGGCATCTGGCGAGTGCCCGTGGAAAAGCCCGTCACCGTGGAACTCCGCATGTTGCCTTGGTACGAAAAGGCCGAACGCGTGGAGTGGTTCGCCCAAACGCCGCGCTTTGCCAGTTGTAACCTCACGGCGAAACACGCCGACTCGGGCTTTTTCGCCATTGGAGCGCCGCCGCGTCCGCGCTGGCAGGATGTGCCTGTAGCGGATTTACACACTTTTCTGAACACCGGCACTGACCGCGGCAGCGTCAGGCTTTGGGCTCGGGCGCATCACAAGTCTGGCGCGATCCGCCAAACGCCAGTGCTGGAACTGCGCCGCTTTGCCGGGAGCGGATTCCGCGCGGCGCTCACTGAACAGTTCGGGTTGCCATACCTTTTCGGCAGCGGTCTCCTGCAAAGCGCCGATGCCACCGGCCCGGAAACCGCGTGGGGCAACGATTGCGCCAATTTTCTTATCTATGCTCTGCGCCGACAGGGGCACCGCATTCCGTGGGGCAGCCCAAAACAATTCCGCGAACATCTCGAATCGCTCGCCTCGCCCGCCGTGCCGGGCAAAACGACGTTCACGCCGGAAGACCTGGAAGCCGGGCTCATCGTACACTTTGGCAACCATGTCGCCGCCGTGGTGGAAGACCGCCCGCCGCTGGGGGTGCTGGATGAAAACGATCTCGTAGCACATCATCTGGAAGGGTTCCCGGAAATCGTTCCGCTACGCGACTTGCTCAAAACCCGCCGCGCGGAATTGCTGCGTGTGTCCAAACCGAAACCGACCGCGCGGGTCATCATTGGCGGCGACGTGATGCTTGCGCGAACAATCGGGCAGGGTATTCGGGAAGGGAAGAACCCGTTCGCCAACATCGAACCGCTTTGGCGCGACGCCGATTTGCGCGTGGTGAACCTCGAGTGTGTGATTTCCGATAAGGGTCAGGAGATTCCCCGCAAAACCTACGTTTTCCGCGCCCCGCTGGAGGCTGTGCAGACGCTGGCGAATGCGCGCGTGGGTGCGGTTTCGCTGGCCAACAATCACGCGTTCGATTGTGGTGAAGCGGCGTATGACGATTGCATTTCGCGGTTGCAAAAAGCGGGCATTACGCCGATGGAGAACGCCAAAGTAACCTTCTTTCCCCTGCCCGACGGCAGCACGCTCGCGATTATCGCCTACAACGCCTTGGACGAAACGCCCGCCACCCGGCAAGCTTTGGCGCAAGCCCTCAAACAAGCACAAAAGCAGGCCGATTGGCGCATTTGCTTCGTCCATTGGGGCATCGAGAACACCAAAACCGTAACCGACGAACAGCGCGCGCTGGCCCGCTGGCTTATCGCGCAAGGCGTGGACATGGTAGCCGGTTCGCATCCGCATTGTGTGCAGCCGCTGGAGTTTTACCAAGGCCGCGCCATCGCGTGGTCGCTGGGCAACCTGGTCTTCGACGGCGCTCCAAAGCTGCCGGAGTGGAACACCGGCGCGCTGCTGGAAATCGCCTTCACGCGCGGCCATCATACCCCGTATGTTCGGCTCATTCCTGTACGAACCGGCGCGTTTTACTAAGCCTAAGGAAGCGTTTATTAGAGCAATTTCACTTTGAGTACCTTGAAGATTGCACCGAGGTCAATTATCCGTCATTAGGGGCGGATTAAAATTCGCAACTTGATTGGAACCTCCAACGGATCCCGCGGCAAACGCGGCTTTTCCGGAGCCGGAAGCAAACAGCCGCCCCAGAACTACTTATCCGCACGGATTACCGCGAAACAACCTTCGCCGTGCCCATCCCTGACAGGGTCCGGCTCTTTCATATCCCCTGGGTTTTTGAAGATCGTTTGACAGAAGGAGAACGATCGAAAGCCGGCATCTTCAAGATATCCCCGAACCTCTTCCGCTGTTCGGAAAACCGCCTCAGCGTAGTAGGCTGTCTCCTTTTTTCTCTCGTCGTAAGTTTTCCCGAGAGGGCTTGCGCGATCAATAAACGCCACGACAAGCGTCCCCGAAGCTTTCAGTACCCGAAAAATTTCACGAAACGCCTTCGGAACATCATCGAAAAAACAGATCACAGTAACCATTAGCGCATAGTCGAGGCTTCCATCCGCAAAAGGCAACTCTTCCGCCTTTCCACCTATTACTTTTACCCCTCTCTCCCGCGCCATACTCCGCATCGGGCCCGATGGCTCGAGGCCAAGCGGTACGCCAAGTTCCGAGGCGAATCTGCCGGTCCCCACGCCAATTTCCACACCTGTCCCGCCCGCGGGCAACATACGCCGAACCGCCGCAAGCTCCGATTCATAAGCAAACCGATTCTTCGAGAACCATTCGTCGTAGTCAGCCGCAAGCCGGTCGTATATAGATGTCTTCACCTGGGCTGCTCCTCTCGCTATCGCGCGCTTTTTTTACCGGGCCAGGGACAAGCGTTGGAAACTGTGATAGTCATGACGGCCGACCCCCGACTGGCAGCTTCACGGAACGCGTCCCGGAGCGCCTCAAACAGTTTCTCGTCGTCTCCCCACATGACCGTACTCATCTCTCCCGTTTTATATTCGACCCCGTGCCGCTCAAATTCTCCGACCGCCGCATCGATCGCGTGGGATAGTTCCGCCTCTCCCAGCGGATAAAGACTCACCTGAGCCATAATCATGTCACTTCCTCCTTCGCAAACCGGCTGGTGATTCATACGCCTTACGCGCCCCGAAGCCCGCTTTATCTACATTGTACACGTGGGCGCGGTAAAGACGCCTTCCCCATCCCGTCGCGGCTTTGGTGCGCAGCATCGGCAGGGGAAGCATTGCGGCGACTAGAAAAACTGCGTGTCGCTTTTTATCAGGCGAATCTGTATCAATGCAGGCATAACGCAGGATCGGCTGCCGTGGGAATTTTCCCCGCGCCCTGATAAAATTAAAAATTTGAGTTATTTACATTATCCGAGGCCAAAATGACGGAATACCGGTTCCTGAAAGCATGTCGCCGCGAGCCTGTAGACTGCACTCCTGTCTGGATCATGCGACAAGCGGGACGCTACCTCCCCGAATACCGGGACTTGCGGGTGGCCCACGACTTCCTGACCCTTTGCAAAACTCCAGATCTGGCGGCCGAGATCACAGTTCAGCCTATTGAGCGGCTCAAGGTGGATGCCGCGATACTGTTCTCCGATATCCTCATCCCGATCGAAGCGATGGGTATCCCTCTCGAATTCCATGATCTGAGAGGGCCGCTGCTTGGAAAACATATCCGTACCCCGCAAGACGTGGATTCCCTGAAAGTACCCGATCCTGAAGAAAGCACGCCCTTCGTCATGGAGACGATTCGCATCCTGCGCTGGGCGCTCGATGGGAGGGTGCCGCTAATCGGTTTCTCCGGAGCCCCCTTCACGCTTGCTTCCTACATAATAGAGGGCGGCACATCGAAAAATTTCATCAAACTGAAAACGCTGATGTACCAGGCGCCGAAAGTCTACCGATCCTTGATGGATAAAATTACGCGGACCGTCACATCCTATCTGAACGCGCAGATCGCGGCAGGGGCGCAGGCAGTGCAGATTTTCGACACATGGGCGGGGATCCTGACGCGAAGCGATTACGAGGAGTACGCCCTGCCCTACACCCGCCGGGTGTTGGAGGAACTGAAGCGCGACGGTGTTCCGGTAATACATTTCGCAAACGACTGCGCCACGATCTTACCTTCCATAAGGACACTACCAGTCGATGTCGTAGCCGTGGACTGGAGGATTCCGCTCGACGAGGCGGCAGCAATCGTAGGGCCAGATAAGGTACTGCAGGGGAACATGGACCCGACGATGCTGTTCCATCCACCGGAGAAGATCCAGGAGTGTGTCCGGGATGTGCTGCGTCGCGGAGAGAAAGCTTCCTCTCACATATTCAACCTGGGCCACGGAATCCTGCCGCCCACCGACCCGGAACACGCCGTCGCAATGGTCGAGGCGGTACACCGTTTCGGTCGGAAACCTTAGAGCAATTTCACTTTGAAATCTATACGCATGCGCGGTTTATTTCCGCTTCGAGACTCTCTCCTTCGGGTACGCTCCGTTTGCCTTCCACGGCAACCGTCGCTGCCCTGTTTCCTGCTCAAGGCCGCACATGCAAATACTGATTTCAACGTGGAATCGCCATAAAACAGACGATGTCCGCCCCGTTAACCGGCGTACTCCTTCTGAACATGGGAGGGCCTGATACCTTAAACAGCGTCAGGCCGTTCCTGTTCCGCCTGTTCTCCGATAGCGACCTGATTCCGCTTCCCGCCGGCGCGATCACGCAGCCGATTTTCGCATGGGCTGTGTCAGGGCTTCGCGCCCGAAAGGTCCGCCGATATTACGAGGAGATCGGTGGGGGCTCTCCGATCGGAAAGATCACGGAAACGCAGCGGGCGGCCCTGGAGGATGCTCTCAGAAACACGGGAGGCAATTACAAGGTCTACGTCGGGATGCGGTATTGGTACCCGATATCAAAGCACGCGGCGCTCGAAATGAAGGAAGACGGCGTCTCCCGTATAATCGCTCTTCCCCTGTATCCGCAATACTGCGCGGTTACGACGGGGTCAAGCCTCAAGGATCTGCGTCGGTGGCTCTCCTGGGCCGGCTGCTCCTTCCGTTTAACCGAGATTCGCTCCTACCCCGAGCACCCTGGATACATCTCCGCCCTGACTGAAACGGTTGCAAAAGCAATGCAGGGAATCGACCGGGAAGGAATGTTCATACTTTTTAGCGCCCATGGCATCCCGGAGCGTCTGGTCCGCGGCGGCGATCCCTACCGCGCCGAAACAGAAGCAACGGTAGCCGCGGTAATGCGGTCGTTCCCGGAGATTCCCCACTCCCTCTCATGGCAAAGCCGGACAGGACGAGAACCGTGGCTTTCCCCCGATACCATGGATGAGGTGGCACGGCTTGCCGCGGAAAAGGTCCGGAGCCTGATTGTCGTTCCGGTGAGCTTTGTCTCCGACAACATCGAGACGCTGCATGAACTCGATATCCGACTGGCCGCTTATTCAGCTAAAATGGGTATACAGTCGTTCCATCGCGCACCAGCGCTAAACGACTCGCCGTTGTTTATCGAAGCATTGAAAACCATCGTAATGGAAGCAACTTGAAAGGAAGCTCTTAAGGCTATGCCACGGATCGTCATCGTCGGCGCAGGTCTCTCCGGCCTATGCACAGCGTTCTACCTTGTTCGAGCTTTGGACGGCGTTGGAAAGAACGCCGAGATACTGATCTTTGAGAGTGAAAGCGCCCCCGGCGGAAAACTCCGCACGATCCGGCAGGACGGCTTCAACATCGAATGGGGGCCAAACGGTTTTTTGACGAACAAACCGTTTGGAATGGATCTGATAAAAGACCTCGGAATCGAAGAACGCGTCGTCCGTTCCTCCGACGAAGCCCGCAAGCGATTCATATTCTCCGGCGGAAAGCTGCAGCGGCTGCCTGAGACGCCGGTTGCTTTCTTCCTGTCGGGACTGCTGTCTCCGGCCGGGCGGATGCGCATCTGCCTTGAACCGTTCGCGGCGTCTTCTCCCCCGGAGGACATTGACGAATCCGTGGGGGACTTCGCCCGAAGACGCCTTGGCGCGGAGGCGCTGGAAAAACTGATCGAACCGATGGTTACGGGAATCTTCGCCGGCAACCCGGACCAGATGTCGCTGCGTTGCTGCTTCCCGATGATCAACAACCTGGAAAACAAGTACGGCGGGCTGGTCCGCGGCATGCTCAGCCTGAAAATAGAGCGCGCGCGCAAAGGAATCAAAATGGGGATGTCGGCCGGACCGGGCGGCGTCCTCGTCTCACTGGACGAGGGTGTGCAGGTACTGACCGACACGCTCGCTTCCCGGCTGTCAGACGGTATCCACCTGAACGTAGCCGTGAACCGGATCAAGCATCGCAACGGTCGCTACCTTCTCCGCCTGTCGGAAAACGGCGAGAGAGAGGAGATCGACGCGGATATCGTTGTGGTGACAACTCCCGCCTACGACGCGGAGACGCTTTTGGCTCTCATGGACGAAGAACTGGCCAAGGCTCTGGCTTCCATACCATATTCACCGATCTCCGTAGCCGCCCTTGGCTACAACGCGGCGATGCTCAACAACCCACTCGACGGCTTTGGCTTTCTCATCCCCCGCAAGGAGAATAAAAAAATACTGGGGGTATTATGGGACTCCAGCGTTTTTCCAAACCGCGCCCCTCAGGGAAACGCGCTTATCCGGGTCATGGTGGGCGGTACGCGCGCGCCGGAGTTGGCCTCGCTGCCGGAAGAAGAGCTTCTGGCGCTGGTCCGTGATGAACTGCGAGGCACGATGGGAGTTTACGAACAGCCTACGCTGGCCCGCTCCTTCTTCCACGACCGGGGGATTCCGCAGTACCTCGTTGGCCACGGAAAAGTGCTGGAGCGGATCGACGCCAGGCTGGCTAATTATCCCGGCCTCATCCTGAATAACAACGCCTACCGCGGCATCGCGCTAAACGACTGCGTACGGGAATCGAAGCTGACCGCCGAGAAAATCGCGAACACCCTTCTGGATCAACCGTAAAAAAACCGCCGAATTCCAAAGCGGCTGTTTTCGCTTGAAACTCTCTCCGTTCGGGTACGTTCATATGCCATCCTTACTGCCTGCCGCAATACACCGGACATCACAGGGGGGCTTCTCCTTCGGGCCCGCCTCGCTCACCATCCCTGGCTCGCTCGTCTGCAGGTCTTCCTGGCGAAAGCCTCCACGCTTTTGCTGCGGAAGACATGCACCCTCAGGAGAACCCCCCTGCGATATCTGTCCGCTGTGATGGAGGAGTTGCCCGTCAGATCAAGTCCGAGCTACTACAATTTATCCGCAATGGCGACTGACTTGAGCAAGATACCTCTCTGTTCGGGTGCTCTCTTCCGACGCGAAGCCAGGGAGGGCGAAGAAGTATTTACGAGAGCAAGGAAGAGGCAGCCGATGCAAAGCCATGGATGGACTTCCCCCGATT
>Ga0123353_10013744_pt1 | contig 11615 bp, 6 predicted proteins | sample TergutLab28metaG_3_FD_92763 | JGI IMG/M metagenome (GOLD analysis project Ga0123353, IMG submission 92763) | Labiotermes labralis P3 segment gut microbial communities from Petit-Saut dam, French Guiana - Lab288 P3 | ecosystem: Host-associated > Arthropoda: Insects > Digestive system > Gut ... | reverse complement strand
TGTGAATACAGTCTAGTGTTCCTGAGGATGGGCGAAATCATCGCCCGAAACATGTTGAGCTGATTGAAATTATTAATAAAATTATTATTGTTGCATCTAGTTGGTTGTTTATATTACAGTAATAGGTTTAATCACGAAACTGACAATTTCAATTTCGTGATTAAACCTAAACCGTTGCTTTAAATCTGGGAATTATGATGTTGAGATGGTTCGTATGAACCCACACCACGCAGTGATCTCCAAACCACAAGACGCCAGTTGTTTCAGTGACACTGTGGTGCAATCACGAAGAGGATGAGAAGCTGAAACTGGCGTCTTCTTTACAGCCACGTCACACTGAATGGTGTGAAAGGCGTGATAAGGCAACCAAACGGAAACTTGTTCCAAGACGTTAAGAGGAATGGAAGAAGTTCCGCGACTAAAGCACGACTCGTCCATAAAGCAGAACACACAAACACGCACCTCAGAGAATGTGTTAACAAAATACAGCATTATGCGAAAATTTCGTTACCTAATCTATAGGCGCTGCATATGCAAGATGCTAGAGGCACTCTACCAGACTGAAGAACCTGGTGTATACTAAGCATCAAACTTCCCCTCGTTTCCAAAAATACAGCATACTCTTAGTTACAAAGAACATGGCAGTAGAAGAATTTTATCACTTCGTTCTACATACAGAACTACATGCACAGAATTTGAACAGGCCAGTGCTTTGCAAAGAACGGTACAGCAGAAGCGAGGGCAGCAAATGTTGAATACAGCGTTAAAAAGAGCAAAAACAGCAACGATGTGCTTATTTCGTAGGCCCATGCTACGGAACCGAAATTTACTGTACTTTTGCACCTAGAACGACACTGAAATTGACAATGGGCAAAATATATTCCGGTGTTTTAAGAGCACGCAAAACTGTCAGCACGGCATTAAGAGAAAATTCTATGACGCCTCAGTGAACTGCGTCACACGACAGCCCGAAAATCGTGTCGACTGATTTGCTGGTCAAATATAATATCCACCATACGGGACACGCCGACAACTGTAGTCCCACACCTGGTAGGTAAAGTTACAGGTAACGTTGCCTTGGAGGTACAGCTCCACCGATTCTTAACCTCGGGAGATGGCGGTCAATAAACAACTTCACACCCGACAGCTGAAAGGCCATGTTTTAAAGTCCACAGGGAACTTCGACGCCGTTAGAGTCGCAAATGAACCTATAGCCTATACGAGCCATCTCACATGCCGTGGGTACTAGGAAAGGCATAAAGATGCGATAAAAATCGGAACGTCAGGACACTAATTGGAACACCTACAGACCAATAAACTTGGCAGCCATTCTTGCTCATGCATCTGCCTCGTAAAATAGTGGCAATAGGTATTAAGGTCACCGTGCACATACACAATAAGCTAGTGTTTAAGTACCCGGGAACTTTCATCAGTTCGCGCATGATCACTGATGGTTTCGACCAAATGGAAACCTCAGCTCCCAACGTCCAGTCTGTCATCCGACAGACTTCTTAATCTCAGCATCGGTTAAGGCAGGGCGCATAAAAGCCGGGGGCCAGGACGCAGTGACTACTGAATTTTGTTCAGCGGCACCCAATACTTGTGTATGCTCAGTATGTAACTTACTTCGTGCCAACATTAAGGCACTACCCAGGGTTTTGGAAACCTTGTGCAACCCTGAGTTAGCTTCTCAGTCTTCATTCACAAAAATGCCCAGCTGCTTCGCTGTTCACCTAGTGCCCCTGTAGACAAGATAATGAACTTTCGAGTACAATCAAGACATTTCTTGACCAGCCGAGCAACTGCAAAGTTCTCCATGTAAGGAAGGTCACCGACATTTTTATCCCGTCACGTGCGTATTGACTCGGACTCGATTCCCAGCAGGAGCAGATTCTTCTCAACACCACGCCACTCGGTTTTGAACCCAATGGTTACCGTGCTATGAAGTTCGGGCATGACGCCGCCATCCCATGACGCTGGCCATTAACCAACACATGCAGCGCTCAGATTACGAACGATTCAACAATTCATGTCACTGGCGACAGTGTTGCCTTTACTGCAGACCAACCGGCCAAAATGAAACTGACTGCAAGCAATACGCATATCCCATACACTCGAAGTACTACAACTAAAATAACTTAATCAAAACTGAGACATTTCGAATCATCGGGGTCACGGATAAGACGCCGTGACGGTAGTAATGTTGGCAGCAGGACACACAGGATGCACCTACAATTAAAGATCGTAAAGGACTGCAAAACGACCAAGTCTGGTGGTACAGCCAAGCAGGCGTCTCTCTGTTCTCGAATTTTACCATGTCGGTATTCTGATGGAATGGCCTCTTAAGACATTACATTTAACTTACGTATGTATATTAGGGCGAGAATTGCAATGCGAAGGAACAGTATTTACAGCAAACCACACACAGATACGTGCAGAATGAGCATAAAAACAATAAGACAGGCAATGTAGGTATAACGCAACATTGAGGCAGGTTCGCACAACCATTGTTGCTGTGGAAAAGCAATGAGTATTACACAAACTGAGTGTGTGTATTCGTAGCCGTAGGTATCCAGCATGCAATGCGCATGCGCCGTATTGTCATCTATGGCCTGCCCCACTCTACAATATTTTTACACAAGATCCCATAAACGGCACAATTTTCGGGGGAAAAAAAGTTACTGAATACAAAATGTGTGTCTTGATTTTCTCTACAACTTTTCTCCGCAACACTTCTCATTCAATAAGTGAGCGAGATATGATATAAAAAGTATATTGGTCATCACGTAAAGTACCCTTCATTCTTATCAGATTTTAATGAAACTTGAATTTTCTCGACAGATTTTCGAAAAATCCCCAAATATCAAATTTCATGAATATCCGTCCAGTGGGAGCCGAGTTGTTCCATGAGGACGGACTGACAGACATAACAAAGCTAATAGTCGCTTTTTGCAGTTTTGCGAATACGCCTAAACAGGCGACAGCTGTTTCTGACTTAAACACGCTCATTATCAACCAATTACTTTATTTGCACAGAATGCATTTTAAACAAAAGTTTCCCTCATATGCAGTGTCTCCCCACGCCACTGACAGACCACGACCTCTACCAAGATTACAAGGGAAGAAGGAAACAGCGCTAAGAGCATCAGTTGTGATCCCACTCCTGCAACAGATTACACCAACATTCTCCGAAACGTCACAACACGTAACGAAACCATGCATTTACTGTAAAAAACCGTAAGTAAATAATAACCATCGGAGGTAGTCCCGATCGCACCGCGGGTCACTGCAGTTTCGACAGAATGTTCGAAAGTAAACCTGACTTTGCAAGGCTATTTCATGAAACGGCATATCATCCACCACAAGCCACATCCGAATGGGGCACCAACGTCCACAAAACATTAAACAAAACAGATGACACATCGGTTCTTACAAGAGCACTGCAGTGCTTAAGCAACTGCAAAAACCACACCGAATTTGTATCATACTATACAATTCTGTCCTTCGGATGGGCAATAGCAACAGGTATGCAGCGAATACTGATATGGCTTCCAGGATGCATTGCGAGAGGTCAGAGGAAGCGGCTTATAGACATGTTTCGTACGGTATGACCGCCGGCAGACGCGTGTCAGTTGTAAAGAGCAGATATTAGGCCAGCCGTTAACTACATCGTTTTCTGTGGAGATGAATCTGAGAAATGGGCCCGGACTTGTTATCAAAACAAGTGCCCTGAACAAGCTAGGTGTAATTCGCGCCAGTCCGTCTACTTCAACACTCAAAAGCCGACAATACAGCAAAGGTAAAGGCAAAGCAATCCCCATTACAGGCTTCGACAGGCCCAGAGGGTTCCAAGAGTTTGAGTCTCCCAGATTTCAAGACAATCAGCACATGAAGGTGGTAAGGTTGTCAGCCCTACTCATTGGCCGCCTTTACCCCAAGGAAATATTCCTGGCACTCATCTCTGTTAGATGCTGAGTCAACCCCAGGGCCATAGTGTGGCCGTAAGTATTATGTCAATGTAAAATTCCAATAACACCATCGGGAATCGACCCTGCGACCTTCCGGCTTGTAGTGCAGTGCCTCTACCAAATGCGCCACCGCGTGCCCCACAATGTAGCAAATAAGGCAACTCAAAATTCATATATATATATATATATATATATATATATATATATATACACCTACAGAATTACGCATAAAACAGAATATGTCAGTATGTGTAACGGAAGAACACGGACTAAAACGTAACTAAAAACGAACAACCATAGGTAAACGTTGACGGTAGGTCGAATCGTATAATCTGCACACCATCCGCACCTTTAACGCCCCCTTTAGCAGCAGCAGCAGCACTACGGTGTACCGCGCGAACGTCGTTACGTTACCGGAATATAATGACGAAGACAATTTGACAAGGATGCCAGTCCGAGAAAAAACAAATCATGTACAATCTCTGTAACAATCCATGTACAGCAGCTTACACTAACATCTCCCGTAAAGAATCTAAAGTTTAATACTCCTTCTGGATAAGCTTATGGTCGCCAGATGCCCTTTACGGATCCCAAGTTCATTATCATAGGTGCACAATGCCACCAACGACGGCTAATGTCGGACACGTGTCTCCAAATCTATGAACTTACATCTTACTTCTCTAAAACCAAATTTATGGCGACCTCCCCCCCCCCCCACAGACATAGGTCCCAAAACAGTCACTAACCTTTGCAATACAAGGTGTGAATAGTCTACACCAATACAACGAAGCACGAAGGTTCGCGCCGGCACACAGGCACGCACGTTCGTACACTGGACACGAATGAGAACTGGGCCCGTGGCCCGTATTACGCAAACACACTGACTCTGCACTTACCGAAAGGCTGCAACCTCACAACGTGACAATAAGGAAAGCACCTTCGGGTTGCCTCAAGATATTCACACTTACCTGCAACAAAACAGAAAATGCAACAGTAAATACGGAGGCAGAATTATTCAGCAGGCTGTTACTACGGCATCAAGAAACAATCTTCACACAATGTTACCGTACTGCTCTACAAATGCGTCTGCAATCCAAGCCACAGTAGACAGTAGGAAGAACAACATAACAATTAAACGTCAATACACCAAAACATACAAGAAACACCAATATCTTACATTGACTGAAGTTCCTACGCACCCAGCTTTATTATAAGTGAGGAATCTGGAAGCCTGCCTACTGGTGATACCCATCTTTTATTGACCTACTGTTATGTCAGCGTAAACACACAGAACTTATGTCCATACTTGGAATTTTTCGTCTCGGCTGAAAAGCTTTAAAGTAACTAACTACACACTGCACGAATACATTTTGATAATGAGTCGACATAGCCCGGACAATCACACGACAAATTTCGAAATATTTCTGCTTTGCTGCGGAACGAAGTGGCGGCAAGGAAGATGCCAAAACAACCTTCGTGCCCCTTTTCGCTCTCTGACTAACCGTGAATACACCTTAAACGGTAATGTACCAAAGCGTTCAGAATATCTATCCCGACTAAGCAGCATAGGCTGGCGAAGGGGGTAGGTAAAAAGTGTCGTCTACGTTCAGAATACACACGTTCGTCCATACGAGTGCTTAAATAAGCCTAATAACGTGTAAGAACAGTAACGTGCCATACAGTGTAACACAAATTGTGTGACACTACTGACAACACGAGTAGCTCCCAAAACGTGACACAGATCTGCTACACATCACACAATAAACATTTGGTGTTCATAAAACACCGATAGAACACATAAATCAATAGAACAAGAAACAAAACTAATGGGTCGAGGTAACCTACTCAAATGGTCTGTTACTGACAGAAGTAATGCTTTGCCTCTAAGTTAATGAAAACCACATGAGATCACAATTCCGACACATGAAAATATTGTAGTGTCACGTTGCGATGTGTATGTACTGTAGATAACAATTACTGCCGTTTCGGTGGAACCACATGCCCCATATTTCATCCCAAGTACGGTTGCAGGTTCCTGCAAAAACAGTTTTCTTGCCTACACGACGCATCCATACAGAAGACATTAACTGTCACACATTCCCTACAACCCAAAATTTCACACGAAAACATTACAATTTCCTTTCTCAGAGCTTCCAGCCGAAGACGGTACGTCAAGATTTCCACCACACAACTAAGGAAACATCTTTACGTTTTACTGCCCAAATTACGCGAAAGTGCACCGTTACGGTCTTTATCAGGCATGAAAACCAGCATCGTACTCAAAGAGAGCGCGCGCGCGCGCACACGCGCACGCACGCACGCACACACACACACAGAGTACATTGAATGAAATGCACCGCTTTCTTTTTTCAGGAAGCACTATTCTCTTCCTAGCCGCTTTCTTACGATTTCTGTTCGGGATAGAATAAAACACAACAAAAATTCGTCCCCAGGCGCGAAGAAAGTTTTCAGAGTAACTTAAACGTGAAGTTCCTGGTCACAGAGGTTATCGACTTCAGTTCGAATATAACAAACTGGTTTCATTTATCGAGTCAGATTTCTATATCTAATTTTATTTTACGAGAGTCGAATTGGAAGCTAGCGCTGAATGACTGGACGGCGATGAAGCGGAAAGCCGACAAAAGGAGAAGAAAACCTCGGTTAGACAGGCTTTGTTTGAAAACGGAAGCAAGGTGAAAGTAGAACACAGAGCTATACACCGCTCTGACGCTCGATCCACTAGTACAATTGTAATACTCTCATTTTGACTCCACAAATGTGCGACATTTCAACCAATACACCGCTTTCATAATTATATCAATAATATAAAAATATTAAAAAAACATAGAAAGGCTTGTTTGGAATAAAATCTCTTCCTAGTCTTCAAACAAAAAAATTCGCCGTGATATTCACGGAGTGCACATATTGGCGGTACAGCTATCCCTGTACAGAATCTTCGGGCTCCAGCAGGCTGACGTTCCCAGGTTTCTAGACAATCGGCAAATTGTGGCAAGGTTGTCATGCCCCTCGCACCGGCCGCCTTTACCCCAGCAAATATTCCTGGTACTCCCTTGTGTTGGAAGATGAGTCGACTCCAGGGCCATAGTGCGGCCGGGGGAATTAAATAAATGAAGAGCCCAAACGACAACACCAGGAATCGAACGCGCTACCTTTCGGCTTGTAGCGCAGTGCCTCAACCAACTGCGCCACCGCGTACGCTCAACTTGGAAGTACAATACACAGTCCAGTAGCAAAAGAACGAGAACACAATACCCAATAGCTTAGGTTCCCAGTTCCGAGTATCTTCAGAATCACGAAAGCTTGCATTTCGTGATTCGTGATCAAGCCCTTATCAGCTGAACATATGCCAGAAGAGAAGTGTGCTAATAGCAGATATTACATTATCTAAAAAGGCGTTCCATAAAACTGTTTGCTTCCAGGTTTAAGTTGAAATCCTCAGATTATTTATTACTCGTACATGGAAGCAATAACGCTGATACGGAGGCCTCAAAAGTAATTACAACGTGGCGATCCCCCGCAATAATTAAGCCAATTAACGGTTACGAAATACCCCCAAGAAGCTGTCAGACGCGAGCAGAAATTTATGGATTTCAGGACAAAATAACTGCAGCCACGCTAACACGTTTCGCATATCCTAAGGGATTATTTATTTCAATGTCAAAACCACACAGCTCCGTCAAAAAGTTACAGTACATTACACCGGCAGCGTCATATTACATGTTCATCCGAATTGGAACTACTACTCTGTAAGCCCAGTATAATTCTTGATTAAAAGTTTTGCCCATAAGGCAAACTTAATGCAGAAACGGATCCCCTTACATGAGATACGAGAAATGTATGCGAAAATTTAATTGAAAACCTAGAAGGAAGGGGCCGCTTCGAATATAAAGGCGAACTTGGAGGATTAAAGAAACAATCGTAGAAACTTCTGACATTGTGTGGATTTCGTCACATCCGACTCACAGCCCAACCAAAACCTCCTGCGAATATAATAATCAAACTTTGGGTTCTGTGAGACGCAGCAAACATTATTGCCTCCTCAAGGATTCGGAATCACGGGGGTTGTTCCACCCTGAAATCAAGTACATTACGGCAGATCAAGCTAAAGCTCAAGTGCGTGAAGTGACCCGCAAAGATTTCGGTCCCCTTTACGATGATACTCAGATAAGCTCAATAATTCGGTCCTAATATACGGTACAGAGAAAGTACTGACCGTACTAACAACAAACAGAATGCAGCACGTGACTGGCAGAAAATACAACGTTGTACTACGTAGTTACGTAGGTCTACTAGTTAAACTTGCAGCACTTAGAATATGGGATCAGATACAGCTTACGTATTTTGATACACAGACAACAGTGTGTTAAGTCTATGTGGATAAATGACAAGTATAACAAATTTCGAACACCTTCTGTGCCACAATAAACCCACGCGGCTCGAACGTAATACAAATTACGAATCCCTGCTATATAAAGCACAACAAATATATCTGCCTTTGGCCAACCATTTGTCCGAAGGGCTTACTTAAACCAATATTAAATCGAAATTCGAGTAACAAAAAGTAAGCATATCTACAGAAGCGAGCACAATTATGTTCCTGAATCTGTACGAACTTCTAACTCACAATCAAGCGGCTCAATTTCATGCCTTCCACGCAAACCTGTTTTTATGAGCATATCGCATTTCATCAAAACGAAAACACATCCCTGTCTGCATTAAGACTTGCTCACCGCCAACCCACAGGAATCGAGCCATTCTGAACGTGAAGAAAACAACACCACCCCAGTATACTCGTATTCACCTGCAAGACATGTACGAAATGTAGCGCAGTTAATTCACGCCCACGTATGAGTAGCTGGCATTGGTTGGGAACGGCCGGCCGCTGTCAGCTGCGCGATGCCGATTGCATTCAGACCGCTCCGAATATGTGGAACTGTAATTTCCACAAGGGCCTCGTATCAAAACCGTTTCAAAACGAAGTGACACTCCACGACGCCTTGCGTAACATCGCAACTTAATTCTTTCAAACGTTTTAAAAATCAGAAAAGATCGGATCGTAGATTAATAAAAGATAATTCGGTGACCTTCAGTGATTTAAAGTTTATTTTGCATGTCTTTCACCTCCAGTCACAGATCCAATCTTTTATCTTGCCTGAATACGAATATGTGTGTGTGTGTGTGTGTGTATATATAGTAAAATTCGTCCAGGACAACCCTGGGTTGATCAGAAGGCGGTCCCAGGAAGACAAGATAGATTGAACTCAACAATACAACACTAACAATGCACTTCTCAACAATGCTCATTTAAGTGTGTTTTATCTTTTCGTAAGCTCGTGTGCCCGCAGTCCTTGCAATTCTCACGACCTGTAATCACCTCTCCCACGAGCAACATGCCACATCCACAGACCAAAGAGCCATGGTTGTGTAACGCTCTGTTTATCCTCCCTGAGTTCGTACCACACATGCAGTACAAATAGTCATTACTGTTACCGCACACTCGGCGCATTCGACGAACGTTCCTGCCATCAAGTAGGGGCAAGCAATACCGATTTAACTCTGCACTGTCCACAAAATTCACTGTACGTAACAAATACAGACTAATGCAAGCATGAGGCATCTTAACGGACGGTCATACCCAAAAGTGATACGTGAAGCAGAAAGAATTGAACATGATCACTACAAGAGACAGGATAACTCCGATAACTGTTGGACCCATGAAGCAACATGAAGAAAGGCTACACAAGACCAACACCAGACTCAGTTCAACCACACCTTGTACAGGAAATTAAAAGCGAGAAGGTTGCGATAGCTTGGAAACCCAATGAAAATGAAAAACTAGCATGATGAAAATGCTGTTCATGGGAAATCCACGGGGCAGGACAAAGACTAGGAAAAGGCAGCTCGCCGATGCGCAGAAAGTCAACAGGTACATAGGGGTCAGAAAACGGAATCTAAAGTCTTTCGTAAGGGTGGAGTGGGCTACGACTGTGAGAAGCACATGTCCTGGACGGACCGTAATCCCATGACGTTAGTCTAACACCTGTTACTCCACACGCTCTTTGTTAATCGCTTCTGTTCATCCGAATACAACCTAACACTCACACACAAAAGCTAAGGCGGATACATGACGCTACCTAGCTAATGTCCTTTCCATCATTTTCAAAGTCTTAATACACAGCAGACAACACAAGTTCACAAGAGTGAACATGCCTAAGTCTCAAGGGTACATAAAACACCAAAACGCAGTAACTACCGAAGTTCGGTTCGACGGTCCGTTGATTTGTTTTAAAAAACGGATCTTGAACACAAAACTCGAAGACAGATTTGTAACCAGAATCGTCCTTTTTATTTTCAGAAAATAATGTCCCCACATACGTGCGTACGTCTTAGTAGGCCAGCAGATTCGGCACAATTTTCTCTGCATGCAGGCAACATGAAATTCAATGCACAGAATGAAGAATGAATGAGTACAGTCTACGTATAAAATAATAATAATAATAAAAATAAATGACAGAAGTATCCCCAACAAACCAGATATTATAATCCGTGATAATGAAAAGGGAACACGTATGTTAATAGACGTTGCAATCACAGGAGACAGAAATGTGACTAAAAAAGAAGCCGAGAAGACTCTAAAATATAAAGACCTTACAACAGAAATACAGCACATGTGGAATGTAAAAACAAAGGTGAGACCAGTAATAATAGGGGCGACTGGGACTATTTCAAAGTAATTTAGAAAATACGTGAGCAACAGACCAGGAAACCATGAAGTCAATGAACTATAGAAAACAGCCACAATGGGCACTGCACACATACTTGGGAAAGTACTAATGTAAAAATACAATAGATTCAACAATGAAACTAACGATATTAGCACCATGAATAATAACAACAGAATAGCTGCAACACTGTATTTCCCAGGGACATAGTTTGTCTCAGGAATATAAGAATAAATACCCTGCACAAAGGAGATGATGATGATGGTAATAATAATAATAATGTTTTACCCTGTATTTTTCTATACATGTGCAATAACATACCCTCTTAACAGCAGGAAGAACTATATGAGATGCAATTCACAACCTAGGCTAGTGTCACTATTCTAGCATATTTTAACAAAATGAAGTAGCAATGTACTGCGTGTCTCGGTAAATAAACAGCTCATGATTTTTCTAAACTTCTTCGACGTCTTATCGCGGCTTTGCCACGGAAATGGTTAAAAGACAATTTCTCATTTCAAATGTCTGCGCGAGGGACATAACTCTGTGCCGCGCGCAACACATGCTGCTCACGAGCTACGGGTAGATAGGCGAGTCTTATGGACATATGAACATCCACCACCATTTCACGATCCTATAACCAGTATGTCAAAGTACGCAGGTCTCGTCGATAGGCCGGTTATGGTCAACTACATCACTTACTCAGCACACCCACACCTAAATAACCATGCTGGACAAATGAAATCTACAGGGTGTACCAGGAGGAATGTGCCCGACTTCGGGAGGGTGTTCCTTATGTTAAAGTATACCGATATAACCCAAAACACCTATGTCCAAAATTGAACGGTTACGGAGATAATGGCCAGAGAAGTTTGAAACTTTGACAGCTGTTACACACTTATTG
>Ga0123353_10013741_pt1 | contig 11616 bp, 7 predicted proteins | sample TergutLab28metaG_3_FD_92763 | JGI IMG/M metagenome (GOLD analysis project Ga0123353, IMG submission 92763) | Labiotermes labralis P3 segment gut microbial communities from Petit-Saut dam, French Guiana - Lab288 P3 | ecosystem: Host-associated > Arthropoda: Insects > Digestive system > Gut ... | reverse complement strand
CCGTTGCGCTGACCACGTGACACCCCTCTATCCGCAACAGTTGGCACTAACTTCGCCGACCGGCGGCGGCCGCTCTGTCGGTATAGTTCGCGTGCGGACTAAGGCCACGGAGTTTAGTTTAGTTTAGTGTGATGTAGTGTAGCGACTATAGACTGCCTTTGAGAACGATAATAGGGAAACTGAAGAAAGGCACGAGTATCAATAAACGTGTCTAAAAAGTAAGCCGATATAAACTGATAAAAAAACTGGCAAAATGAATTATTTTAGACATAGAAGTTCCATCAAATATTTTTAGTTATACGTATTCCCAGCTCACGCATCTGACAATTCTTACGCAACGTGGATTAAGATTTCACACCACTCGTAGCACTTGGATAGAGAATATTCGGACAGTGAGCTTTTAAATAACTGCCTAAATATGTCGATAGAAATGAGCCGTACACCTACTTGTACCGGGGTGCTGGTAAGTCCTTAGCCCGACCAGGAAGGAAACAAGCTCGGAAGCATGTCCGGGACGCGCGCGATTTCAACAGCATCGAGACATGAGCTGTCATCAAGTTTTTTTTTTATCAAAGCAAGGCGCCGAAGGAAATTCACGCCATTCTGACAGAAACATTAGCTTGTTTCCTTCCTGATCGGGCTAACGACTTATCAGCACATTGTGAGTTAAATATATGTAAATACAACATTGATGCCATTATGCCTGAGAATTCCGCTGTTCAGGGCTGTGACGCTGCGTCAATGAGCAGTCGACCTCTCGTTGGGGTTTCGATTTATTTGACGCAGCGTCATGTCCCAGAAGAAAGGAATCGTCCGTTGTACCGCTGCGGTAATCTCGGAACCCTGTAACACTTATCAGCTATTGAAGTTACACTTGGTTTATTAAGGTAAAGGTCAATGCATTCATAACCGTGAGCTCCACGTGATGTAAATCTAGACTCTGCAGCCAGGCCCATAGCCAGACCAAGAACACACTGAGTTCAGCGGCTTCCAGTGTGGATGCATACATGTACATACATTTGTGTGCTATATGATGCTTTGTTATACATACACTATATATATTGTGTATGCATAAGCGTAAAAAGCACCCTTGTCAGGACCACAAAATCAGCACTTTAGTTACACATTGCGCTCTGTAACATCCCATTGAACACTTTGCACATACACACATTTTTTAAAATGAGCTGTTTGCAACCACGGCGGTGCAGCAGAGGCAAAACTTGGGTTCGGTATGGCGTCGCACGGTTTTTAGAGGGCTGCTTGGCATGTTTTGATATTTTGCGAATTCCCGGTGAGTGCATCCAGATTTGTAGGGGTGTAAAGAACCCCCACACCAGTGGACTATGGGCCTGCCTGCAGCGGAAGGGTGGTTTTTTTTACTTCGGCGCCATATGGAGTTTGAGGAACAGTTTTTGTTTACCCCCCGAAGAAAGACCTGCCGGTACCCATTGGATAGGAGGCTGGATGTGGTGGCGAATGCCCCTGCCGAGATACGAACTCCTGTCGTAAATCCCGTGCGCTGCCATACTGAGCTATTTCTGCTCTTAGATTTGATGTTTCGGTCAAGGTCGCCCCATGACGTCTGCAGGCACCGAGGGGCGGCGGAGGGAGGTAAGCTCCAACCTATTCGCAACCTGGTAATAGAAGGATATGGGTGATTAGCATCACGCTTCGGCCGTTTTACCCCCGGGAAGGATCCGGTACCCATTGTAGAGGGGGCTGGGTGGGCCTTGGTGTTGGTCTGGGCGGTGCGGATAATTTCACTCCACCGGGATTCAATGCCTGGACCGTCCAGCCCATAGCGAGTCGCCAAACCGACTGAACTATCCCGGCCGCCCGTGATATATGAGTACTAACAGTAAATTCGGTTGATGATGACAAGAGACAGAAATGGAACCGCCGTCTGGTACCTGTTTCCTCGCCTTCGCTCGCGCAGCATAAACCGAAACTGGGCTCTTGAGGTCGGGTCTTTATAGCCACAACTTGCCACTATGTCTGCAACCATTTCGATAAGCTGGGCGCTAAACCACAGAAATAAACAATTGACAGATTTATGCACATCGAGATTACAAGTGCGAAAACATTACACTGCATCACAGTGACACTGAACAGTCTGCGCTCGCCACTGGAGCATGCCGAGATTATTACATTCCATAATTGTATGCAAATGATGATTATATACCGTCTGATCAAGTTTTGGTTTGGGAAGCAGGATGCAGGAAGGGCATGACTTTTAGAGCGTGGAGCCAGTATGCAAAATGTTCTTTCAATAGCAACATCTGTATGGCAGATAATGTACAGGAAGTTACAAAACTCTCAACATCAGACACTTATTTCTTGAGAGCCATAATGAAAGAGATTTAGTTTCGTTGTGTTTGAAAATATGGTGCTAACAAGAATATGCGAAACTAAGAAATGGGAAGTAACGCGAGGGAATGAAAAATTTATTCGGATCTAATCATGGGTGGGAGGATAATACTAAAATTTATCTTAAAAGGAAATATGACTTGGATTCAACTGTATTAGAATAAGGTTCAGGGGTGGACACATGTGAAGAGCGTAATGGATCTTTGAGTTCCGTTAAAAGACAGAGAAATTTTTGACCAACCGAGCGACTGTCAGCTTGTCAAATATGAAAGTAGATCACTGCAGGCAGTTAATTATATCCTCGACTAACCCCTGCCCGACGCGCACATTTGTTAAAACTGACAGAGATGAAGTGTGAAATGCAAAACTCGGTGGCGAAAAACAGTTATGTTCAGTTGTGTTAAGGTAATTATATCTGAGACGGTGAGCTGACAGCTGAATCCTGTGCCTTCAGCATTCATACTCCTAAAGCACAGCGATCACTTCTTCTTAACATCAAGTAGCTGTATTTTCCCCACACATTGTGTTTTGATTCGGATGATAAACAGCCACTGTTTTCATATTCAGCATTAATCGACCTCTGTTTGTAATTAGGGTACGGTGTGCTTTCTTTGAAATAATAACTAAATTTTATATGCTGTTTAGATGAATTTTGTGCGTCGAAGGCCAATTTAGGTATCTCGGGCAAAGAGAAGAGCTGCCCAGAGGATAGGAACGTTATTCTGATAACGTTGTTGCAAGTAACTCCATGCATGAGAGTCCGCTTTAAGAAGTTCCCCCGCCTTTTGTGGTACTGTGATCGTTAACGTGCTGCCCGGATCCAGCCACCACACCCTACCGTGCACCAATTAAATTTAGTCAAAACACTTCCTTTTTAAAGTCAGTTTAATATTGTGCTCCTTTCGACCCAAAGATCTCTCAAGTTGCATATTTGTTGCATATTTTCTGACTAAATATTTTACACGAATGTGCAGTTCCCTCCAAGCCCGATAAAGTTCTAGCGGATCTCATCCTATTTCATTTAACTGACTTAAAACGTTTTAGATGTTAGATAAGTTTATGCAGGTCATCATCCGGTAATTTGTCACCTCCCGTTTCTTCTTAATCTTTGTAGGAGATGTCCTTCTTAGCTTCCGTTGCTATTTTGGGAACATTTTCTATCACAGTTCCATGTGGGGATATGCAGGATGCCTGCGAAATTGTCAATTCATACTGAAACATTTTCTCTCTCACCGCTGGCACATGACATATTGCCTAAATTAAATGAAAAGTAGCAAGTTCTGTGATTAATTGTCATGAAAGTATCACACGCAGACATCAGTTGACCTGACACTTGGTTTCGAACCCTCGACATATATTGTACAGTCTTGACACTGAAGTGAAGTGTAAATGACGTCAGCCCGTCATTTGTGTAAGATGTTAGGAGTCCGCAGAACGATTGTTCCGTGTTCTGTACGTGATGCCAAAGGGTTTTAATGTTTTCTTGGAAGTTTTTAAAGCCAAGTGTCTCAATAACCGGGCGCCCTGTATCTCTCCCTTGACTAGTTTTCAATCTTAGTTATACGATGCAGCCACACCTAATACAAGAGGCGGTTCTACTAAGATGTCAAGTTCCCCACATGGCATTATCCCAGAAATGGAGGGTTAACTAAACTTGATAATATAATCATGTTAATTAAACAAAAGGAGACAACAAAAGATCTGTGTGACATATGGAGGTGATGGGTATGTGGAAAGACAGCCTGGTTGTCCTCAGAATTGCCCACCTCGTTATTTAACACTTGTCTTTGGTGTACAGACGTTGATGTTGTGGGCAGTTTCCTTACTTCTTTCGAAGTGTGTAGGACGGTCTTTATTTGTCTTCCTTTCTTCACGTGTAGCGGCAATCAGATTTGCAAATTATGTCTAAAGCAAGCAACGCAAAAATAATTTACAGAATCGTAAAAAAAAGAAATTGAATTCTGTATTTGTGAAGCCATATTGGGAATGGTCTGGTTAACGATATTTGTTTCTTGTTTCCAAGAACCGAGGATTAAACAGTTCGGTCTGAAGAATACAGACTTCTGGAATGCGATGCTGTGAAGTGTTACAGAAATTTGAAGACGGAGGCGGAAGGGTCCTCCGCGAAGTGCACGGCGTCACGTCTCAGAAGGCAGTATTCTTCGTAGCCACACCCGCGAGAACCTCAGACCTCAGCGCCATTTATCCGTCACTCGGAAGACATTTTTTTTCTCTCGGGCCTGACGGGAACTGCAAGTGACAACTGAATGACATCAATCATATCCGGGACTACACATTCTCAATGCAGTGCAAGAAAACCGTATGTTGCACAGCAGAGCAGCAGAAAACTTGCTTTAAATATACACACGACTTACTCATTGAATGGTACGTTACGATTCCTCGCTGCGTACTTGAGGCCATATCTGTTGAATAAAACTGACTTACAGATACCGAATTCTTTACTATATTTAGACTGTATTAGCCAGTCACGGTTACCACTTCGTCTTAAGTCAACAAGATAGGAGTTGTACGTATAATGTAACGTCAAGGCCCGTTCGTGGAACCATTGTAGCCGTACAAAACAATAATTATTCTGAGTGTGCGTTTGTAGCCATTGGTATCCAGCATTCAAAGCGATGCGCCATATTGTCATATGTAGCCTGTCCAGCTCTGCAGTATTTTTCCATATATCTCCCAAACGGAACGATTTTTTAAAAACAAGTTATTGAACATGAAATGTATGTTTTCGCTTTCTCTTCGCCTTCTGTTCGAAACATTTCTCATTCTAAGAAGAAGTGAGCAAGATACTAAAACAAATGTATATTGTTCTTCATGTAAAGTACGCGATATTCTTGTCAGATTTTAATCAAACTGGAATTTCATCGACATATTTTCGAAAAATCCTGAAATATCGAATTTCATGAAAATTCGGCCATTGGGAGCCGAGTTGTTCCATGCGGACAGACAGACGTACAGACATGACGAAGCTAATAGTCACTTTTCGCAATTTTGCGAACGCGCCTAAAAATGAATTTCCCGTTGTTTTGTTGCTGTTAATGCGATCTAAAATGGATTGAGAAGACGTGACAGGCCGATAGCGGTGGCCGTGCGGTCTAAGGCATAGGTCTGTAGTGGATGGGATAGCATGTTCGAATCCCGTTGAGGGTATGGACGTTCATTTCTTGTGTATGTTATGTGTTGTTTGGGCAGCGGCCTCTGCGATTGGCTGATTACTGGTTCGGAGGAGTCCTACCGGATGTGTGTGTGTGTGCGTGCGTGCCCGTGGACTAAAAACCTCAACAGTGAGGTGGCGTAGGCCCAAGTTGGGCTGTTGCGCCTGAGAAAAATATAGTACAATACATAATTAGCTTCTTGGTGGTATTTTGATGAGATTAACGTTATTTAACGACGAAGTAAGGTGACCACAGTTATCTCATTAGTTAATGATAGGCCTCTCACTCAGAAGTACCAATACCATTTTACATTTCAGTACGGATGTTAGTGTCATTAGCAATATCGTCATGATTCCGGCGTGTTATATTAAGTGAACGATTTTTTAAATGTTGTCCTACAAAAGTTCACCCTAGAGCAGGCCACGAAGGCCCAAAGGGGGAGTAAAGGTATAGCCCTACTCTTTCTTTAACCTCGATACTAGATGGGGTGGGGTGGTCAACGCCACGTTCAGGTCGCTTTACCTCCGGGAAAGATCCGGTACCCGTTGTATGGGGGCTGGGAGGGTACCAAGGCCGGTCTAGACGGGTGCGGAAAATCTCGCCTCCACAGGGATTGGATCCCCGTACCGTCCAGCCCGTAGCGAGTCGCTATACCGACTACGCTATCCTGGTCTCAAATGTTGTTCTACACAACCCATTTCTGGCTGTCCATCAATGTGACACAAAATCGTTACAGTGAAGGTTGTCATGACCTTATCCTTGCACATACAGATTGTGCAACATAATTAATGGTGCCAGCAGCTGGCGCCTCTGATTTCTCTGCCCCGGGCGATCAGCTTTCCTTGTCATCCCTTGTATTGATTTTATTCTTAGTCCTATGATTGCCATCGCAATTCGCAGGCATTGTAGTGCCTGTACCAGCTTCCAAAACCCTCTTTCCACATTGTGCTTGGTCTTTTTCGTATTTTCCTTCTTGTAATTAGGTCTATATCCTGGGCCATTGCCTGTGGCCGCGCGACCTAAGGCGTCAGTTTGCTGCCTCTCGCTTGCAGGGATTGCAGGTTCGAATCCTGCCGGAGACATGGATGTCTCTGTCTTATGAGTGTTGTCAGGTAGAGGTCTCTGCGACGGACCGATCACTCGTTCAGAGGAGTCCTACAGATTGTGGTGCGTCTGGGTGTGATCGAGGAACTTCAGTGTGGAGGCCTAGACCCACTAGGGCTGTCGAGCCATGAAAGAAAATTATATCCCGAGCTATCTGTTAGCAGCTATTCGATCTTCATCGGTATTTATCAACGCTGTTGGTACCACGGGTCACTTAGGCTGTCCTAAAACCTCCACTATCCGGCAAACAGCTTTCCCAAAATTACAACTCGCGGAACAGAACTTAGACAGGTTTCCACTCCTGTAACATCTGCCTTGCATTGACTTTGCGATGTAGAATTCTGAATGATGGTTTGCGAGGAAGATGCATTTTTTTTTTATTTAGTGGGACTTCTTCAGCTGCATCAGTTACAATACAGTCGGGGATGACATTAAAGGGCATGGTGAAAAATTATGGCGGTTTGTATGAGGACATTTTCTCAGGCTGTGGATACAGAGGCGGACATCGAAAAATATTTGAAGATCCGGCCTGCTGGTCAAGAGCCGAACCTGGGAACTCTGGAGTGGGAAGCAGGATTTCCACTACATAACCACGACATTCATTGGGATGGGAGGCGATATAAGATAGGATGTTGATCATTGTGCTTACAAACGCGATTCACTTGCAGCGTGCTGAATTACGACGCCAGGTTTACTCAGCTTCGCAACAGAATTCTAGAGAAGTGCTTTAATCCCGTAATACCCAATGATGGAGAACTTTTGTAATCTCTTTATGTGCAGTGGTAGGCGTACATTCCGCGTGATTATCCTTTAACAACTCACAATTTCGTACAGGGAGAATATTTGTTTGTTTCAGTTGGTTCTCAGAGTAAAGGTAAATCAGTCCCGTTACAGGCCTGGACAGGCCCAGACGGTTCCAGGACGTTAAGGTTCCCAGATTACGTGACAACGGCACAGGATGGTGGTAGGTTGTCAGCCTTACGCAGCGGCCGCCTTTACCCCTAGGAAATACTCCTGGTACTCATTTCTATTAGAGGCTGAGTCGACCCCAGGGCCATAGTGCGATCGGAAGGATTTTATGTCAATGAAAAATCCACTGACACCAGCTGGGATCGAAACAGTAACCTTCCGATTTGTAGCACAGCACCTTAGCCACTGTGCTACCGCGGTCCCCGGTTCTCAGAGTAAATAGCGATAATTTTTTTAACGTCAGCTAAATTAATTTCGTAACAAAATGTTGGGTGTTCTCTGTGAGTTACGACTCAAATTCTTTTACAGGTCAGCTTCTCCTGTTGAATAGTTAATTATGTCTTTTTTTTTTTTTTACTTTGGGATGTAATGAGGTACGTACCCACTTAAGGTTAAATAAGTGACATCTGCTTTCAGTCTAGTCTGGGGCATAATGCGAGGTAAATAAAACAGTCTGAAACCGTTCATATCCTTTAGGCATGTTTCGAGTGCCTGGCCACGTACGTATTTTGCTGACCAAAATGCGTGGTCGATGATCGTGTCTGAATTTATGATATCACTGACTGGAGGCACTAACAAGACAAGTGAACATAATCGTTTGAAGCATTTAATTAACCGAAATTAAATGTAATAATTCAGTTCCTTCTTCACAAAAAAAATTACTGTTTCACATAGACCTACCAAATTGGTAGTTTTGTGTTTGTTCTGACAATCAGTCGAGACGTATAAATACACTGTGGACAGAGTACACATTTTTTTAAATGTTAAAGCAGGTGGTGTGCGTAGTAATCACAGTGTTTTAAATGCTTAAGCAAGATAAGAGGCGGCATGTCATTTACCCCATGAAATCGTCCTTCAAGACACGCCTGCAGGACGAGGAGGGACTGTCCAGTGTAGTGAACTCCCAGCTTCAACCTATGTGCAGCACCCACAGCTGTAGTACTTCCGGGCGTAGGAAGCTCCAAGTACGAACCACGAATGGGATACAATTGCCCATTGTTAATGTTGAACCTTCGTGTGGTCAATACATAAGGAGTATGGCTTCCATTAGCGGGTTTGATTCTGTCTTTAAGGTATATGTTAGTCTCAAGGCGCTGTTAGGATCCGTATGTGAATGGCACGTAGTGGTAACCGAGACAAGACAGGCAATTTATCTCAGTATTTAACCAACTTGATACACAAAATTTGTTTCACAATAAGTTTTATTTCATGCCTCTACATGTTTCGAGCACATGTGCTCATCATCAGGAGGTCAAAATTGTATTACATAGGTGTGATGATATCAGAGGCAGTGTAAAGCAATTTTGACCTCTTCGTGGTGAGCAAATGTGCTTGAAACATGTAGAGGCATGAAATAAAACTTATTGTGAAACAAATTTTGTGCATCAAGTTGGTTAAATACTGAGCTTAATATACTGAGATGCAGGGTCAACAAAACGTCAAAAGATAGGCAATGTACATATAACTTAACATTGAGGCACGTACTCGTAACCATTGTTGCCGTGGAAAAACAATAATCGTTACATTTTGTCATTGTGTTCTGTAGCCTTAGTTATCCAGAATGCAAAGCGCTCGCGCCACATATTGTCATCCGTGGACTGTCCTGTTGTAGCACATTTTTCCACATTATTATTCCACGATTTTCGGAAAAAACGTTAGTGAACATGAAATGTGTGTTTTGATCTCGTCTACTAGTTGTGTGTGTGTGCAACATTTTTGACACTAAGAAGAATTGAGCGAGATATCTTATATGAACAGTACGTGGGTCTTAATGTACTCGTTATTCTTGTCAGATTTTAAGGAAACTTGAAATTTCCTAACAGATTTTTTAAAAATTATCAAATTTCATGTGATCCTGTCCAGTGGAAGCCGATTTATTCCATACGGACGGACGGACGGACATGACGAAACTATTAGTCGCATCTTTTGCCATTTTTCTAAAGCGCCTAAAAATTAACTTGTTACCCAGCAAAGGCTGTGATTTGGGTACCAACGTTTTCTTCAGGGTGACCGGATAGTAGAACTGGAAAACAGGGGCGATTTCTCTGCAGTGTCACATCCTAGAAGACGTAACCGTCACGCAGTCACCACTGCGAAACCTTCAGGTCTCGCCCTAGGTATCCAGTTCGCTCCCTTGTATTAACAAGCCCAATTTCAAATGCGTATAATTTGTGCCTAATTCACAGGATGGCCCGGTTCAAGTCAGCAGCCATAGGAGAATATGAGTGTCCACACTACCAAGCAGTCATGTTCGAGGAACGGTACGGTCACAAACAGATGCATTTAAGTACAGTCAATGAACGGTTTGAGCCGACCTTGGGCGTGTGAATCGGGCTTTCGTTCGAGTATTCTTCCGCCGATTCTGAGAATTCCTTCAGGAAAGGTGACTCAGTCCGATGGCATGCAATCTTGGTTGACTTCTTTGCTGTGAACGAAACAAGGAAAGGTGAAACGAGTACATCGTGTGCATTTTATATTTTATCTATTTGAAGAGGCATAGATATGTGCAGACAGAAAGAAAAACCATCCCAACAGCAAACAACCATGAAAATTGAGGTTGTTTCTGAAGCCTGCAATTACTCGAATGATTGCTAATTCTCTGCTAGCAGACTTCGACGGTTCAAGCACTGCTAACACACACACACACACACACACACACACACACACACACACACCGCCTAGTTGGCCAGGGTACCTCCGATTAATGATGCTTGAAAAATTACCCCTGAAGGTACTTGCAGAATATAGTGATCGTGTAATCTTTTGCCATCTTCTGAGTTACAGAGGTTTAGGGAAGAAATCCCGCCCAGTTGGCAGTATGCAAATTATGAGATGGTTTGAGAACATTCTGCGCGATGGTACTTACAGAAATCTATGTAAATGCGCTGTCGTGAGATAGTGCAGCAGATTCAAGTACCATCCTCCAGAAAGGAAAGTGACTACAAAACTGGAGTTAAATTTAAAATTGAAAGGGTTTCCACACCATTAGATGGTAGAAGTTGTGACGGAAGTGTGTTTTTAACTTAAAAACGTACAAAATTACTGCTCCCTTTTTGCATGCAGTTGTGTATGCCAAGTTTTAAAAAGTCCAGCAGTTGCTACAAGCTCAAAACTTCAGTTGTTCGTCGTTTCTGCTCTTTATATATGATACCGCAGACTTTGTCTCTAAAGGTCAAATGTTTCATGGCCGATTTAGGAACAGACTGACATTTCAGTTCTTGTTACAGTGCCCGATTCCTCTTCCTTTTTGGACGTAAAGTGCAAGTTTTGTTCCTTTTTTAAAGTGTAGCCTTGTATATAACCTCGTGCCCAGTACGTTCCTATCACCGTCCATTTAGCAGCACGGAATATATGTAAGGGAGGGTGGGCAGTTCATTTTGTCTTCAAATCCTCATACTCACCATGCACATTCAGAAAATGAATCTTAACACCGCGTGTCTCCGGTTTTATAATCGTGCGTATGATGGCCGCACTGCTTCAGCCTGCCCAACAATTACGTATTAGTGTGCGACCAAGGTGGCCGATATCGCACAAAAACTCCGTTAGCTTCAAATGATTTTCACGATAGTCTTGTTTCATTTTCCAATTTATTGTCATCTTCTTATAGGCCACTAACATACCTTTAATCTATACCAGGGGTATGCAGATTTTCCGACAATGTAGGAGCCATCTCAAAATTCTAGACGCCAGAAGAGAAACCGGAAGCATCTTCCTTTCTGAGAACCCGCAGATATTAATATTATTATTATTATTATTTACTGCAATTGAGTTTTCACCCGGTGGCAGTAGTCTTTACACTAGTAACAAATAAGAATAAATGTACCTAAACGAAACAATACAAAAACACAATAAATACAAGTACACATATTACCAAAACACCCACACACCCACACATTACAAAACCCATACATACACACACCCACACATTACAAAACCCATACATACACACACCCACACATTACAAAACCCATACATACACACACCCACACATTACAAAACCCAT
>Ga0123353_10013739_pt1 | contig 11616 bp, 8 predicted proteins | sample TergutLab28metaG_3_FD_92763 | JGI IMG/M metagenome (GOLD analysis project Ga0123353, IMG submission 92763) | Labiotermes labralis P3 segment gut microbial communities from Petit-Saut dam, French Guiana - Lab288 P3 | ecosystem: Host-associated > Arthropoda: Insects > Digestive system > Gut ... | reverse complement strand
AATCCCATGTTTATCCCACTAACTAAACCACTAGATGCACTCTCAATATATCCTTCTACACCAGTTATTTGACCTGCAAAAAATGTTTTTTCATCAAACTTAACTTGATAAAATTTATTCAATATTTTTGGAGAATTAATATAAGTATTCTTATGCATACTACCATATCTTAATATAACTGCATTTTCAAGTCCTGGAATTAAGCTAATTAATTTTTTTTGTTCATAATAAGTTAGATGAGTTTGAAAACCAACTATATTATACATTACTTTTTCTTTATTCTCAGCTCTAAGCTGTACAACCCCAAAGGGTAATTTACCAGTCATAGGATTAATCAAACCAACTGGTTTTAAAGGCCCATATAAAAGTGTTTTATATCCTCGCTTAGCAATATCCTCAATCGCCATACAACCTTCAAATATTTTATATTCATCTTCTAAATGTAAGTTTGCACATTTGGCATTGATTAGTGTTTCATAAAAATGTTTATATTCATCCTCATTCATAGGGCAATTAACATAAGCACTAACTCCCTTATCATATCGAGACTTTATATACACTTTTTCAAAATTAATACTACTAGCCTCAATTATTGGAGCTATTGAATCAAAAAAGCATAAGTTTTTATCACCATACTTTTCCATTATCACCTTAGATAACTTATCACTTGTTAAAGGACCACTCGCAATAATTTTATATTCATAATCTAAATTATCAACTTCTTCTCGAATCAAATTTATATAAGGATTTGTGTTTATAGCATTTGTTATATAAGATGAAAACATGGATCTATCCACTCCAAATGCACTACCAGCATCTATTTGGGAATAATAAGCTGCTTTCATAATCAATGAATCAAACATATTTAATTCTTCTTTTAATAAACCAATAGCAGAATCTAATGATTTATTTCGAAATGAATTTGAACAAACTAACTCTCCCAAATTAGAACTAATATGAGCTGGAGTATTAACACTAGGTCTCATTTCATATAAATCTACATTTATTTTGAACTTGGATAACTGATAAGCAGCCTCACAACCTGCTAAACCTCCCCCAATTACTACTACTTTATTCATACTAGAAAAAAGAAACCAATAATTGCTAAAGCATTATTAAAGAAGTGAATTATAATTGGAACCCATATATTATTTTTCGAAAAATGATAGCTTAAAACTAAAACCAAAGATAAAGGAATATATGCAATAATATAAATATCTAGTGAATGTAGTGCTGCAAATATTAAAGTACTAGCAACTATCGAAACAATAACACCAAATTTATTAGGAATTCCCTTTTCAACACTATTCATTAACAAGTCTCTAAATAATACTTCTTCTACTATTGGTGCAGTTAAAATCATTATAATAGTAAAGATCATCACATATCCACCAGCACCTAACATTTCATCAATACTACTTTGGTTATCACTAGTTCCATCATACCCTAGTGATTCAAGTAAAAATCCAACTAAAAAATTAGCAACAAGAATGCCTATTATTCCTAAAATTATTATAACTAAAGCATTATTATTCTTGAAATTACTCGTATCTTTTACAAATTTATTAGATAACATTGCTATAAAGATTACAATTAATAAAACTTGACCAATAGCTTGTCCTGATATAAGTAGTTGTGTTTCATCAGCTAAGGGAAATAAATAAGTTAAACTAACCCCATATATCGCTGCTAAAAATATATATAACCCAAAAGCTATAAAAAAGTAAGTTATATATTCTTTAAAGCTATATTCTTTGTTCATTTTAAATTTTTAGTAAAAGACATTAACATATTAAAGAAAGTTTTATTATCACATGTTGTAGTATCTTTTTCTGAGTACTTACGATAAGTAATATTTTTATTTAAAATTTCCTTATCTCCAATTACTATTTGGTATGGAATTTTTTTAATCTGTGCATCTCTTATTTTATATGATAATTTCTCATCTCTTTTGTCTAATAAAACATTAAAACCATAATCCAAACATTTTTTATATATTTTCAAAGAATAATCTAAATGAAATTCATTGTTTACAGGGATAATGACTAATTGAATAGGAGCTAACCAAAAAGGAAAAGCACCCTTGTAATGTTCAATTAAAATTCCAATAAAACGTTCCAACGATCCAAATATAGCTCTATGTAACATTACTGGACGGGATTTTTCTCCTAATTCATTAATATAAGTAATATCAAATCTAATTGGAAGATTCATATCTAGTTGAATAGTTCCACATTGCCAAATCCTATTCATAGAATCTTTTAACTTAAAATCCAACTTTGGACCATAAAATGCTCCATCACCTTCATTTATTTTATAAGGTATATTTATTTTTTCTAAGGATTTTTTCAAAGCTTCTTGTGCTTTATCCCATATTTCTATAGTTCCTATATATTTATCAAGTGGTCTAGTCGATAACTCAATATTGTATTTTAAACCAAAATCACTATAAACTTTATCAAACATCTTAACTAATTTACCAACTTCATCAACAATTTGACTCTCTAATATATAAATATGAGCATCATCTTGAGTAAAATTCCTTACTCTAAACAAACCGCTCAAGGCTCCTGAAGCTTCATGACGATGAACAATACCCAACTCAGCAATTTTCAAAGGAAAATCTTTATATGAATGTAAATTATTCTTATATACAATTAATCCCCCAGGACAATTCATTGGTTTTATTGCAAATTCATGCTTATCTATTTCTGATGTGTACATATTTTCTTTATAATTGAACCAATGTCCAGATACTTCCCATAACTCTTTGTTCAGCATTATTGGTGTTTGAATTAATGAATAACCATCAGCTATATGAATCTTATACCAATAATCCTCTAGTTTTTTCCTCAATATCATTCCATTTGGCAACCAAAATGGAAAACCAGGTCCATATTCACTGAGCATAAACAACTCTAACTCTTTTCCAATCTTTCGATGGTCTCTTGATTCTCTCTCTTTTAATATTAATAAATGATCTTCTAATGCTTCCTTTGAAGAAAAACATGTTCCATATATTCTTTGGAGTTGAATATTTTTACTATCTCCTCGCCAGTAAGCTCCTGATATATTTAATAATTTAAAGTTTCTTAAAAATTTAATATTAGAAACATGAGGTCCTCTACATAAATCTATAAAATCTCCAAGTGAGTATATATTATAATAATCAACATTTAAATCATTAATTAACTCAGTTTTATATATATCATTTTCAAATATCTTTAAAGCTTCTTCCTTAGTTTTAGTTTCTTTTTTAAAACCAATACCAGAAACAATAATTTTATTCATTTCATTTTCAATTAACTTTAAACTATCTTCATTTATTTTTTCAGTTATTTGAAAATCATAATAAAAACCCTCTTCTATTGCAGGACCTACTCCAAACATAACATTCGGATATAAGTTTTTAATAGCTTTTGCCATTAAATGTGAACATGAGTGATTAATTATTTCAAAACATCTTACATCATCTTCCAAAACAAATTCTAATTTCGCATCAAAAGTCAAAGGAGCGTTTAAATCATAATATTCATCATTTACCACTACAAAAACTGTCTTTTTAACTAAAGAAGGTGATATTAAACTACCTATATCAAAAGCTGATAAACCCTTATCATATTCAACACATTTTCCATCTTTAAACACAATTTTCATATTTTTTCCTCTATTCTCACTATTCTCATCATAGTTGTTATTTTATCTACAATTTTGTTAGAAGACTCACTATCTACGATACTATTGATTTGGCGATACTTTTTCCTTAATTCCTCACAATCATAGATTGAAGTAATAAAAGTTAATAAATTATTTTCACTTCTATATCGAAGAATGAGTGCTAAAATTTCATCTCTAATAAACTCATCAATCAACTCAGAACCTAAATCATCTAAAACTAATACTTCACAATTAATCAGTTCTTCAAATATATCCTCATAATCAAATCTATTTTGTTTGAGAATTGCAGCTAACTTAGGAAAATAAACAAATATACTTTCTTTATTTAACTCACAAATCAAATGATTTATTAAATAACTTTTACCACTTTGAGCACACCCATAAACATATATACCTTTACTGGATTTACCCTCTAAAATATCATAATATAACTTAAAAAATTCACTTCTCGCACTACTTATATTAATATCACCTGCAAATATTTTAGGATTTATATGCCAATAGTCAATAATAGCTCTTACTTTTTTTACATATCCCTTTGGACATTTTGTATAGATATAATCTGACAATGAATTAGTTTTAAAAATTTTAGGTTCATACTCACTAGATAGTTTACATTCTAACTCATTCTTACATGTTTCACATTTATATTGGTCAATATCAATCAACTCAAATAAATAAGAATACTCTTCTATAGTAGCTTCATTAAATTTTTTGTTTTTTATAAAATTTTTTACATATTTACTTTTAAAATCACTCATTTTAAAAACCTCTTTTTCATCTTTTCTAATATTTCATCAGACTCTTCTTTACTCAATTTACTTTCTTCTTTGATAACAACTTCTTTATAAGTACTAGGAACAAGCTTAGTTTTTACCTTTGATATAGCCTTTTCCTTTAAATTGCTAAAATATTCAAAAGCACTTTCAGCAGTTAATATTCTATTCCTAATTAAACTAGCAGCAACTTTTTCTAAATAGTTTATTCCAGGCAACTCTCCTTTTTTTTCTATTAAAGTATTTATTATAATAACATTTACAACTTCAACAGGGAGTTTAGTGTTTATAATCAAATTATTAATAGTTTCTAATTCAACCTTATTTGGTTTTACCCCATAATTAAAATGTGCAATAACTTCGCTAGGAGTATGTAATCTAGCAAGCTTTAAATTATCAGTTTCAACATTTGGAATATGAAAACTCACATCTTCTCCAAACTCTTTTTTCGACAATAATTTAGCTTGCTGTAATATAAATTCATATTTTAAAGTAGAATTAATTTCTATACTATCTATTATAGCTTGCTTCATTAACTTTTCATCTAAGCCTGTTACAAAACAATACTCTAAAATTTTCAACTTAAACTCTTCGTTATTTAAAACACTTTTTGGCATTTCATTAGAATCAAACAAATCAACAAATAAGCCATAATCAAACAAATCACTAGATATTCTAACTGAAGAAGTTTTTAAAACATTCATTTTAACCTTAACATTGTACTCATCATCTAAATTAGTACTAACATCCCTATATTCATTAGTGAGTACTAGATACTTTTCTTTCAATAATACTAATTCGTAATCACCAATAACCCTATTTAAAATTAGACAATAAGCTTCATTATTTAAAAAGTTCGAAAAACTTAGAGCTTCATTTAAAAACAGAATGATTTCATTAGCACTTTCAAACCTACGAATTAGATTTAAAGCTTCTAATTTTTTTAAATATCTTTCAAACTTATCATAAGCCAAACATATATCTCTAGCAATGTCTTTCAAATTGATTACATGATTTTTATCAATACAAGTCAATCTACAAAACAATGCAAAAGCTTCACTTCCAATAATAGGAAGATAAAGTATTATTAAACTGTCAGTTAATAATATTTTAGTTGAATAAGTTATTTTTACTCTTTCTAAACTCATTGTACAAATAAACTAGTCCCTACAAAAGTCAACTTACTATCTAGATATTTATATAACCTTTCAATTACTTTGATTGGTAACTTCATAGGAAGAGTTTTTGGAGTATAAATGTACATATCAATACTAATATTTCTATATCTTTGAATAGTTAGTTTAATAACTCCTTCATATTTTGAAGTATTAAAGTGTATTTCTTTTCTTTCATCATCAACAGATAAAACTTTTCCATTTTCACTTTTCTCTATCATATTGATAATAACATCTTCCACCTCCTCTATTCTATCTCTATAATAACGCGTTCTTAAAATGGAAATTTTACTTTCCTCATTAGTTTCAGCTGATTTTTCAAAATAATCTTTTATTGACATTTTAACCTTTCTAACAAGTCTTTTACTTGTTTTTTTACATTATCACTAGTATCAATAACATAATCACCCATAAATTTTTTTTCTTCAATATCAATTTGTGTCTTTATTATTTTACTAGCATATTCACTTGATATATTATCTCTTTCAATCAATCTTTGTAATTGAATATCCCTTCTACAATATACCACAACTATTTTATCAAAAATATCAACCCAATTAACTTCAAATAGTAATGGAACACTCACAAATAAAACTTTTTCTGATGAAAATAAAATTAGTTTATTAATTTTAGTATAAACATATGAATGAATTACCTTATTTAATTGCTTTCTTTTCTCAAAATCATCAAATATTATCTTTGCGATATACTTTCTATCTAAGCTATTAAATATCTTATATATAGCAGTAGAATATTTTTCAAAAGCTTCTTTAGATATCTCATCACAATCTATTACCTCATATCCAAAATTACTAATAATATTAGATACATAAGTCTTTCCCGTAGCGATAGACCCACTTAATCCTATTACCATTGGACCATTTTGACATTTTCTACAATAATATGTAGTACGACCATTTATTCTTCTCTTTCTAATAAAACTACCACATTCACTACATTTTTCTTTCATGTGAACCTTTAGTTCATTTTGGAATAAACCAGTTATTCTTTTCGAAGAAGAAAAAGACTTAATAGTAGATCCTCCTAAGATAATAGCTCTTTCTAATATCTTTTTTATGGAAATAATTAATCTTTCAATTTCTAAATTAGTAAGTTCACAACTATTCTTAAAGGGGTTAATTTTACTATCAAATAAAACTTCATTTGCATAAATATTTCCTAAACCTAAAATAATAGTTTGATTTAATAAAAATGTTTTTATTTTTAATTTAACATTTAGCTTAGTTTTCAAATAATCAAAATCAATTTCTTCTATCTCTTTCCCCAAGTTCTTTAATGGTTCACATTTGTATATATCTACATTTTTTTTATATAAATACATACGCCCAAATTTACGAACATCAATATATCTCAATACTAAACCTTTACTTAAGTAAAATTTAATATGTTCATGTTTAACTAATTTTACATCTTCCTCTAAATAAAATTTTCCTTCCATTCTTAGATGAGATATAATTATATAGTCATCTAAGTTGAAAATTAAATATTTACCTCTTCTCTCAACACTTAAAAATGTTTGATCAACCAAGTTTTCAAACTCTCTTTTTGAAACATTAACAAGCATCTTTTCATAAATAACTTGTACATTTATAATACGAAGACCTATTATTAATTTTTCTAAAACTTTTCTAACTGTTTCAACTTCTGGTAACTCTGGCATTATTTAGCCTCTAACCAATTAGCTCCTAAACCTAAACTAACCAATAAATTATCTTTAAAATACTCTATGTTTTTCATTTCCTCTCCTACAATATTCCATAATATTTTTTCTTCTCCAGGAAAACAATCAAATACTAGTTCATCATGTACTTGTGCAATCATTAGACTTTTTAGCTTAGCCAGCTTCATTTTATCATATATATTAACCATCGCTATTTTAATAATATCAGCTGCAGTTCCCTGAATAGGAGTATTTAATGCTAATCTCTTTCCTGCTTCTGCTATATTCTTATTATCATTATTGATCGAATCAATTGTTCTTCTTCTACCAAAAAATGTCTTAGAATAATTATTAATCTTAGTAAACTCAACTAACTCATTTAAATATCTATAAACTCCAAAATAAACATTAAAATAATCTTCAATATATTTTTTAGCTTCACTAACACTTACCTTTAAACTATTTGATAAAGACCATTCTCCCATACCATAAATTATACCAAAATTAATAGCTTTGGCAGCTTTTCTCATTTTATCACTTACCTCGTCTACCTTAAAAACTAACATAGCAGTTTTAGTATGTAAATCTAAATTCTGTTCAAAAGCTTCACTCATTTTTTCATCATTAGATAGTTTTGCAAGAATACGAAGTTCTATTTGAGAATAATCAGCAGCCATAATTAAACCATTCTCAAATCTTGATTTAAACATTTTCCTAAATACTTGCCCCTTTTCTGTTCTAATAGGTATATTTTGAATATTAGGATTAATAGATGATAGTCGCCCAGTTTGAGTGAAGGCTTGTTTATATAAAGGATATACTAAATTATAATCATCAACTAATTCTAATATTCCATTAACATAAGTAGATAATAATTTACTTAACTCTTTATAATCTAGTACCAATCTTACTATCGGATAATTAGTCAACTTTTCTAGAATATCGTAAGCAGTTGAATATCCATTTGTGTTTTTCTTCCCATTATAAGGTATTAATAATTTATCAAATAAAATAACTCCTAATTGTTTAGTAGAGTTAATGTTAAACTCTTCCCCTGCTAAATCGAATATAAATTTTTCAATTTCATTTAACTCCTTATTATAAGTCTTAGAAATATGTAAGAGAATATCTTTATCTATATAAACTCCTCTACTTTCGACACTGGCTAATACATAACTAAGTCTTAACTCAATTTCATACAAGTATCTAAATTCTTCTTCAATATTAGGTTCAAATCCAAAATTTACAATAATAGCTTGTACCTTAGACATGATATAGTTAATAAGAACATTATCTTCTGGTAAACTTTTTTTTGTTCCCTCACCATAAATTTCCTTTTCTACAGCTACATTTTCTACCATATAAGCTATATCTTCATTGGCCTTAAAAGTATCTTTTACATAAGTGTATAATAGAAAATCATGGTTTATTCCCTTTATATTAATATTATTTTTATGTAAAAATAAAATCACTTTTTTCGAATCAAAAATAGATTTTTTATATTCATCACTTTCTAAATACTCTTTAATAATACTAATATTAGCTCTAGTAAAGTAATATACATTATTAATATAAATACCTATACCTACTAAACTATCATTAAATAATTCAAAATATAAAACACTATTAGCTATTAAAATACTTTTTATAGCTTCTTCTTCTATAATGGTATATTCAATTTTTTCAATTTCTTTCTTAGATTTTATTAGGCTAAACATTTCTAAATCTTTATAGAATTTTTCTAATTTATCGCTTATCTCTCCCACAAAATATAGATCATCAATACTAATACCAATAGGTACATCCTTAATCAAAGTGACTAATTTATAACACAAATAAGCGTCATTTTTCCCTTCTACTAGGAGTTGGTACTTCTTGCCACTTATTTTATCTATATTTGCATAAATACCATCTAAAGTCTTATATTCATTTAGTAATTCTATAGCTCCCTTTTCACCAATACCTTTTATACCTTTTAAGTTATCAGAACTATCTCCAATTATAGCCTTATAATCTTTGATGATTTCAGGTGGAAAATTAAAATAATTAGAAAAGTTATTCGAGGAAACTATTTCATTACCCCTTCTTATAACTCTTACATTCTCTTTAATTAATTGTAATAAATCTTGATCATCAGAATATATATCAACTCTCATATCTTTTATTTTATTAGACATAATTGAAATCAAATCATCAGCTTCATAATCTAAAGATTCAAACCATTTTACATTTCTAAGATCCAAATATTCCCTAACTAGTGAAGCTTGGTATTTTAATTCTACTGGTATAGGCTTTCTAGTAGCTTTATATTCTGTATATTCTTTATGTCTAAAAGTTTCTTTTCCTTTATCAAATGCTACAAATATATATTGGTAATTATCACTTATTATTTTTTCAATCATACTAACAAAAGTAAAAACTGCATTAGTTTGTAGTCCCTGACTAGTTTTCATAACATAAGCACCCTTTGTATAATAGGTTGAAAAGAAAGCTCTAAATAATATATTATTTCCATCTATTAATGCACATTTATTCATCTGTTTCCTCAAAGTTATTATGTTTAAAAACGACGGATATACGTTTATAGACTATAAAAATAACTATATTATTTATCAACGCAATAAGAATGTTAAATGGTACTACTGCAAATACTAGATATTTCCACATATAATTCGTACTATCAACTACTCCTGGTAATACTTGTAACATATTTATTAAAATTTCTTCATTACCATTAAAATATAAACGTATATATAAAGGTATCGCAACGAAATAATTAGTAAAAACTGCAGTTACTACCCAAGCCAAAGTACCAAATAATAAAGCACTTATAGCTCCTTTTTTTGTGTGAAAAAACTTATAAATTAATGAAGTTACTAAAACAACCACACCACCTATTATAATATCTACTATTTCACCTACAAATACACTACTACTACTATAAAGCATTTTAACTATACCCTTTATTATAACACTAATAACTCCACCAACCGGACCTGTTAAAAATCCACATAAAACTGATGGCAACAAACTTATATTTATTTCTAAAAAGTTTGGAAATAAAAATGGTAAAGGAAATTTGAAAATGCCAAAACTATATAAAACTATCCCCATAGTAGAAAAAATAGCCACCTTAGTTAACCACATAGTTGTATTGTTTTTAAGACTTTTTAATCCTTGTACTTTCTCCATATCATTCACTCCTTAATGCTACCACTGGATTTTGGAAAGATGCAATTATAGCTGGTATTGAACCTGCAATTAAAGCCATTAATGTACTTCCAGCAACGATTGATAAAGCAGTTATCAAATTAAATTTCGCAACAACTACTACAGTATCTCGAAGAAATGTTATTTCATAGGTAGCAAGTTGACTAGTTACGAATGAATTAATAGGACCTAATAAGGCTAATACTCCACATAAACCTATTATTCCCCCTATAATTCCAATGATAACTGTTTCAGCATTAAACAAAAACATTATATCTACTCTTCTTGCTCCAATAGCTCGCAGTAAACCTATCTCCTTTTTCCTATCTAAAACCGAAATATGTGTTATTATTCCTATCATTATGGCAGCTACTGCAACACTAACCAATGCAATAATAACTAGTACTGTGGTAAACAATTTGAGCATAGCCTCAAAATCTTCTATTTGGTTTTTAAAATTATCAGTCATTCTTAAATTGACTTCTTTATTAACTGTTTCATATGCATTTATATAACTCCAAACAACTTCTTTATCTTCATATGAATTGATATAAATTCTTATTGAAGTAGTTCTTAAAGTATATCCTATCAACCATAAGTTGTATTGGTAGGTATATTCAGCTGTAGTAGTACCAGAAGAAGTAGTTACTGTCTCATATTTACTTCCAGTAAAGACATCTTTATCCATACCATGTTCTAATTGCGATTTAACTATTTGGCTGTTTAAAGCATTCGCATGTATCGAATCTGTTAATGTATAATGGTACATAAGTCCACTTGTAACAAATGCAAAACTTGCACCTCTTTTAACTCTCGCAACTCCTACAATCTTTACATAATCATTATCACTTTTAAAAATATTATCAAGTGTATTCCAATTAGACATAGAGTTAGTTTTGTATACACCATTTATTTCATCATAGTAGTAATAATCATCATTAGTAATGAGTTTATATTCTTTACCTAGTATTTTATTAATATCTATAAATGAATTTTCTATATCAATTTCATTTGCACTAGCTATAATACCTAAACTAGTTAAATAACTAATAGATATAGCGTTGTAATTATCAATTAGTAATACCGCTTCATTTTT
>Ga0123353_10013738_pt1 | contig 11616 bp, 9 predicted proteins | sample TergutLab28metaG_3_FD_92763 | JGI IMG/M metagenome (GOLD analysis project Ga0123353, IMG submission 92763) | Labiotermes labralis P3 segment gut microbial communities from Petit-Saut dam, French Guiana - Lab288 P3 | ecosystem: Host-associated > Arthropoda: Insects > Digestive system > Gut ... | reverse complement strand
AGCCAGCCGCATTGCAGCGGAAAAGAACATGTCCGACAGGCTTTCTACCTGGCCAGTGTCCGCATCCATGATGTTTGCGAACGCCGGAGCCGAATACGCGATTTTATGGCTGAACGGCAAGGTCGACAGGGATCACCTTGACGATCGCGTTCTTGAAGATTGTATGAATGCATACATAAAAGAAGAAGTTGGAGAAGGCGTTAAAGTCGAAATGTCTTCGTTCGAAGAGAATGGTACAGTTTACAATAATTTGAAGCTTGTACTTATGAGCTATCTTGATTTGTAGACTCAATATAAGGGTAATGAATGGAAATTTTTAAAGGAGCAGGATTGTGGCCGAGTATTTAAAAAACGACAGTGGAAAGAATAGCGTGGCTTTCCCCGGCAAGATTGCCGTTGTTACCATGCCGCCTTCGGTGAATGAGGATGATTATCATTCAGTGGATCGACTTGTGGCAAAATACGGCCCGGATAAAATTATTCATGCTACCTGGCCGGAAGATTTTATCAATAAGCAGGAAAAGATGACGGAAATTGTTGCAGGCCTTGCTGCAGACAATGAAATAAAAATCCTCATACTCAACCAGGCAGTAGAAGGCAGCAACGCGGCGGTCGATAAGTTCAAAGAAACCCGGGATGATGTGTTTATTGTTTATTGTACAGTCAATGAAAAGCCTGCTGAAGTCGCTCTGCGGGCTAACCTTGTAATTCTGCCGAATGAATTGGGCATGGGTCTGGCAATGGTAAAACAGGCCAGAAAACAGGGTGCAAAGGTTTTCGTTCATTATTCTTTTCCCAGACATATGGCCATACAGGTACTCAGCGATCGCCGCGATGCCATAAGAGACACCTGTGCGGAAGAAGATATAGTGTTTATCGATTCCTCAGTTCCCGATCCCCTGAACGACGGCGGTATAGCCGGCGCCAGGCAGTTTATTCTTGAGGATGTCCCCAAACTTGTTTCCAAATACGGAGATAATATTGCATTTTACTGCTCCAATTGTCACATGCAGGTGTCCCTTATCAAGGCAGTTATCGAAAACCATGCCATTTATCCCCAGCCCTGCTGCCCTTCACCTTATCACGGATTCCCCGAGGCGATTGGGATAAATAAAGAAAACAGCCGGGCTGATTTAAGAATGGTAATCAGCGAGGCCTGCCGTATTGCAGAAGAAAAAAACATGACCGACAGGCTTTCTACCTGGCCTGTATCGGCTTCCATGATGTTTACAAATGTCGGCGCCGAATACGCCATTTTAAGGCTGAACGGAGATGTTGGAAGGAACCGTATTGATGACCACGCTCTTGAGAATTGCATGAATTCATATATAAAAGAGGTTGTAGGAGAGGGGGTTAAAGTCGAACTTGCTTCGTTTGAAGAGAATGGAGTAACTTACAATAATTTTAAGCTTGTACTTATGAGCTACCTGGATTTTTGATGGGAGTTTATTATGATTGATTATTCATCCGAAAACAAAACAACCAATGATAAGCCTTTCCCGGGCAAAATTGCCGTGATTACCGATCACCCTCTGGTAAACAATGATGATTATCATGGCGCCGACAGGCTTGTAGCCAAATACGGTTCGGATAAAATTGTTCATGTTACCTGGCCGAAAGAGTTTATGACTGAAAATGAGAAGCTGCATGATACGGTTGCGGCTCTGGCAAAAGACAAAGATATAAAGGCATTGATTATCAGCCAGGGCCTGCAGGGCACCAACGCTGCAATAGATGAGTTTAAAAAGATGAGGGATGATGACGTTTTTATTGTCATTAGCAGCCTCCAGGAACCCATCCTTGACTCTGTCAGACGTGCAAATCTGCTTTTTGACAATAACCAGCCCGGCATGGGTACTGCCATTGCGAACCAGGCGAGGAAACAGGGAGCCAAAGTTTTTGTTCATTATACATTTCCCAGACACATGGAGGTAAAAGCTTTGGCAGCCCGCCGTGATGCAATCCGGCAGACATGCACTGCCGAGGGTATTCTGTTTCTGGATTTTACCGTACCGGATCCTACAATGGAGGCAGGTTTTAACAGCGCAAGAGATTTTATTCTTGAAGATGTGCCTAAGCTCATAGCTCAATACGGCGAAGATGTTGCATTCTTCTGTACCTGCTGTCAGCTTCAGACACCGTTGATTCAGGCCGTTATGGACAATCATGCCATATATCCCCAGCCCTGCTGTCCTTCTCCTTTCCATGGATTCCCGGAGGCATTAGGCATAAATATGGAAGGCAGACAGGCTGACCTGGGTTATGTGCTTGGTGAGGCTTCCCGTATTGCCGAGGAAAGGAATATGACCGACAGGCTTTCCACCTGGCCTGTGTCGGCTTCAATGATGTTCACGAATGCCGGCGCAGAATACGCAATTTTTTGGGTTAACGGAGAAGTTCCAAAGAATGTTATCGAAAGGGAAGTTCTTGTCAAATGCATGAATGACCTTGTCGCAGAAGTTGTCGGTGAAGCAAGCAATGTGTATCTGACTTCCTTTTCGGCGAACGGAAAAACTTACGATAATTACAAGCTGGTGCTGATGAGTTACCTGGATATTTGATACGATCCCGAAAGGTCATTCAGTTAAAAATGTAATTATAATAATTTTGAAATATATTTAAATAAAGGGCGTGTTACAGTGGCTAAAAGTACTATTGAGGACTCTGCCTGCATTGATCAGTCGTTTCCCGGAAAAATTGTTATTGTTACCGATCACTCTTCGGTTAACAAGGATGATTTTTCCTCCCCGGATCGTTTGATAAAAAAATATGGCAGTGAAAAAATTATTCACGTCGCATGGCCAAAGGCCTATTTGACTGAACCTCATAAAATGGCAGACCTGTTTTTATCATTTGCTGCGGACATGGAAATAAAGGCATTAATAATCAGTCAGGCTGCACCCGGTACCAATGCTGCAATAGATGAACTTGGAAAGCAGAGAAAAGATATTTTTATTGTCTGTTGTACCATTCAGGAACCTGCTGTTGAAACGGTGAGGCGGGCAAATCTGTTGTTTGATCCCAATCAGCCGGGTATGGGCGCCGCAATGGTAAAGCAGGTCAAAAAACAGGGAGCGAAGGTATTGGTGCATTACTCGTTCCCCAGACATCTGGCTGTGAAGTCTTTTGCAATCCGGAAAAACATGATTGATAAAACCTGCAAAGCCGAAGGGATTCTTTTTTTGGACAGGGAAATTCCGGATCCCGCCGATAAAGACGGATTTGACAAAGCGCAGCAGTTCATCCTTGAAGATGTGCCGGAACTTGTGGCCAAATACGGAGAAGATACGGCTTTTTTCTGTACAAATTGCCATATGCAAATACCGCTGATTAAGGCGGTAATTGACTGTCACGCTATCTATCCCCAACCTTGCTGCCCTTCGCCGATGCACGGCTATCTTGAAGCGCTGGAAATCAAAGACAGCGGCGGCAGCCTGAGCTGTCTGATAGGCGAAGCCTCCCGTATTGCCGCAGAGAAAAATATGACCGACAGGCTTTCTACCTGGCCTGTTTCCGCCTCAATGCTGTTTACAAATGCCGGCGCTGAATATGCCATTAAATGGATAAACGGGGAAGTCCCCAAAAAAGCCATTGATGACGAAGCTCTCATGAAATGCATGGATTCCGTCATTATTGAAGCAGTAGGGGAGGAAAGCAGTGTTCTTATGACTTCATGTACGGAGGAGGGAATTACTCACAAGAATTACAAGCTGGTACTGATGAGTTACCTGGATTTTTAAACAATTTTTTAAACTATAAAAAAAGGAGGCACTATTTTGATGGAAAAAATAAATTATGAAAACAATAACAAAAACAATAACAAAATCAATAATGATACTCCTTTATTCCCCGGGAAAATTGCGGTTATTTCCGATGCCGCATCCGTTAACGAGGACACTTACAGCTCAGCCGAATATCTCGTTAAAAAATACGGAAAAGACAGGATTGTTCACATAGTCCTGCCGGTTGACTTTATTGCCGAACGGGAGCGGGAGGTAGATACCATTGCCTCATTGGCAGAAGACAGGGAAGTAAGGGCCCTGATTATCACTCAGACCATACCCGGCACCAATGAAGCAGTGGATAGACTGAAAGAAAAAAGAGATGACATATTTATCATCTGCTGCTCTGTGCATGAATCGCTTCCTGAAACCGCCAAACGGGTAAATCTGATTATGAGATACAATGCGCTGGGTATGGGTGCGGCAATGGTTAAGCAGGCCAAAAAGCAGGGAGCAAGGGCTTTTGTTTTTTACTCCTTCCCCAGGCATATGATGATAACCGGCGATGCGGCTCTAAAGGTTATGGTTGAACAAACCTGCAAGGAAGAAAATATTGAGTTTGTATATGCCGAAGCGCCGGATCCTGCAGACAAGGATACGGGAATACCCAAAGCCCGGCAGTTCATCCTTGATGATGTACCAAAACTCGTAGCCAAATACGGAGAAGATACGGCTTTTTACTGCTCCAACTGCCACTTGCAGGCGTCTTTGATTAAGGCAGTTGTTGACAGGCATGCAATTTTTCCCCAGCCCTGCTGTCCGTCGCCTTTTCACGGATTCCCCGAGGCGCTTGGCATTGAAACAGACGGAAGGCAGACAGATTTAAACTATGTAATCAGCGAAGCCTCCCGTATTGCAGCGGAAAAGTACATGACCGACAGACTTTCTACCTGGCCGATCTCTGCTCCAACCATGTTCACCAGCGCCGGCGCCGAATATGCGATTATGTGGATCAACGGACAGGCGCCAAAAACCGGTATCGAGGTCAGAGTGCTTGAGGAATCTTTTAAAAATTACATAAAGGAGGTTGTTGGTGAAAGTGTTGAAGTAGAAATGACTTCATATTCCGAAAATGGCATAGATTACAATAATGTGAAGCTGATTCTTATGTCTTATCTCGATTTATAATATTCATGCTTTTATTGAAAAAACCGTTTAAAAGTTGTATATTATAATATCTGCTAAATTTTTAAATTGGAGAGTATTGTCTTGATCGAAAATTCTGCTGACGACATTGCATTGGAAAATCAAACATTCCCGGGCAAGATCGCAATTATAACAGATCATCTGTCCATCAGCAGGGATGATTATCATTCTCCGGACCGGCTGGTGGCTAAATACGGCTATGACAAGATTATTCATATTACCTGGCCCGAAGATTTCCTTGGTGAACAGGATATTATGAGGGAAACCCTTGTTAAACTTGCAGTGGACAGGGAAATAAGGGCGTTGATAATCAGCCAGGATCTTCCGGGAACCAATGCCGCAGTGGATAAGTTCAGGGATATAAGGGATGATGTTTTTATTGTCTATTCCGCAATTCATGAGCCGCCCGCAGAGGCCGTAAAGCGGGCCGATTTGCTTTTTGCATCGAACCAGTTAAAAATGGCTTCGGCCATGGTGCATCAGGCAAAAAAACAGGGAGCAAAGGTTTTTGTTCATTACTCATTTCCCAGGCACATGGCCGTGGAGATTTCGGCAAGGCGCCGTGAAGTTATCAGGGAAACCTGTGCTGCAGAAGGACTTAAGTTTATAGATGCATTGGCTCTGGATCCCACAGATGAGGCCGGGCTTAAGGGCGCTATCGGCTTTATTCTTGAAGATGTGCCCAAACTCGTTGCCAAACACGGAGAGGATACGGCTTTTTACTGTTCAAACTGTCACTTGCAGGCGTCTTTGATTAAGGCAGTTATTGACAGTCATGCAATTTTCCCCCAGCCCTGCTGTCCCTCTCCTTTCCACGGATTCCCCGAAGCTCTCGGAATTGACCTGGAAGAGTGTTATGCTGATCTGACCCTTTTGATAAGCGAGGCCTGCCGCATTGCCGCAGAGAAGAACATGACAGACAGACTTTCTACCTGGCCTGTGTCAACTTCAATGATGTTCACAAACGCCGGCGCCGAATATGCGATTAAATGGATAAAAGGTGAAGTCCTGAAAGGCTACATTGACAATCTTGCTCTTGAGGAATGTATCGATAGCTATATTACCGAAGTTGTGGGAGAGTCCTGTAATGTAAATATTATTTCATGTAAAGAAGGAGGCGAGACTTACGAGAACTATAAACTGGTACTTATGAGTTACCTGGATTTATAGGAATCAGATCCGGAAAACTGCAAATAATTTTTAAAACATCCTATTAATTTACGAATTTTTTTAGCAACCATGTAACGGGAGGTTATTTGATTATGAGCAGAAGTGAAGCTGCCAATAAGCCGGAGTTTCCGGGCAGAATTGCGGTAATAACAATGCCGCCTGCCATTAATGACGATGATTTTCATTCAGTTGATCGTCTGCTGGAAAGATACGGCGCCGAAAAAATTATTCATTCTGCCTGGCCGGAAGATTTTATGGGCGAGCATGACAAGATGATGGCTACTGTTGCCAAACTTGCACAGGACAGGGAAGTCAATACAGTAATTATCAGCCAGGCCGTGCCCGGTACCAATGCCGCCATAGATAAATTCAAAGAAACAAGGGATGATGTCTTTATCATATTTGCTTCAACCCGGGAGACTGCTGCCAGTGCGGCTGCGCGTGCAAATCTGCTTTTGGGACCAAACGAACCTGGTTTGGCCGCTGCAATTGTAGGCCAGGCAAGGAAACAGGGAGCGAAAGTTTTTGTTCACTATTCGTTTCCCCGGCATATGGCCCAGGATCTCCTCAGGGAGCGCCGTGAAATAATGCATCTGGAGTGCCTGAAAGAAGGCGTTTTGTTTGTGGATGCCATGGCAATGGATCCGGCAGACAGACACGGTCTTGCCAGTGCTCAGCAGTTTATCGTGGAAAATGTGCCGAAGCTGGTGGCTTATTACGGTCACGATACAGCTTTTTTTGCTACCAACTGCCATCTGCAGGTGCCGCTGATTAAGGCCGTTGTCAACAGCCGTGCCATTTTTCCACAGCCATGCTGTCCCTCGCCTTTCCACGGATTCCCGGAGGCTTTGGGAATAGATACCAAAGGAGGTTTTGCTGACTTGACTTATTTAATTGGGGAAGCCTGCCGCATTGCCGCGGAGAAAAATATGACAGACAGGCTTTCAACCTGGCCTGTGTCCGGTTCAATGCTGTTCACAAATGCCGGCGCGGAATATGCCATCAAGTGGATTAAGGATGAAGTATCCAGGAATGATTTTGATGACAGGATTCTTGCACAATGCATGAATTCCGTAATTGCCGAAGCCGTCGGAGAAGAATGCAATGTTAACCTGACATCTTACTCCGAAGGGGATAAGACCTATAATAACTATAAGCTTGTGCTGATGGGTTATCTGGATCTTTAAACTGATTTATGTTATTTAAAAAAAAGGTTTACATAAAAATTTTACGTATAGGAGAATAACATGTCTACGTTCTATGATAACGAATGCCATACCTTTCCCGGAAAGATTGGCGTAATTGTAAACTCAGCTTCTGTTAACGAAGACATTTTTCACTCGGCGGATCGCCTGATCAGAAAATACGGTTCCGACAAGATAATCATTGCCATCTGGCCGGAAGATTTTATGGACGAGCAGGACAAGATGATAGATACCGTTATTGATCTTGCAGAGGACAGTGAAATCAGGGCTTTGGTCATAAACCATGCTGTGCCGGGTACCAATGCCGCAATTGATAGGTTAAAGGAAATAAGGGACGATGTCTTTATTGTTTATTGTTCGGTTCATGAAGCCGTGCAGGAAGCCCTCCCGCGTGCAGATCTGCTTTTCAGGCCGAATATAACCGAGATGGGCAGAGCGATGGTAAAACAGGCCAGGAAACAAAAGGCAAATGCTTTTGTTCATTATTCCTTCCCAAGGCACATGACCATAACAAACTGGGCTGACCGTCTGGAAATAATCCGTGAAACCTGCGCCGAAGAGGGTATGGAATTTGTAAGCGCCACAGCGCTTGATCCAACGGCGGGAGGAGGACTTGAAGCCGCTCAGCAGTTTATTATTGATGATGTACCCAGGAAAGTAGCCAGGTACGGTGAAGATACCGCTTTCTTTTCCACCAGCTGCCAGCTTCAGACACCGCTTATCAGGGCAGTTATCGACTGTCATGCAATCTATCCCCAGCCCTGCTGTCCTTCGCCTTTGCACGGTTTCCCGGAAGCGCTCGGAATCAATGTTGATGACAGCAACAAACCTTTAAGCGCCATAATAAGTGAAGCCAGCCACATTGCCGCGGAGAAGAATATGACCGACAGGCTTTCCACCTGGCCCGTATCCGCCGCGGTTATGTTTACAAATATCGGCGCAGAATATGCCATCAAGTGGATTAGGGGAGAGATTCGCAAAGACCGGATTGATGACAGGTTTCTTGACGATTGCATGAATTCATGCGTGAAAGAAATTGTAGGTGAAGGAGTAGAAGTCGAATTAATGTCATACGAGGAAAATGGTGCAGTTGAAGAGAAATATAAATTACTTAGCATGGGCTACCTGGATTTCTAGGTTTGAAGAAGCAGGGACGGTTTTACCATGATCAATAATTCTCAAAGTGATATCAGGAATAAAGGTGAGCTGTTCCCGGGAAAAATCGCTGTCATTACAGATGACGCTTCGATAAGCGGAGATGACTTTTATGCCGCTGATCGCCTGATTGCAAAATACGGCAGCGATAAAATAGTTCATGTTACCTGGCCCGAAAATTTTATTGACGGGCAGGACAAGATGATCGATACAGTTGTCGCCCTGGCGGCGGACAGGGAAATTAAGGCTTTAATAATTACCCAGGCCGTGCCGGGAACCAATGCCGCTTTGGATAAACTCAGGGAAATCAGGGACGATGTTTTTATTATTTATTGCACAACCCAGGAATCTTCTGCAGATGCCGTAAAGCGGGCGAACCTCCTCCTTAATCCCAATCATCTGGGTATGGGCAGAGCTTTGGTAAAACAGGCCAAAAAACAGGGGGCGAAGGTTTTTGTACACTATTCATTTCCCAGGCATATGGCGCAGCCGCAGTTGTCCAACCGCCGCAACCTTATCAGGCAGGAGTGTTTAAAAAACGGTATTTTGTTTACGGATGTAACGGTGCCCGATCCTACGGGGGAAGGAGGCATTACCGGGTCGCGGGAATTTATTTCCGCCAACGTACCGGAATTGGTTAAAAGGTACGGAGAAAAAATAGCTTTCTTTTCCACCAATTGCCAGTTTCAGACAACTCTGCTTAAAGCCGTAGTAGACTGCCATGCCATATACCCGCAGCCCTGCTGTCCTTCGCCTTACCTGGGTTTCCCGGAAGCCCTCGGCATTGATACCGGCAGCAACCGGAATGACTATAAATACATGGTTAGCGAGATCAGACGTGTGGCCAGGGAAAAGAAAATGTCCGGAAGGCTTTCTACCTGGCCCGTATCTGCTTCAATGATGTTTTCAAATGCCGCCGCCGAATACGCAATCAAATGGATCAATTGTGAAGTATCCAGAGACGGCATCGATAACCAGGTTCTGCTGGATTGCATTAACGCCTATGTCATTGAGGTTACAGGTGAACCAGGTATTGTTTATCTGACCTCACTTTCGGAGAAGGGCGTCATTTATGAAAATTTTAAACTTGTATTGATGAGTTATCTCGATTTTTAGCAGATTTTAACAGAAAAAGCGATTTTTTTCGTTTTTTCCGTCTTTTTTATGTAAAAACCTAAAGCGCCCTGCATCTCCGGGCTTTATAGGAGATATGAATGCAGAAGTTATCGGAATAGTAGTTCCAGGAAAAATAGTTCGCGGAACTTTTGTTCTTCTCCTGGCGGCGGTTTTTTTCGTCTGCGCCGGAGCCCCTTGCATGGGGGGTGAAAAGGCAAAAAAAACGGAGGCAGATCCGTTTTTTGTCTGGGACCTCAATTGGACAGGGTCTTATTATAACAGCATAAAAACTCCCGGGGGAGAATTGCCGGACGGCGAGAGTATTATTTCTGGCGGAACCTTTTTTAACAGGGGAAACCTTTCTCTCCTTCTGCCGTCCCTGGATCTTTCTCTACGGTTTCTGGCAACCGATAAAAGGCTTTTGCCCCCCGAAGAAAACGACGGCAAGGCCGGTTTTAATCCGGGTGCGGGGTTTTATCATCACGGAAGCGGCTCGCGTTTTCTTTATGGTGTGCAGAACGAGTTTGGCCTTCCGGCAAGGATGAAGAATGTCTGGCTCCGTTCCGCTCCCTTTATTGATTCCCGGTCTCCTTCGTCGAGGGATCTTAAAATTGAACCTTCTGCCCAGGATAGACCTGAAAGTTTTCTTTTGCTTGCTCTTCCTGCCTTTTATGGCTTCAGCGCCTTTGCCTCCGCAGCTCTGGATGAAGATCTGAATCCGGCTTTTGGAGGCGGTCTTGGTTTTGGATCAATTACAGAAAGCTTCGGCCCAATTGATCTGCGCCTGGAAGGATTCTATACACGAAAAACCCTGGCTCCGCGAAAAATTTCAAGCTGGTTTTCCGCTTCGCCGCCCCTGCCTGAACGGGACTTTCATATCTATGCCCTGGGAATGATCTTCACCAGCCCAAATTTTTCTTTTGCTTCGGACTGGGCCCTGTCGGAAACTTTTGCCTGGGGCAGGGGAGTTTACGCGAACTTCGCCCTGCGTCTGGGTCATAAGCCCTGGCGCTTTTCTTTGGCAGGAGACGGAGCTGCAAGCCGCTTTGCAGATCGCAGCGGCTACGCAAGCGGTGCTGGCTTTCGTCTTGCGGCCAGGGTGGAACGTTACTGGACACGCTCAGGCCTTCTGCGCATTCAGGGAACAATTCGCTCGCCCGGTATTAAAGAAGATTTTAACCGAGGCAGCTTTTCATTTTACTTCCGCCCCTCTGCTCCGAGCGCCGCCGAAAAGCGGAATAACCCCTGGGCCTTCCGTTTTTCCCGTCTGTCCATTGGCCTGAACCGCGATGCGCGTAACATCGAAAAATCCGCCGACAGGCTGGAAGCTCTTGCCGCTTTTAATTTTTACATTTTCAGCTTTTCGCTTTCCGGCACTCTTAACTGCCTCTCCTGTCTTGATGCCGACAACCGTATTGCGCCGCTCTTTCAACTGCCTCTGCTTGAAGATTTTGCCTCGTTTAAAATATCCGGCGAACTTGGCCTAAAGCTATATATTTTTGATATCAGAACAAGACTTGCATATACCTTCAGGGCGGAAAAGGATTCCATCCGGGAACCCTCCATCAGCATTACTGCCAGGCCGGGCAAATGGGGAAGGTTTGGCCTAAGGTTCGCCTACACGGATTTTCCGGACAAGTGGAATTATACGCTGAGCTGGAGGATGGATGTACGATCACAATGAACACACTCCAATATGATATCAGGAATACTCTATTGTTTCCTGAACCCGTTTAGGCTTAAGTTTTTGTGTCCTGAAATAAAGGTCTATTTTTTCGAGTAGTTGCTGCGGACTATAGGGCTTTCGTATATAATCAACAGCGCCGAGTGAGCGCCCTATAGCCTCATTTACAGGGTCGGTCTTTCCTGTTAAAAATATTACCGGTATATCTTTAGTCTCGGGAGCGGCTTTCAGCCATTTTATTACATCATACCCGCTCATGCCCGGCATTTCTATGTCAAGCAGTATCATATCCGGCCTGGTTTTTTTTACCGCGGAAAAAAGCTTTTTACCCGATGGTATTGTAAGTACGGAATATTTT
>Ga0123353_10013736_pt1 | contig 11617 bp, 9 predicted proteins | sample TergutLab28metaG_3_FD_92763 | JGI IMG/M metagenome (GOLD analysis project Ga0123353, IMG submission 92763) | Labiotermes labralis P3 segment gut microbial communities from Petit-Saut dam, French Guiana - Lab288 P3 | ecosystem: Host-associated > Arthropoda: Insects > Digestive system > Gut ... | reverse complement strand
TATCATTTGGTTAATAAACTAAAAGTATGGGAGCCCAAAATTTTCTTTTTTATGGGCTATTGTTGTGGATTATTTTGTGTATTTTATGGGCTGGCGTTTGAATTTTTTCTTGCAGATTATACTACAGAAGTGATATGTTTCGCCTTCGTATGTGATTTTGAATTTGGCGGTATTTTCGTCTAGGACCATGCCGCAGACTGGGTCTCTAAATGACATTCTCTGGGTTAAACCTCATGGAAGAGTATACTTGCATTCATTTATGGTTAGTGGTAGAGCAACAAGAACAAAATGTAAAAAGAAACAAAAAAGTGTGAATTATAGAGTTTGTTGCGAAAGTGTAAGTGCTATGGGTAGTTAAAATTGTGTGTTAGTGTTAATAGAAGCTTTGTATTGGTGAGTCGTCGTTTTGTTCGTTTTTGTCTTTTGAGTGAAGTTCTTCAATTCGGGTTTTTGTTAGTGCTTTGATGTTGTTGAAGTTGTTTAGTTCGCCGTAGCTGACAAGGGTAATGGCTGTTCCTTCAGTGCCTTTGCGTGCTGTTCTGCCGATACGATGGAAGTACACAGGGGGGTCGTTTGGTACGTCATAATTAATGATATGGGTGATACCTTGTATGTCTAGACCTCTTGCAGCTACGTCTGTTGCGACAAGTAGGCTGAGACGCCCTGTTTTGAAGTCGTTAATTGCGCGGTCGCGTTGTGCTTGTGTGAATCCGGCGTGTAGTGCTTGAACTCGGAAGCCTTTTTTGTACATTTGGTCGGAAACGCGGCTGGTGTCTCTACGGGTTCTGCAAAAGATTATGGCTTTTTCTACGTCGTCTTGGCGTAAAATGTTACATAGAGCATCAAATTTGCCGTGTTGGTTAATGATTGTATAGTATTGTTTCATATGGGTGACGGCTATTTCGTCTTTGCTTACTAGTATTTGTTCAGGGTTTTTCATGTATTTGTTGCATATGCGCATAACTTGGTTGTCTATGGTTGCACTAAAGAGGCTAGTTTGTCTGTCGCGTGGCGTTCTATATAGGATGTATTCAACGTCTTCTAGAAAGCCCATGTCAAGCATTCGGTCAGCTTCGTCTAGTACGACGATTCTAACAGAGGATAAGTTGAGTATATTGCGTTTCATTAAATCGATTACACGTCCAGGGGTACCTACGACTATGTGTATAGTACCTTTTAGGGCGTGGATTTGTTTGTTTATAGATTCTCCACCATAGACGGGCAGTATTCGTGTTTTTGTGTATTTACTAAATTTTGTTAGGTTATCAGCTACTTGTACGGCTAATTCGCGTGTTGGAGCTAAAATTAGACCTTGGACACCTTTAACGTTTGGGTCTAATCGTTGAATCATAGGTACGCCAAAAGCGGCGGTTTTACCGGTTCCGGTTTGTGCTTGTCCGATAACATCTTTGCCGTCAAGCAAGGGTGTTATTGCTTGAGCTTGAATTGGAAAAAGAGTGGTAAATCCTATTTCGTTTAAACTTTTTAAAATTTCCCCACTTATAGGTAAGTCTTTAAATGATTGTAGTGGTACTTGCAAACTGTTTTTTCTCCTGCCACAGAATCGTTCATGTCATAGTTTTTGAAAGCTCAGGAGCCTTATAGTTATACATGAGTTAATGTGACACGGCTTCATCTTTCTGGGTCAGAAATATAAAGATTTGTAAACTTAAAGCATGAACGGAACATAAAAGGATAACATTAAATTAAATTGACAAAAACTATTAAACTATATGATAACGATAATGCCTAGCCATGTATCAGTCCATTTAAGTAATTAAAAAATGAAGACTATTTTTTTAGAAATTTTCTAAGCTCTTCCATTTTATGAATTTCAATAGAGTTACTAGCATGCCTTGTTGTAGTACGTGTGCCTGCTGTAAATAGCAAGGTTTCTTTATCAGATATTAAATGAGAGGCATATAGTTTGTTTGCTACAAAAGAAATTGTGTCTTTTTCAGACAAGTAATCAAGGCAGACTGATTGAACACCAAAAGTTAGCTCTAACTGTTTTTTAACTTTAATATCAGGAGTTACAGCAATTATAGGTTGAGAAACTTTAAAACGTGAAATCATCCGAGCAGTATAACCAGTTTTTGTCAAAGTTATAACTTTATCAAGAGGCATACTTTGACATATCCGATAAATAGCTCGACTAACGGTATCAGAAATATTAACAAACGAAATATCTTCAACTTTACTTTGCACCGCTGTTTCAATCTCATTAGCAATACGACTCATCATTTCCACAGACTCCACAGGATAACGCCCAATTGCAGTCTCACCCGAGAGCATAATAGTATCAGAACCATCCAAAATAGCATTAGCAACATCACTTACCTCTGCTCTAGTAGGCTGAGGCTGATGTACCATAGACTCTAACATCTCCGTAGCTGTTACAACCAATTTTCCACGCTGATTACACCGCTTAATTATAGATTTTTGAACTAAAGGAACCTTCTCAGGCTCAATCTCAACACCTAAATCACCTCGTGCAACCATAACACCATTAGCCACCTCCAAAATGGCATCAACATTTTGAACACCCTCAAAATTCTCAATCTTAGCAATAATCCCCCCATCATAAAGCCTAGCAAGATCCGCCACATCACAAGCATTACGAGTAAAAGAAAGCGCAATGTATTCTACATCAAACTTTTTAGCAAAATCCACTATCTCCAAATCATAATCAGTAAGAGAAGAAACCGCTAAACGCTTATTGGGCAAATTAACGCCTTTACCATCTTCAATAGTACCACCAACAATAACAAGCAAACATAACCGTCCATCAGACTTTTCAGTAACAATCAAACGAATTTTACCATTATCAACAAGAAGAACATCACCCACAGATACAGTATCATAAAAATTATGATTAAAACTCATCACCACCCCATCACCGTCCTCACCATTAAAACCAGCCTCTACCACTTCACCTTTACATAAAAGTCTTTTCTGCGAAGTTTTAAGCCTAATCTCAGGACCCTTAAGATCAATAATTATAGGAATATCAGCAACCTTACGCACAGTTTCAACTACGCTCTGATACTGAGCAACATTTCCATAAGCAGTATTAATTCTAACGCCATTCATACCAGCATGAACCAATTTCTTAATTATACCCACAGTACAACTAGCTGGACCAATTGTAGCAATAATCTTTGTCTTCTTCATATTACCCACACATAATGAAACGTAATTCAAAATTAAAGTATAACGGTACAAATAACCATAGAACTAAAGTATCTAAATAGAAAAACACAGCAACAACAACAGTTAAACAGTATCCATAAGCACAAATTAAATACTATAAACACATTACACATACTTATGGGGCACCCTTCTCGAACACGAACACCTAAAAAAATAATACGAGAATATAGGAAAGCCTTTCGAGAAAAAAACAAAATAGCCAAACAAAACAGACATAAAACCGAATATGACAACAAAGAAAAAACAGTGCCTTCCCAACAACAAATTTTTGAGGTGACACTTAAACGTCTACATACATTAGGCAATCAAAAATTTGGTTCAACACCATTTAGCGAACACTTTAACCGATGGCTACGAACAATAGAAACAGTTTTAGACGAATTTGAGACACACCAAAACATAAATGTTGATGAACAATTTACAGAAGAACGCAAACAAATACTTGAAACAATTAAACTTCAACTTGAAAACCATCAAAAAAGAGAAAACACCCTTGAAAAACAAATAAACAACTTATCAGGCACTAAAAAAAGCCTCCAACAAATAAACAAAGAACATTTAACTAAAGCGCTTATACTTAAAGGACAAAAAATAGCTACACTAAAACAGTTAAACAAAGAACTGGATACATTAAAGAAAGAACAGAATCAAATAGTTAAATTAAAAACAGGATTTTTTAGAGGTATATCCAAAAAAGAACGAGAAAAAAAAGAAGCCACAGTTGTACAAAGATACCTTGACAAACAACAAGAGTTTGAAGTAGTGGCATTAGATTTCAAAGAAAAACAGAAACAGCTTAAGGAAGAGTATGAGAGTAAACGAGAACCTATAATTGAAGAGATAAAAAATCTTCAAAAATGTGTTAAAGAAATTGATGAAGATAGCTCATTGGAAGAACGATGGTTTGCTTGTGAGTCTTTAAAAGACATGCTCAACAATTTTTTCCAAAGAAAATAAGAAGATGAAGTTATGCTTCGAGTAGCGTTTTTAGTAGATTTATTGCCGACCAGGCTGCTAGTGCACTGGTGTGTGGGTTATCTGGATGTGGGTCGTTTGCGAATTGCAGGTTCATCTCGCCGTAGTGCCATTTTATGTTGATTTGATGGGTATTGCGTTGGATTTTTGGGTCGGAGACTACTTTTACTTTGACTTTTGTGGGTTTGACTGTTAGAGCTATGGTGGCGGCTACGTTCATTTCTTTTGGAAATTTTTGTGCAGCTTCTTTGGCATATCCTTCATAGATCGTGAGTTCTTCGGTGTTGTTTTTACATAGGGCTTTTGGGGGTTTGTGTGTTGTTAGGGTTATCTCATCTATGCCTGCGAGTGTAGCACTAGAGATAGCGTCTAAGCCGCCTATTGCGCCGGGTGGGAAGTGTACTTTGGGACTTCCTGTACCAATGTTAAGTAGGGCGCCTGTGCTCATAATGATTAGGTCGATGTCTGCTGCTAAGAGTTTGTTAAAATATTCTGTTACAGCCTGTTGTGAGGCAGCTTCTATGATTACTTTTGGTTTTTGGTCAAGAAGTGCATCTATGTTGTTCACTATTTTAACGGGAAATTGGAGTTTGTTTTTTAGGGTTTGTGCTCGTTGTAAGTCGGTATCATAAATAACAAGTTCGTCGCATGTTACGAGCTCGCGTTGAATTGCCTCAGCAAGCACTGTACCAATTGCTCCGGCACCAATTAGACCTACACGTTTAGGTTTAGCCATTTTCTTTTTCACCTTAGTATTCTGCTTGGATGTAGATTTCAGTTGAGGGAACTTGTCGTCCTTGATGAGATTTCTCGGGGATGACTTTAAAGTTTTCAATTTTTAAAGTGGATGCAATATCAACTGTGCCCTTCTCAAGAATAGATGCAGTTTCGGTGTTGCCTACATAGAGTACTACGTTTTTTATGGGTGCGTTTAGGGGTAGCTTTTTTTGTGCTTTGTCATTGCGTATTTCTCCTAAGACGGCAATTATTAAATCACCTTGTTTTTCTATGTCCTCACTTACGAGTGTTGGGTTGAATTTTGGCCATTTTGAAATTTGTATGCTTTTGTAGCCTTTATTGTCAAGATACATGTATTGATATATTTCTTCGGTTAAGTGAGGTGCAATGGGTGCAAATAGCTGTAGAAGACGATATAGAACTTCATAGAGGGTGTATTGTGCAGCTGTTCGGCTTTCTTTTCCATGAATTTCTGGACGATACAAACGGTCTTTTATAGCTTCTAAATAATAATCGCAGACAATATGCCAGGTAAAGTTTCGTATGTCTTCAACGGCGAGGTTGAATTGGCACTTTTCAAAAGAGTCCGTGACTTTTTTTGTTAGGTTTTCTGTTTTGCTAATTATCCATTTGTCAAGCAGTTGCAATTCAACATTAACATTAGGCTGTGGTGTGTAGCCTTCGAGCAGTTTGCTTGCAAATACAGATGCGTTCCAAAGTTTGTTTAAGAATCTCTTACCATATTCAACATCTTGTATGCGGTATGGTATGTCTGAACCTGTGGCGCCTCCGCCTGCAGCCCACTGTCTTACGGCGTCAGCACCGTTTTTGGCAAGGGTTTCAGGTGCGGCAGCATAGTTTTTGAGGGACTTGCTCATTTTTCGGCCATCAGCCCCAAGAACCATACCATTTATAAGTACACTGTTAAATGGTCGTTGTTCAAATAGGGCAAGGTGGCGTACCATTAAATAGTATGCCCAAGTACGAATGATATCTGTTCCAGAGGGATGCATACTTGCTGGAAAGAGGCGCGTCCAGTCGGAGCGGTCAGGCCAACCAGCATGAACCGCACAAGTAATGGAACTATCCATCCAAGTGTCCATGACATCTTGCTCACCAATAAAGCTTTTACCACCACATTTTGGACAAGCATCAACTTTTGGATCTACGAGTTTGGGGTCAATTGGCACCCACTCGGGTTCTGCAACAATGATTTCACCACAACTCTTGCAATACCAAACAGGAATAGGCGTAGCAAATAACCGTTGACGACTAATAACCCAGTCCCAATCAAGACTTTTTGCCCAATCAATTAAACGGTTTTTCATGTAATCTGGATACCAAGGAATCTCATTAGCACTCTTTTCAATAACTTCAGAGAGCTGCATAGTTTTCATAAACCACTGCTTGCGTTCAAGGATTTCAACAGTAGTTTTACAACGCTCACAAACACCAACTTCTTGCTGAATTTTTTCAGTTTTTTCAAGTAGTCCAATCTCTTTTAAATCAGCAACAACTGCAGTCCGAGCGTGATTCAAATAAAGACCAGCATATTTGCATCCAGCTTCAGTTATTTGACCATTTTCACTAATAAGACGAATTACAGAAAGTTTGTGTTTTATAACGGTTTTAACATCGTCTTTATCGCCATAAGTACATACTTGAACAGCACCAGTACCAAAGTTCATGTCAACAGCTTCATCAGCTATAATAGGAACTTCTCTATTTACAAGAGGCACCAAGATCTTTTTGCCAACAAATTTACCATAGCGATCATCTTTGGGGTTAACTTTAACGGCTACACAGGCAGGAATAAACTCAGGTCGAGAAGTGGCAATTAAAAGGTGCTCATCTGAGTTTGTTATGGGAAATTTGATGTAATGGAGGGCGCCTTCTTTTTTTGTATGGTCGACTTCTGCATCGGCAATGGCAGTTTCGTCACGGGGACACCAGTTAACAGGATGAGTACCTTGGTACATGTAGCCTTTTTGGTAAAGTTGTATGAAACTAAGTTGGGTACAACGCCAATAATTTGGATCCATAGTTCGATACTCAGTGGTCCAGTCTATACTACTACCAAGTTTAAGTATACCCTCTTTCATCATGACGATGTATTTTTCGACAAGAGCCATACACATGTTACGAAACTGGTCAGGGGACATGTCACGTTTACGAATATTATTAGCTTTTTCAACTTGAATTTCTATACCTAAACCATGACAATCCCAACCCTGCGGAAAAAGCACATTATAACCTTGCATACGCTTGAAACGCGCTACAATATCAAAATAAGTCCAGTTAAGGACATTACCCATGTGAAGCTCACCTGAAGGGTAAGGAGGCGGCGTATCAATACTAAACGGCTCACGAATTTGATCATTCCAATCATAGTGGTAAAGCTTCATTTCTTCCCATTTACTCTGCCACTTCGACTCAATCTCAGCAAACTTGTAATCCTTAGGCATAGGCTGCATAAATATCAAACCAACTGTAAATTACTGCACTTAGCAAACAAAAAAAGCACCTAAAAACATTACCCCCACTTTTCTATCAAACCCTCCACACAACCCGCTTGAGTACATCGGCAGACCCCCCGAGAAAGCATAAGTAGAAAAAATTTATATTTTGCACAGGTTGTACTTTTTTATGGATATTATCAATTTATTGAGTAATGAAGCTATTAAATCCCTTGAGAAAAGACAAGAAATAACCATAGCCATACAAACGCAGTTAATAACAATTAAAGAAATTCAAACATTGAAAAATATACTTGAGGATAAAAAGTTGGTGTTAGTTCTTGAAGCAATGGAAACCGTTACAAATAAAAACCCAGAAATGGCAAATACGGATTGGCTTAAATTTGTTCAAGACCTAATAACATCAAAATCTAACAATATAAAAAGAGAAGCCTCAAGAATCGTAGGTAACATTGCACACATGTTTCCAGACGATTTAGAAACATCAATACAGAATCTAATGGAAAACACAACAAACGAGGGCACTGTAATCCGCTGGGGAAGTGCATATGCATTAGCAAAAATCATACAAATACCCCAACACGCAAACAGTGAACTTTATGATATACTAAACAAGTTATGTGAACAAGAGACAGAGAACGGTGTAAAAAATCAATTGCTGGGTGGCTTGAAAAAAGCTAAAAAATTGAAAAAGGAAAAACTACCGTAGAAAAAAGTTAGTTCTTGTCTAGGGTTGGAGCTTTTCGGCGTTTATCCCATATATGATGTAATGCTAATCCGGGATGATGTAGTAGTAAACGTGGTCCAGAGTAGCTCATTATTTGGTGGGCTTGTTTTTTCATGTCGGGCTTGTAGCATTGTATGTTACATTTACCACAAATGCTTTTTTTGTCTTGAAAGGGACATTTGTCTAATCGTAGATGGGCATATTCTTTGAATTGTTGACAGTCGACACATAAGTCACCATTAGTTTTATGATGGGCTTTACAGTAAAGATTTATCATGTAAGTGATGGTTTTTTTCTCACGAATCATTCGTTTGTGAGTGGGATTTGATGGCTGAGGCTTCATGTTAATCAGCTAAAATAAGATAAGTTAGGTAGTTTAAGTTTTACTATCTTTTCCCAAAGTAGTTCCTCTTTTTCTTTAAGTATTTCACATGTTTTCTTCGGTTTAATAGTTTATTTGCCATCCTATAGCAAACTTTAGGAGCATTTTTCAAATAATGTGTATTCGCTGTTATTTTCAGATACATTATTCTAATAGAACCTGTAGTTGATGTATTAATTGGAATATAACAATGGTGTTGTTAGCGTGTGATTTTGGCTACGCGTACAGTTTCTAGGCAGTTTTTTGCTTCGTGGTTGTTTTCGAAGTAACGTCGTACGGGTTCAAGAATTTGCCCAAGTGTTGTTGCAACACCATTTTTTAGGTCCATGGGATGTAGTTTACCTTCAACGTAGGTAGTTTCAAGCTCTAAGTAGTTTTGGAAGTCAATGTTACCACCAAATTTAGCGAGCCGTTCAATGGTGAAAACGGGTTGTTCGCGGAAAATTATGTATTTACAAACATCTAACACGGGATTATGTTTTATAATGCGTTCGGGGCAGAAGGCTTTACTCATTTTTTGTTTAATTTCCTCAGGTGTATCGTAGATAAATACACAAGTGTCCGGTTTGCTTTTAGACATTTTTGCACTGGCTATAGCTTCTTTTTCTTGCCCTTCGGGAATAGGCCACACACTTGGTTTAGCTAATCCCTGCAGTAGGTGATGATGGACACAAACAGGTTTCCAATAGCCAATTTTCTCACCAATTTCTCGACCAACCATGTTAGCTTTACGTTGATCTAAACCGAGTTGGCAAATTTTAACGTCCATATCAAAGATATCAGCAACTTGCATAGGTGTATAAAGATAGTCAGAAACATAACGAGCCTCCCCTTCCTTTCGGCCCGCAATCTCAAGAGTTCGAATAGTACGTGCAACAGTTAGCTCTTTGGAAATTTTAAGAACTTTAGCCCAATAATCAAGATTATTATAAAGCTCATCTGAGTAGATAAATTCCACTTTATCAGCTGGAACACCAAGAGCAATCCATGAATGCTTAAACAGGTCTGCGGCTTTACGAATTAACGATAAATCACCATTTAACTTATTATTTAAATAGGCATGCCACGTAGCCAAAAAAGCCTTAAACCGCACACCTGCCTCAGCAAAATCCTTCATCTTATAAGCACAAATAACACCCGTGCCTAAATGAGCAAGCCCAGAAGGCTCCCAGCCTCCATACGCCACCGGATGTTCCTCAACCTCAAGCAAATGTCTTAAATCATCAACAGTTACAACTTCCTCAGTTGGCGGTCTACAGATAAGCTCAATCTTTCTCTCAATATCCATTTGAAGTCACGCTAATATTTGTTAGTTAATAATGTGTGGCATATTTATTTAAAAATAATGGGTTGTGTGAAAAGAAAAACAACAATCCAGAGGTGTTGGTAGAACTTGTAATTATTTGGGAGTGCCCTATGAAAAGAGAAGAGGTAAAAATTATGGGCTATTGTCTCCCAACGTAACCTAACACTTAACCTCATAGCTGAGCGTCGCTTTAAGCTTGGTTAAGCTCTCTCGGCGTGGGAAGTTAGTTTTGCCCGGTGTCTTACCTGTCCCGTAATTGGGTAGAACTTAAGCGGTCATAGGTGCAAGCTTTATGTTTCTTGCGTTCCTCTGTTAAGTCCGTCGTTACGGGTGCTCATCTATGGCAAGACAAGAGGAATATCATTAATTATTTGTTAAAGGTTACGCTTTACTTAGTGTATAAGGTCATATATTCGTAAATTGCTTTGATAGAAGGAAGATGTTTGCGGCTAAAAAGGAAGCCTTTATCTTTTTCTCTAACATGACTTCTGAATACGAGGAAACTGTATTGGCAGGCTCTAGGGTAACTAAACGCGCAAGCAACATTGAATATGCAATTCGCGATGTCATAGTACACACTAAAGACCTAATTAAAAATGGTAAAAAAATCTATTATCTAAACATTGGAGATCCCGCAGCATTTGACTTTAAAACACCTGCAAGTTTCAAAAAGGCATTATGTAATGCTATTGCTAAAGAAGATAATTATTATTCACCATCCGAAGGTCTTCTGGAACTTAGAGAGGCTGTAGCAAATAAAGAGAAAAAAATCAACAACGTAAACATTACATCAGAAGATGTTCTAGTTACAGAAGGCATCTCAGAAGGCATTCAAATGTTACTAGGAGCCACCGTAGAGAACGGAGACGAAATTCTATTCCCAGGGCCAGCGTATCCACCATACATTTCATATACTAAATTCTTTGACGGTACACCAGTTGCCTATGAAACCATGGAAAAAGAAAACTGGCAACCCAACATAGATGACCTACGCAAAAAAATCACCAAAAAAACACGAGCTATAGTAATCATTAACCCAAATAACCCAACAGGCGCAGTCTATGATAGTAAAACCATTAAAGAAATACTCAACATCGCAGGCGAACACGACTTACCAGTAATTAGTGATGAAATATATGATCAACTCACATACGAAAAAACCTTTGTAAGCGCCGCCAATTTAACTACAGATGTACCCGTCATCGGATTAAATGGTTTTAGCAAAGTTTACCAAATGACTGGATGGCGCCTTGGCTACATGTACTTTAAAGGAGAAGGTAAACAATTAGACGCCTTAAAAGATGGCGTAGAAAAACTATGTCGAATCCGCATCTGTGCTAACACACCAGTCCAAATAGCAGCAACTGCAGCATTAAACGGTCCACAAGACTTTGTTAAAGACATCATTGAACGCCTAAAACAAAGACGAGACTTTAGCTGGAAGCGCCTAAACGAAATCGAAGGTGTAAGCACCACTAAACCAGATGGCGCATTTTACATTTTCCCAAAAATCGACGGCATAGGCACCTATTGGAAGACAGATAAAGACTTTGTAGTAGAACTACTAAAAGAAACAGGAGTCTTAATTGTAAACGGTTCAGGTTTTGACCCAGTCTACGGCAAAGACCACGTAAGAATTGTATTCCTACCACCGATCAAAGACTTAGAAGAAGCATACAACAAAATAGAACAATTCATTAAAAAACAAAAAAACTCTTGTTGATAAACTAAAAAGGGTAACTACGGATTATGTAGTTTTAACCCTAAAACTAAATTTTTGTGCCCTGTGTTGGGTCAGC
>Ga0123353_10013735_pt1 | contig 11617 bp, 4 predicted proteins | sample TergutLab28metaG_3_FD_92763 | JGI IMG/M metagenome (GOLD analysis project Ga0123353, IMG submission 92763) | Labiotermes labralis P3 segment gut microbial communities from Petit-Saut dam, French Guiana - Lab288 P3 | ecosystem: Host-associated > Arthropoda: Insects > Digestive system > Gut ... | reverse complement strand
TATATACCATGTTTAACATATTCAGCACCTATATTTGTTGAATAAATATATAAAATGTAACTTTAGAGGTTAGCGGTGCGGTACGACCACTATAGTTGACGTTAGGCGTCAAAAGGTTAAATATAAACTGTCAATGTACATTCAAGAAACTGTTGGTGATAGGTAGGAGGGGATGCATACAGAGAGCTTTAAACGGGAGAAACAGTTGGCAGCAGATAACGTAATTGGGTGAATGACACTAGCAGTCAAGGAAGAGAGCAGTATGAGTGAGGTGGTGTGTGGTTGTGGTCACCAGAAACAAAAAGTTTACAAGTTCTGGATTGAAGTGACAATTAATTTTCATTTGGTAGAACATAATTTTTATTCGATTCAATAGACAAGAGTCTCAGACACAAATAAATAAATAAATAAGAAAGTAGTGAGGACCTCATCCGATCCGATGAACCCCACCCGTATCCCGTAAGAAGTTTCACCTACCGCACAGAGTAATTCAGGGCAAACAAGGTACAAAGGGAGATCGTGTACAACAGCAAGAGCATGAAATATCCCGAGTGGCCAATCAGTACCCTTTTAACAGATTATAGCTCATATCAATGTGCATTATACAGAACAAATTGATGATAGATTAGTTGTAAACTCATTTCTGAATGCACGCTGAACTGCACTTCGTAGGAGTACACCTTTTTTTCAGGGGCCAAGCCTGATTAATTTTACATCTCACAGCCCCATAGATAGCACTGGGCTTCCAGAGACACACCTAAAGATACCGTCTATCATAGGGTAAAATTTCTGTTAAACATATTTTAAAAACCACTCACTAAATACATTTAAAAATTTTTACAGTTTCCATTCTGGTCTTAATTTTTGGACACAACTAATTTCAATGAGCAGAATCAATCTTTAGAAGGTAAAAGTTCCTCAAGTAATCATGAAATTCCCCATATTTTGTGAAAACTAGATGTTCATTTCCATGTTCACAACAGCCCACAGTTTGTCCCTACCTACAATCCATGAACTCTAATCTTATTTAAGACACATGTTCATGTTATTCCTCCATCTCAGCTTCAAATATTTGCTCAATTCTCTGTTCTTTGAACAACTGTTTTCCTTTGTTCATGCTGAAGACATGATAACAGGCAAAATTATTATTCTGGGTATTTTAATCGTTATGTTTTTTGATAACAAAGACAAAAAAAATTCTGAATAAAGCAGTAGCAGACATTACTTAGCTTTAACCTGCCTATGATTTATTCAGCACATAATGTCAATTGGTTAGTGTTGCTGCCAAATATTGGAACATTTTTCAAGGATTTATCAGCCACCTTTATGTTTTTATTTTATGCCTTACCTTCAGATGATAAAATATGAATGTGTACCTAGTATACTCATCATTTACTTCTAGATCAATAGAAATTTACTGATATCTGCCAAAGACAAAACTCCAGAAACATGATATGGTGCACATTATTATTCATTAATACCCCCTACACTCACCATTCCTATATGCTTGTCAATACTGAATATCCTTCTATTGGCACCTGGCTCATATAATTTTGAAGTTACCAATTTCTCCACAGCAAAAACAACTCCATCCTTCCCTCTGAGACCAATTACAGTCCTGCAAAATATAATTACATTAACACACTACTGCACCAAGAGAAACACAGAGAAACGGCTAAAGTATTGTTCAATAGGAGAGTGCTTTACTTCATAACACTTCTTAACACAGGAATTTAACACATGAAAAACACCTGTTAATATGAAACAGCAGTATCAGAAATGTCCTGAGCAGATTAATTACTTTAAAGATGCTCTCCACTTTCATGTCTTTTTCTATGATGAGAAATTAATTTGAAGATTACTGTGACATAATTTGTTGGATATGTGTAGCAGCCTATCTACTTTCTCCTAAAGTTTTCGCTTTCTTGTCAGTTACCATTACAGCACCATAAATCACCAGTCTAACATGGATTACATGTGGTTTAACAAAGTAACACATCCTGATAAATTCATCCAAGAAATATACTGTGCTTGCTGCTTATAATGCAGATAACTGGCAAAGTCCAAGAAGTGACTACACTTACCCCACAATCTGCTGTCTATCATCTAAGGGACACGACTAACTATCTTGGTTTAATAAAATATTTTGTTTCAACTGTGTAGGTGCAAAACTGCTGGTATCATTATCTTACCCGCTGTTCTCCACGGCTTTCTGTGCGTATTCTACCTGGAATACTCGACCGTCGGGCGAAAACTGAGACGCTGAAAGATCGTACTAGAACAAAATAACAATTTCCGCGAAAATTAACACAACTTGAACCATTGTTCATCCATAACCTTAAAGTCTAACCATTCTTAAAAGTCACGCTAATGATTTGACACATGAAAAAATATACGCCTGTAAATCATTTCACTGATACTTACGCCTGTACCAATAGAGCTCATTTTTCTACTTTACAGTCCCTTGTTTTAAAATAAACGTCGTCTCTTAATACAGCCTCAATCGTTCCCCTTTCTGCCACGATGAGATGCAAAATACAGCCGCTGCACGCCACAATGGTAGCCGTGAGCACAGATCATCTAGTTAAGCCGTGAGCACAGATCGAGTTGTCAGTGTCACAGATTATCTAGAATCACAGATGCAATTCCGTGACCAACATTGTTGTAGGATATAAGTGTAAAATTACAATATGTGATTAATGGAGGCCATGTTAGATAATGGGGATTGTTCAAATCCAAGCAAAGGTCAATCTTGATAATAACAGCATGACTTGCTTTACGAGGTCAAAAGGGGAAATTCGAAAGAAAGGATCTGCTTTCTCTGTTTAACGTAATGTCGTTTATAAGCAATTTGGCCCATAAGTCATGGGCAAATGTGAAGACGCATTTCAGTAAAACAAACCTTGGTGAGTTTGTTCATTACTACATGCTATATTTAACAATTCTGTCAGTAAGTCAGATTATATAGGGTAAAAATGGCGTGATGATTAATAAATAGTCAATCGGAAATGACGTGGAAGAAAGGGATTGTATCGTTATATGAGGTATATCAACCCAAATGGGACCCCTTTCCAAATTGTTTTAATGATGTGTTGGCACGGTCGAAAAAAAGTTTTAAAGCAAATGAACGTGCATTAAATTTCGATAAAACAAACTTAAATTTGTAACTAACAATATAATCTACATAAATAAAACAGTTTATAATTATAAAACAGTTAAATAATTGGTTGTTATTCAGTTCCTTGGCTTGTAAACTAATATTAAAATTAAACAGAAAAAAATATTGAATGTATTATTCCCAAACTTAGTTTAGCATACTTTGCCATGAGTGCAGTCACATCACTCATGACAACAAATAATTTAAATTATTTGCTTTATGTTACAAATGTTTCTTTTGGGAAACTTCATCTGACAGCAAAATGGTATTCAACATCAAACAGAAAAGTATTACATGAATGGCAACTGGGGGAAGAAGAAGAAGAAGAAAAAGAAGTGTCTTGGAGGAATTAACAAAGAAATTTAATACATGTCCCCTTGCCAGTGGATACCTCTTCTCCTTATTACCTGTAATAGTAGAACATAAAAAAAAATTTAAAATGTATAATTGTGAGACGTAAACATGACCTCCCCTTGCCAGATGCTAACCTCACCTGCTACCAGAAAGGTGTGTACTAAGCAGGAACCAAGTGACAAAATTCTCTTCCACATCACATTAAAATCTTGAACCATGATATTTAACATAGCACTGAAAGATTGCCCCTCAACTCACTCTGTGTTCATGTAGAAGAATTATTTTCAATTGCAAACCCGTAAGCAGGGTGCATATTATCAAGCAATTTTGACGCAAAAACCTTGTTGTAGGTTTCATCTGTAAAATATGACTGCTGTAGAAGCCACATTTTACACATTGCTTTTATTATGTTTTGTTTGCGTACTGTGGGAGGTTCTACGTGCTGGTACTGTAAATCATCTATGGAATGAAAACACTCTTAAATCCTATTCTCTTATATTCTTTCCTGTTCTATTCTGCTTGTATTGTATCCTGACATTAGCACAGAGGGAATGTGGAAAATCGCTGAAAACATCAAATGAATTTCCATTTCGTGTAACAAAACAACATGACTGCTGCATCAAGTGGATGACTGTATGGACTGTACAAAACTACAAAAATATTCAAACCTACAATCCTGGCTTCAATATAGTGTATGGACGTTTAATTCTGCACCGGCTACCAGCCTTGGTGCTCAATCTGACCTGATGCATTTTAGGGTAGTACAAGTCTAAAACTCCTTCATCCTGAATGTTAGTTTGAACCTAAACCCCTGGATGTTTGAAGGGTTAACAAAATTGTGTGAGCCATTTTTAAACATTAACATTTCATCAATCAAGTAAAGGAATTCTGTATTTAAGTTTATTTTTAGTTCTGTTGTAAGATTATCCCCTTTATGAGTCCTACGTTTAAAGCTATGTGGGATACAGTTGAAGATTTTGAAGCCAGTGTAATATATACTGTTCTGAAAACATGAAAGGTTGCTATTTGGTCTATGAAGGTTGTGACTATTGCTTCTGTTAGCTGTAGAATTGAAGTTTTCCTGAAGATGTTCTAGGTCATTTACAGTGAAGTCTATTAATTAGAATATTATTCACATAGAAGACATTACAACTCTAATTTCTTAAATAGACTTTTACTATAATTTCTAGGTTTTCAATCAGGCATCATTCTAGTGGTCCTTTTTTGTAAATGGTAGTGGAAATTTGTTAACCTTAGTATGTTAATACCACAGACAAGAAGCTGTTTACGCCTGGTCCACTGGGTTGCAGCCAGTCTGTCAAGGTGGCAATGCTGCGAGATCTTGGTTCAAGAGATGGGGAATTTGTGAACATAATAAAACTTATACGGAGGAAGCTTCTGGACATAGCAGGTGAATATTACTGGTGTCATACTTCTTTGTGTATAAAATTTTCTTTGATTAATATCCCTGTGTCATAGACATGTGTAAGTGCCAGGTTGGTCAGCATGATGACCACATGGAAGTGTCCTATCAACATGGGGATGTGCAACTGATAAATGGCAGTGTTCATGATAAGACAGAACACATGCTGGAACCTCAAGCCAACATATGAGTTGTTTTCTTATTATGTAATAAGTGCAGAGAAATAAAACCTGGATGAAATGCAAACATGACCTTTTTTTAGAGGGGAGGGAAGGGGTTGGGGGTGAAGAGCTTTAGAGAATGAAAGCTAGCATAAAGTTACCACTAATATATCAATGCAGGTGCAGTAATGGAAATGAAGAAGAAAAATATATTAGAAAAGAGCCTGAATCAATATTTATTTCTTTACATTTCTTCTTATTTTATTCTGTCTGTTTCCTAGTGTGTTCCAGAAAGGGGATGTTTTTGTCGCAAATGGGAAAGAACTGAGCATGACTGTCAATAACATAACTGCAGAGTACTTGAACAGAGTAGAGGAAAAGTTAAGTGCACCCTAGAACAGGTCACAAAGGCCCAGAAGGAGAGTAGAGGTATAGCTCTACTCTTTCTTTAACCTCAGCGCTAGATGGAGGTGGGTGGTCAACGCCACGCCTCATCTGCTCTACCCCCGGAAAAAAGAAGCAGTATCCATTGTATAGGAGACTGGGTGGGCCTCAGGGCTGATCTGGAAAGATGCAGAAAATCTCTCTCCCACCGGGATTCGATCCCCAGACAGTTCAGCCCATAGCGAGTCGGTATACCTACTGAGATATTCTGACCCACAAAGGAAAAGTATAAACTAAGGAAAGCAAAAGTAATGAGATAGGTTAGATTGGATGGGAGTGTGTGTGTGTGTATGTGCGCAAGGGAGAGAGATATTTGGATTGCAGATGTGTAAATACAAAGGGTATGTATTGGACTGCACTTTTTTCCTTCAGGTATGTACTTATGTTAACTAGAACCATGAAGATTCAGGTCTGCCATGATGTTATGCCGTGTCAATGAGTAAATACTTACTGATGCTTCAGAGAATCAGGGCCCAGCAGTGCAACATCTGCAAGACCCTGAGGATGGAGGCACTAGATTCCTACAGAATGTCAGTAACTATTTCTCAGTTGACACAGCACAACATTCCAAATATCTTCAGAGTCCTTGATACTCTTTTATACACAGGTGTTACTGTGTGTGTGAGTGAGTCCTTCTGTTTGTCATGTGTGAATGTTGTGTTGCAGAAGTTTCTCCTGAAGATTTCACCACTGTCTTACTTCAGGGGTGTGGCACATATGCAGTAGAAGCTGTTTTTCAGACTGGCACTCCGCATAATGGGGGGAGAGTAAGAAGGAATCTGCACTGAAGATTGGGTGTAGAATGTTATGCAAAGTGATCGCTAGCTCACATTCTGGGTGCCTAACATGTATGTCGAAGTGTGGGGCTTGGCGAATAGTTGCGAATGTTCCAAGCATGTGGGCATTAACCAATAACTGAAGGAGGGAGAAAAACTAATTTGCTGTGCATGTTGACCTAGTGCCAATACACGCACTTGATTTGGTACAGGTACATGTCTTGGTTTGGTTATACTGACTGGAGTTTCTTGTGGTTTTCTTCTGTCACTGCAGAATACTGCTTTGAAACAGCTTATAGCTACATATACTTTTATCCTTCCCACTTAGTTACAGATAGTCCTCTAATTCCATTTGACACTAATCTCTGAATTTGACATAGTGATCTGTCGGTTCTTCTAGGATATGATGCTGCATCACTGGGTATTTTGTGCAAATAATTTTGAGACGACTTAGTTGTCTGGTCCTAAAATCATTTATTCTTATTAGAAATTTTGAACCTCAAAGATGAGACCAATATGTTGTCTGGAAACATTGACAACCAGATGCCAAGTGATATGGCATTATATCTCAGAACAGTACAAGCAAACTTCATACACTACTGAAACCTGAAAACTCGTTCAAATGATGTCAACTATGAAATGTAATTCATTATTTACAGCAGAAATGATTAATATTTCTAAGGAGAGTCAGTAGAATGTGGGCTGTGGCTGAGAGGTGCCAGTAAATGAGGTGTTCTGGAAAATCAAAGAGCAGAGCCATGGAGATAAAATTGAATATGTAGGGAAGTGCATAAGAAAAAAAACCTAATGCTTACCTAAATGCGAATTTCATTGGAGGATATTCTGCTGTTAATAGCTCAGGATTCTGTAAATACACATTGAATCAATTACGCACTTAATAAAATGCAATCAGTTTTAACCTTGTGATACAATTCATGTAACTACAATCTGTGTTAATCCTCTTGTGATGGGTGGGTGAACATATTTCTGTATTTTAGGAACCCTGTCTATGTCTGTCTTCAGGAGTTTTCACTGAAGTATTACTTTACTTGTAATATATATCAAATTGAGAATGTCTGTCTGTCTACTTATGTGATGTGTCTTAACTTCTAGTTTTCCCTGCATATGATTTTAAAAATTGGTCTGATTACAGCACCCACCCCATCTAGCGCGAGGCTAAAGAAAGAGTAAAACTATACATCTACTCCCCGTTTAGGCCTTCATGACATGTTCTAGAGTGAACTTTACCATTATATGGGACTGGAATTACATCTTTATTTGCTTCTTTTGTCAGATCTGACGTGAGTTTGCAAGCATTAAGAAACCATTTCAAACACTTTATGATGAGTACATATTCTAACATTAACAACAGTGCATGTAACTAACACCTGTGTTGACTACCACAATGTTGGTGAATTGGAATAATGGTGATCAGTGCCTGCCTGCTATCAAGTGCACTGCCTGAATGCAGGGTGACACTTGAGGACCGACAGATCATGTCCATTTACATACAGGTATGACAGCAATATTGTATTAGTGGCGAATCCTGATCCAGAGGTCAGGTCTAGCAGAATGATACACAAGGCAGAGTTGTACTGTTCCATCAGTTCTGACCTATGAATCGGGATATGCTACTGCCTTGTGTAAAACATTAAGAAGTTATTAGTGTAATGTTATTTTCTGAATGCTCTTGCTATGATAATTTTGTTCTTTTTTGTGTTATTAGTCGACTTGTAGCTGAAATGAATGAACTTCATAGCAGACTGGGTATACAGAATCACAAAAGTAATGATAAAAATTCCCGATCTTGTTTGGAAATGAAATTTGGGAAAAATATGCTCGTGTTGAAATGTAATTATGTGTGATGGGAACTGTAGTGTAGGATATGAATTTTTAAAGTGGTTGATAATAAATTTTTGTTATGGGTTTCATCAAGGAGTTTTTGAATGTAATATTTTATTGTGGATGTGTGATGTGAGTTGGGGTTGGAAATATTTGCAGTAAGCAGGTAGTATTAAGAAATATTGTGTTGTTTTATTGTATAATGTTTTGTCAGGTGATCAGTAGTGTTACCTTAAATTTATTACACTGCTGTACAAGGCCCTGATATCTGAAATTTCCATGTTCATAATGGGGGTAACATATTACTCTGGCTGTACATTTTCTGGCCTTCACATCGTATCCAATCCTGATCCGGAGGCCAGGTCTAGAATAAAGGCAAACAATATGGCATTATAGTGTCCTGCAGAATCTGAACTTCAAATTTGTATTTAATACTGCCTTATGTAGTATTATTGTCTGGGTATTGGGGATTTACAATAGCGCAGTAGCACAATATTTTTTAATTTGTTTTGAAATTGTTATTTTATAATAATGATTGGAATTTACTTTCTCTTGAACTGCTTGACCATGAAAGAAACTGAAAATGTAGAATCTGCACGCTGACAAATAATTGCCTACAGTTGGATGAGGAAACTGTGGTGGACTAATATTTTGTTATGTTCATATGGATGTTTTGTATTATCAGTCAAATAAACTGAGTGACAGAGGTGGTAAATGTCCTACATAGAGACAATAGAAATTTTCCTGCAAACTCTCCAGTCCTGTTGATAGATATATAGGTTTTTACAAATTTTAGGTTTCCTTAGCGATATTTTGTCAGTTGTTTTGTCGGCAGGAATTCTGATTTGCAATGTCTTGGTTTATTACTCTATCTGATGTCAGTTTTGACTCTCTCCTACACCTAATATTTCCAACTATATTATATTACGTTTATATACAGGTCCTGATTCTAGCAAATGGTGCATATGGCAAGAGAATGAAAAAGATCTGTGACATAATTAACATCCCAGCTGACATTTTCGAATTCTCTGAAGACGGTATTGTGGATGTATCAAAGGTAATGAGATTATGAAAATGTTTGTAAATTAATGAATAATCACCTTACAGAGCTCAGTGCAAAATGAGGCACATTTGATGATTCTGTAACCAAATTTCACGTGTCAAATTGCAGTTGGTCTTAATTTATTTGCTACTATATGTATTTTCACTTTATGATAAGAAGTATGAAATGTTGTGTTTTAACCTTTTGGCACTGGAATTATTTTTTTTTAATTTTAGCACATCCTGTATATAAAATGTGAATAATACAGGAACCAAATACGTTAGAGTTATGAAACAAACTGCATTTTGAAGAGAAAAAAATGGAGAGTGTATACCATGTTTAAAATATTCAGTACCTATATTTGCTGAATAAATATATAAAATGCAACTTTAGAGGTTAGCGGTTCGGTACGGCCACTATAGATGACATTAGGCGTCAAAAGGTTAATGTTATATATAATTGATTGCTAGAAACTTCCATCTTCTTCCATGGTATTAGAACTGAAATTATAACTAACTGGCTAGATTTCTAACTAGTTCTCAAATTTTACAACCTAAGTTTCAACATCTCTGATAGACACCTACTGGCAGACATTTCCAAAATGTCAGCCAGAAAGATTGCATTTTAATATTGTCTACTCACTCTTGCAAGAAACCTCCTTCTGTTCAACATTTCTGCTCTTGTCTTTGTACATTCAATGATATTAACTCACTGACAGAGTTGCTGTGTTCAGAGCGAAGATCATCAGGAATTATGAATTAAGACAGACGTGGAAGCTGCTAACCCTGCTATATTTTATGTTGCTATCCTTGCATTGATACACTATATCACTGTGTACTGTATCTTACAGTACACATAATTATTTTGAGTTCCCACTAATTAATCTTCAAGGGAACCACGTTAGCACAGTGGTTAAGGTGCTGTGCTACAAATTGGAAGATCACTAGTTCGATCCCAGCTGGTGTCAGTGGATTTTTCATTGACATAAAATCCTTTCGATCACACTATGGCCCTGGGTTCGATTCAGCCTCTAACAGAAGTGAGTACCAGGAGCGCTTCTTGGGGGTAAAGGCGGCCGGTGCTTAAGGATGACAACCTATCAACTTCCTGTGCCATTGTCACGAAATCTGAGAGCCTTAACTTCTGGAACCCTCTGGGCCTGTCAAGGCCTGTAATGAGATTGCTTTACCTTTTACTAATTAATCTTCATAAGAGAGACATTTGGAATTCAGCAAATGATACTGTCAAGGCACATGCAGTGTTACATTGTAAGTAAAACACACTCATAGGATCATAATGTGTGCACATATACTTCATATCAAATATGTAAATTATTTATATGCTCTATTTTTATATGATGTGTTTTCCTAATCTGTATGTATTTAATGTTTATATTTGGAGATTCATGCGATGTTGGAAGTTCAACATTTTATTTTTAAATATGCCTATTTATAGTTATTAGTGGAACTTTAATGTTATAAGCAATACATCACCACACCACATACTATAAAACATTAATCATTTTACATGCTCAGAACATTTTATATATATATATAGTCCTTGCAATTTCTTGGAGATAGTGTGGAGAACCTCAGAAAATGTGTCAAAATTACTGGCTTTTGGGGTGAGAATTGAACCCAGGATCTCTAAAACAAGAAGCAAGAATGCTAACCACCATATCATGATGTTTGGTTATGTATTTCTTGTTTTTTGTGTCTGAATTACACATTCACTGTGCTTTGAATTTTGAACTGCTGGGGAAAAAGTAGGAAGATATGTAAAATTTTTCCCAAAAAGGGTTTCATGATTTATGATAACTGATCATCATCATCATCATCATCATATCTAATATATCAGTACTTGTAATGGACAAACAGTGTTTTGTTAATTTAGTGCATAATTTCATTAGTGTCAGTCACTTACATTACTTGTTTTCTAAAAATGTTTTTTTAAGATTCTGGCCTCAGAAGGAAAGGAAATAAAGCAAACATAGATTCAACCTATCAGTTGGTTTTGAAATTTCAGTCCTGTATTATATTTTCATTCTGAGGATTCAGGTCTTCTGGGATTTCACACCAGGTGAGAGTCTCCAGATATTTTGAAGGATTATGTCACCTACTTCTTCAATGGTCGAGGGTTCTTCTTGTGCCCCTTGAACTGAACACCCTGATCCTTGAGGGTAAAAATGACATGGTCCATTGTAACAAGGGGAAAAACTGACCTAGTGACAGTGTCGCATCCCAGACCATGTCATGAATATTCACTTTGCTCGCAGTTCTTCTTTTGATATGTAGGTGAAGGAGCTGCTGCAAAAGGGGGAGCAATATGCGATGATTGCAGTGGTGCACTGCGAAACGAGCACAGGTGTGATAAATCCCATCGAAGAGTTGGGAAAGGCAGTGAAGCAGTACCAGCCTC
>Ga0123353_10013734_pt1 | contig 11617 bp, 1 predicted proteins | sample TergutLab28metaG_3_FD_92763 | JGI IMG/M metagenome (GOLD analysis project Ga0123353, IMG submission 92763) | Labiotermes labralis P3 segment gut microbial communities from Petit-Saut dam, French Guiana - Lab288 P3 | ecosystem: Host-associated > Arthropoda: Insects > Digestive system > Gut ... | reverse complement strand
TCAAAATTATCACCATAATCAGACTCACGAGTAATAGTAGAAACACTAACATTATTAAACAAAGAACCCTCAGCAAAAGAATCCAAAGTACCATTAATATAAACAATACGAGAATCACCAGCACCAATATTTCCTAAATATACTGAATCAGAACTTGTCCAAGGTCTCCATTCACCATTTTCACCAACACAATAATAAATATTAGACAAACCATAAGGAATAGAATCAATCAAATTAACACTAATTGCAGTATCAGGACCATTATTAGTAACAGTAACCATATAAGTAATATTCTGACCAGCTACAACTTCAGTAACATTAATCACAGAAACATTAAGATTAGCTACAACAATATATAGTGTTGCATTAGCAGTTATAGGACCATAGAATCTAAATTCATCATTATCAGAAGAATAATAGGTGACATTAGCATAATTAGTAATATTTGTACCTAGTATATCCTGCATGTCTTGTAAAGTAACATTAAACAAAAAGGTGAATTCAGAACCAACAGTCAAATTATTACCTGTAATTGTAAATGTTTTAGTTAATGAATTATAGCTAACTATCCAGCCTTCTGCTGGTGAAAAACTATAATCCTCCATAAAATCACTAGAAATTAATCCATACAATAAAGTGTCTGTTATAGTAATATTATAAGCTGTTGAATTTCCAGTATTCTTAATTGTAATATTATACTGTAAATTATCATTAACATTAGCACTAGTTTGGTTAATTGTTTTATTAATGATTATAAGTGGTTCAACAATATTCACATCAGCAGTACTAGTAATATTGTGTGAAATAGCATCCCAAGTCATATTAACAATATTAGTTTTAACATCACCAGTAAAATTATTAGAAGTATCATTTAAAACAGTAGCATTAATATAAATCCAGAAAATACTACCATATTGTGCAGTAGAATTCAAAGTACCATTAAATATAATAGTCAAAAACCGACCATCATCTGAAATAGTATAATTAATAATACCATCTAAAACCACATTCTCTCCCAAACCAACACCAACAATTGTGAAATTAGTATAAATAAAACCTTCTGGAAGAAGATCATAAATAGTAAAATTATTATAAAGACCATTAGGTAAAGTCACAGTAATTTTATAAGTAATATTTTCCCCAATAGTCACATGACTTGTATTGCCATAAGTAGTATTAATAACAGTCTTATTAATTTCCCCAACATCACTATAAAGATAAGCAATGTTACTTTCATTAGTATAATTTCTAATATTACTAATATCAATATTACCAAGATATAATGGTAAAGATGTATAATTCACATAAGCAGTATTATTATATTCATTACCAACATACAAATCATTGTTTCTAATAGTTACAGTAATATTAAAACTTTCCCCAACACCAAGAGGACTGAACCAATTAACTATCAAAACATTATTAACTATTCTGGCCATATCTGGAGGTACTGGATTACCATTTACCAATATAGTATAATGATCTAGAAACTTATTACCAAATAAAACTTCTAAATCATCCCAAACAACAACATTGAAAGCAGCACTATTACCAATATTCTCAACAATAATAGTCAAATTAGTATCTCGACCACTCTCAATACTATCTGGATTAAAAAACTTAGTAACATTTAATTCTGGCTCAACTATAGTCAAAGTCACATTATTACTAGTAATATTTCCATATGATTTAATAGCATCCCAAGTCATACTAACACTATTATTCTTAGTAAGTCCATTACTATTTTTTGATGAATCATCTAAAACAGTAACATAAATATAAATCAAGAAACTGCCATCAACCATATCAGATCTCAAATCACCAAAATTAATAGTCAAAAGTCCAGTTGTTTCATCAAAAATAGGAATAATAACCATATCTGTCAAACGATGAACATTATCTCCCCACTCAACTTTAAAACCAGTAAAATTAAAGCCTAGTGGAATAAAATCATAAATAGTGAAATTACCATAAAGACCCATAGGCAAAGTCACATTAAATACATAAGTAACATTTTCACCAATAGTCACATGTGTCAAATTGTTGAGAGAAGTACTATTAATATCTTTATTAATAGATCCTCCACTAGAATTAATAAAAGCAGTATTACTCTTATTAGTATAGTCCCTATAATCATCAGTAGCATTACTAGAAGTATAATTTACAAAAGCAGTGTTATTAAAGTAATTACCAATATATAAAGCAGTGTTATTAATTACTAAAACAATAGTAAAACTATCTCCAACACCAAGACTAGAATTATAATTAATAACTAAAGTACTACCCACCCAATCATAAAAAGCACCATTAGGCAAAATAACAGTAACACTATAATTCCTATTGCCAATTAAAGAAGTCAAATCATCCTCAATAGTAATATTAAAAGCAGTCCCATTACCAATATTTTTAACAGTAATATTCAAAGTAGTATTCTCACCACTAACATTAGCAGTAACAACACCATCACCATCAACAAAAACCTTAGTAACATTCAACAAAGGTTCAACAACTTTCACAGTCACAAAACTATTATAATTTTGTGTATTAACAAGCCAATCCATATTGACTAAATTAGTTTTTTCTATTCCTTCTTTATTAGAATCATCATCTAAAACAGTAGCATTGAAATAAATATAGAAAGAGCTATCTTGCATAGTAGAATTCAAAGTTCCATTAAACTTAATAACTAAATTACCATCAACAAAATCAAAAGTATAATCATTTGGGATTATTCCCTCTCCCCAAACAACAGTAATATTATAATTATCATAATTAGTATAACTAAATCCAACTGGAAGAATATTATAAATAGTGAAATTTTCGTAAAGCCCCTGAGGTAAAGTAACATTAATCATATAAGTAACAATCTCGCCTACACTCACATTACCAGAAATACCATTATGAGAAGTATCATTAACAATTATAGTAATATTTCCTCCATCTGAAGTCAAAAGAGCAATAGCAACACTAGAACTACTATAATTTCTATACTCATCACTAACATTACTAGAAGTATAATTCACATAAGCAATATTCTTATAAGAAGACCCTATGAGTAAATTATTATTAGTCAAATTAAAAACAATATTACGATTTTCATCAACACCAATACTATCATAATAAATATACAAAATATTTGTAACTGGATTTAATTCAACTCTTCCACCATCAGCATAAATAGTATAATTAGTAAAACCAGCTTTAAACAATTCACTTAAATCATCCCAAACTGTAACATTAAAAGCAGTACTATTACCTACATTACTAACAACAATAGTCACAGTAGTATTCTCACCAGATTCAATATTATCTGGAGAAAAAGTTTTATTAATAGTTAAATTTGGTTCAACAATAGTTACATTAACATTATTACTATGATAAACCACATCAGTAGTATTCCACCACATACTAGCATTATTCCATTTAATTTCACCCTCATTATTATTATATGAACTATCTTCTAAAACAAGAACCTTAATAGAAACAGTAAAGTTAGAATCATGAACTTGAGCCCTTAAAATACCATCAAACACAATAGTCAAATTCCGACCATCCCAAATAACATCAACAATAGTATCATCAGTGATAAATACATCTCCCCCCCAGTCGATGTGAATACGATAATCAATAGAATAATTAATATATTTAAACCCTAAAGGAAGAAAATCGTTAATAGTGAAATTACCATAACTACCTTGAGGCAAAGTAATATTAAATACATAAATAACAATTTCACCCACACTCACATTACCATGACCCTGATGATCAGGAGTAATAACACTCTTAGTGATATTACCTCCACCACTAGTAATAGTAACAATATTACTACTAGTAGTATATGACTTATACTCCTCAGTAGCATTACTAGAAGTATAGTTCACAGAAACAAAATTATCATAACTAGTACCAATAAATAAAAAAGGATTAGTCAAATTAAAAACAATAGTACGATTTTCACCAATACCAATACTATCATAATAAATATACAAAATACCATTATCACCTAATTCAACTCTTCCACCATCAGCATCAATAGTATAATTACGAAAACCATTACTAATCAAATAACTCAAATCATTCCAAACAGTCACATTAAAAGCAGTACTATTACCAACATTACTAACAACAATAGTCACAGTAGTATTCATACCTGCATCAATATGAGTCTCACTAACATTCATCTTAATAGACAATTCTGGTTCAACAGTAGTCACACTAAAAGTACTACTATAACTCTGTGTATTAGCATCCCAAGTCATATTTACAGTATTAGTCTTTACACTTCCACCCTTATTAGAACTATCATTTAAAACAATTGCAATAAGATAAATAATTATGATGTTATCAGAGTCACCAGCAGCATTGAGAAGTCCTTCAAATACTAATGTAAATGTTCTACCATCACTACTATTAGTCCAATAGGGAGTACTTCCCTCCCAAACAATATTTTTTCCTAAGTCATAAGTGAAATTTAAGAACTTGAAACCTTCTGGAAGATAATCTGTAATATTTAAATTATCATAAAGTCCTCTTGGTAAATCTATAGTAATGATATATGTAATATTCTCACCCATAGTTACATTACCAGAATCACTATGGAAAGTAGAATTAAAAATATCTTTAGTGATATTTCCTCCATCAGTAGTAAGGTAAACTATATTACTAGCTCGACCATTATAATTTCTGATATCTTCATTTTTAACAGTTTCTTCGTCTTCATCATCTAAAGGTCTTGATGAATAATTCATATATGCTGTATTATTATATTTATTACCAATGTATAATTCATTATTTACAATAACGAAAGTTATATTGAAGCTTTCTCCAACACCAAGACTAGCATAATTAACAAATAAAGTAGTGCCAATTAATTCAATAGAATAAGCATCAGGTGATGTACTATTAAAAATTATTGTAAAGCCATCATTTATTAAATCACTTAAATCATCCCAAACAGTAATATTGTATGCACTATAAGTACCGATATTTTTAACTTCAATAGTTATTGTAGCATTCTGGTGACTATGAACATTGTTTGGAGTGATTGTTTTATTGATAGTTAAGTTAGGTTGAGAAACTGTAACACTAGCACTTCTTTGAATATTAGGTCTAGTACCATTAGTTCTATTAAAATTAGTCCATGATAAATTAGCAATATTATTAAATACTATATTATTTTGATGTGGAACATAATCATTATCTAAAACTTTAAAGTATAAAAGTAAAGTAATTGTCCTAGCATCATCAGAAACACCATCTAAGAAATAAATTCCTGAATCTGTAGAATTAGTATAAAATAAAAATTCATTAGAAGTTTCATTATAAATAACAATTAAACCAGGGATATTTGAAATGAACCCAAAATCAACATATTTTAAACCATTTGGAAGAACATCCTTAATAGTTAAATTCTCTACAATTAATTTTGGTAAAGTTATGGTTAAATTGAAAATTCCTGTTTCACCAACTGTGATTACTGTAAAATCAGTATCATTAGATTTCCAATAAGTTTTATTGAAACTTAGATTGCCAGCTATTACAGTTTGACTTGCAAAGTATGGACCATAAGCACCATCATCAGTAATAATAGCAAAATTATTATTTGATCCTGAACTTGGATAAAATTGTGTAATATTTGCAGTATTATTGATAATCTCATTAGGTTGAGGATTAGCATTAAAAGTTATTGTGTAATATATAGTAAAGCTTAATGGGTATAAAGTTGAATTTTGTTTGTTGTTTTTTGAACCATATAACATACCTACATTAAAACCTTTAGATGTATTAAATAAATCATCAATCTGTTCTGGACTTAAATCTACTTTAGTTCCATTAGCCCAAATAATATATACATTAGAAACATTCCCATAATTTGGATATTTCTCAAAGAAGTTATCTGTAATTACAACATTGTAAGCAATACCAGTACCTGTATTAGTAACATTTATTGAATAAGTCACATTTGTTCCATTTTCTATAATTTTTCCATTTGCTATAGTGTCTGTATCTACATTTTTAGTTATAGTTAAGTCAGGTTGATTAATGCGCATTTGTACAATCATTTCAGTTTCTAAAGCAGTATTTTGGATATAACTCCAATATAAAAATGCACGGTTAGTTAAAGTTAAACCATCTTTCATTTTATAATCAGAAACAGTTAAAGTAAAAAGAATACCAATGGTTCTAAGACCAGTTTGATTATCTAAGGTATCATTAAAATAAAAACTAATAATATCTCCATTAATAGTAATTATTGGAATAACTTCATTACCATTACTATCACGTAATCTTTCACCAGTCAAATAAGCCCAAAAACCTGAATCAGGAACACCAGCACCATTATAAAATATTAGTTCATTTAATAAGTTAAACAAATGACTAGGCAAAATATCAGTTAAATTAACAAATTCTGCAGTTCCACCATAAATAGTAAAATTAAGAAGGAAAGTAACATTATCTCCTGGAGATATAGAACCATCATGAGTTGTTTCACCATTTACTGCATAAAGGTGTTTTTCTAAAGTTAGGTGGCGGAATCTAAGAGCTGTTGAACTACCATCACTAACAGTAGTGCCAGGAGTATTAGAATTTAAGTTAATTGCAGTTCCAGTAACAGTATTTAAAAGTTGATAATTTGGAGATGTAACATCGCTAGTTTCATTTCTAAAATTTATCTTGACAGAATAGCTAAGAGATCCTTTAGCTGCTCCTTCATTTAAAATATCCCCTATATCTGACAAATTATTATATAATCCACCAGTTAAATTAAATATATCCAAACCTTCTAAGATACCTAAATCATGTAAGATACTTGAAATGTTAAATTCAATATAAGTAACATTTTCATCATATTTGATAGTAACATATCTAGTATCATCAAAACTAAATGTGAAAGTATATCCTTTGTAAGTGAAAGTCACATTTGTATCAAAATCTAATAATTGATCTTGACCAAGAATTCTGTTATTACCTAATGTATCATAAATAATAAAATTGTCTAATGCAAAATAATCTGAAACTTGGAAGTTTATAGTGTATGAAACAACATCACCTGGTATAACCTCATAGCTACTTGCACCTTTTTGAACTGCTAAACTTTTAAGACTAATAGTATTAGTATCATTAAGACTTAAAATACTATGAATTTTTTCCTCACCAACATAATAAATAAAAGTTCCATTTACAGTAACAGTATTTCTTGCAGTTTGTCCCACACCATCATGATCAATAATAGGTGTAGTATTACCACCTTCAGAATCTGTAAAAAATTCTGGAGCATAAACATTATAAGTTATTCTTATAGTGTATGAACCATTTCCAATAATAGGTTTTAGGAATCGAATTGTCAAATTTCCTCCATTAATACCTTCTTTAGGAGTAGAAATAATCTCGTAATCTTCACCTTCAACAAAACCCGGAATATTCAAATTTCCTAAATATCTTAAGTTGTCTGGTAAAACATCATGGATTGTAATATCTGAAAGATTTACACCAGATGCAATATGAACATTTATAGAATAAGTAAAACCATAATTAATACCAGTAGCAACCTCATTTTCAGGAAGACTATTAAGTTTATCAAGTCTAAATGCAATTGGATTTATAATTGAATTAACAGCATGACCACAAATAGCAGGATCATCATTACCTGCTACATCACCAGTTTTACCCAAGTTAAACCAGGGAATTGATGTTATAACCAAAGAATCTAAAATTACATCTGAATCAAGATAAGCATTTACAAGAATTGTAGCTGGATTTTCCCCAGGTTTAAAACTACCTAAAGGATATTCAAGTACATATAAAACAAAACCATCATAACTTTCATCTAATGTAACATTTGTTCTTGTAAAATGATCATATAGCATATAATTATTGTCTTCAGAAAAAGATCCAACTTTATGAAGAAGATCTGTAAGTTGAGAATTCCCATAACTTATACTTCTAATGTCTATTCCCTTAGGAACAATCAAATGAACTACTGGACCATATCCATCAACAGGACCATTATTTGTAAAAGTAATATTAAACCTAAAACTAGAATCTATAAAAACATCCTGTTCAACAGGAGAAACAACAATTGTTGGAATAGGATCGCCATCACCATAAAGATAGTCAGAAGGTGCTTCAGCAGTAGATGAAATAGAAAAACCAGTGCCACCCTCATTATTAGCACCATTACTAGTGCTATCGCTATTATTAGAATCTTCTGGATTAGCAAAACCCTTTATAACATCAGAATTATCACTATTGTCCAAATCAATTGGAGAATCAGCTGAAACTGCTGAAAATAGCCCAAAAATCGAAAACATTAATAGCATAACTATTAACATTCGCAAAATAGTTTTAGTTTTAATTATAATCATCATCCACCTTAAAAAAAGAATTAACATATAAATTTAAACTCATAGAAAATTCTTTTTGAAGATAATAAAAACTTTACTATATCTCATCACACACTTTATAAAATATACATATAACAGTGTTGGACTTGATTTGAAAATGATACTAAATTGAATTTTTTTAAAACTTATTTAACTCTTATTTTATTAAATAAACCTTGAATTTTCATTGTCTTTGATATTTTCAAATATTTTGTCTAATAACTATATATTTTATAAATTATTAATTGATAAAATATTATTCATGTTTATAATATTTTTTATATTGATTATTAATATAAATTATATATTATTATAATATATTAAATAAAATATTATTATATTAAAATTATTATTTATAAAATAAAATTATACTTATCAATTAGTATTATAGCAATTGTTTATTAATTATGTAGATATTAGTATATATATTTATCTAAAGTGAAAATATAAAACATATTAATGAATACTAACAAATAATAGAATATATAAAAAAAATATTCATTAAAAAACTAATAATCTCCAAAATACCATTGTTAAACTATAAAACAAATCAAAGAATCACTATACAAATAGAAAAAATCACAACAAAAATACAAAAAAATCACAAAAGGAAATACAAAAAGAAATACAAAAAATCAAAACACAAAATAAAAAACAAGTGGTGAATATGCGTAAAATTAGCTATACTTGTCTTATACTATATTATTTTTATATTATAAAAAAATAATAAAATAAAAAAGAAAAAAATAGAAAAATTCACTAGAATAAAAGAATAAACAAATAAAAAAAAAAGAGTGAATAATAAAAAAAGAAATAAAAAGAAATAAAAAGAATTAAAGAGAAATAAAAAAAGAATAAAAAAGAAAAACAAATATAGTCTAATTAGTTGGGTTTGCCCTTAGGAACATCACAAGTATTTAAAGGTGCTTTAGGAACCTTATCAACTACTACACTACTAATCTTTTTCATTTTCTTAATTAAGCTACTTTTTTCATTACAACCAAGAAGTATGTTTTCTAAAACATCACTTAATGTATCAACAGGAATAATTTCAATTTCATCTTCATATTTTTTCTCTATCATGACATCTTTCATGTTAGATCTTGGAATAATAACTTTTTTAATTCCTGCTTCAGCTGCAGCCTCTATCTTACTAGTAACTCCACCTATTGGTAAAACATCACCTCTAACACTAAGAGAACCTGTTAAAGCAACAGTTTGATCAATAGGAATTTCTTCAATAGCTGAAATAACAGCTGCTGCAATTGAAACACTTGCACTGTCTCCTTCAACACCATCATAAGTTTGTAAAAACTGAATATGGATATCATATTGAGCTATATCAGTACCAGTATGTTTTTTAATAAGAGCACTGACGTTTTGAACAGACTCTTTAGCTATTTCACCAAGTTTACCTGTAGCTATAATCTTACCTTCTTTTCTACTTTGAGCTGGAGCAGCTTCAGCAGCTATTGGTAACATCAATCCACTTCTATCACCAATGACTGACAAACCATTTACCATGCCAACTTTTCCACCTTCTGGATTAAAAACAGCATATTCTTTTCTTTGAGAAATAGACCTATCAGCTATTTGTTGTTCTAGTGTTCGTGAGTATTTTTTAGATGTTATAACATGTTCTGCTGTAACAATTTCAGCCTCATTTTCTTTAGCTACATCTCCTGCAGCACGAACAAGACCACCTAAATCTCTTAACCTAAGAGTTAAAGAATCTTTTTTACCAGCCCTACGTTTAGCTTCTCTAATAATTTCATCTAATGCTTCAGGAGAGAAATGAGGAATTCTACCATCATTTTTAACTTCTTGAGCAACAAATTGAATGAGTTTTTTCCTGTTTTCTTCATTATCAGGCATAATGTCTTTCATAAAGACTTCATAACCATAACCCCTAATTCTTGAACGCATAGCTATGTGCATACCTTCAAGAACTTGAATATTACCAGATGCAACTAAAACAAAATCACATGGAACTGCTTGAGAATGTACCATAGCACCACTACTGTTTTCACTTTGACCAGTAATCGCATATTTTTTCTCTTGCATAGCAGATAAAAGTTCTTGTTGGGTTTTCATAGTCATTGTACCAATTTCATCAATGTATAAAACACCACGATTAGCTTTATGAATCATACCTGCTTCAACACGTTCATGAGCAGGAGTTCCAAGACCTCCAGATTGATAAGGATCATGTCTAACATCACCAAGAAGTGCACCTGCATGAGCTCCAGTAGCATCAATAAATGGAGCAAATCTTCCTTCTGAATTATTAACAAGAAGTTTTGGAGCCAAATTATTATTATTTGGTCTAATTTGAATTGATATAAATATGATAAGAAGCGCAGCAATTACTGCTTCTAATAATTTATTATAATAGAATCCTAACATAGCTATAGCTGCTATAGCAAAGAATACAATCATCATTTTCTTTTCTTCATAGCCTTTTCTACTAGATTTATTTGCCATTGCTATTTTTCTACCTTCACCAGCTGGAACTGTGCGAATTACAGGACTATTATTATCTTCTGCATTAGGATAAACTAATATATCTTGAAGAACTTCAGGAGGAAGTAATTCAGCCATACCTTTAGCTATCATTGATTTTCCAACACCAGGATCCCCAATAAGAAGAACATTTCTTCTCTGTTTAGCTGCTTTTTTAATGGTTTCTACAGCTTCACCATGTCCAATAACTTGATCAATTAGAAGAGGTGGAACTTCAATATCTTTAGAACTTCCAATGTTTCCATAATCTAACATGGATTTTTCTTCATGAGGAGTGCCATCGTCATCAAATTCAATAATTTCATCTTCTAAAACTTCTTTAGAAATATCATCATTCTCCTTTTCTGTTGTGTCTTTAGTAATCTCTGAGTTAGAATCATCCAGATTAGAAAAAGAACTATCTTCTTTTTCAAAATCCTTTTCATGATTTTCTTTAGAAACTTCATTAAAAACTTCATTAGAAACTTCATTAGAAGCAAGTTTAGAAGATTCATTAGAAACAACTTTAGAATCTTCTTTAGAATCTTCTTTAGAATCTTCTTTAGAAACATCAAAATTTTCATTATTTTTAATGGATAATTCTTTATTAAATTTCATATAAATACCTCAATAAACTTTAAACTAAATTTATTTTAGTAAGATAATTGATACCAGTTGTATCTTTCTATAATTTTTTTATGATTTGGATATTTTCGTAATATACTAATTTA
>Ga0123353_10013733_pt1 | contig 11617 bp, 5 predicted proteins | sample TergutLab28metaG_3_FD_92763 | JGI IMG/M metagenome (GOLD analysis project Ga0123353, IMG submission 92763) | Labiotermes labralis P3 segment gut microbial communities from Petit-Saut dam, French Guiana - Lab288 P3 | ecosystem: Host-associated > Arthropoda: Insects > Digestive system > Gut ... | reverse complement strand
GGCGGAAAAACATATTACCTTGGCAAACATGGTTCCGAAGCCAGCCGCCGGGAATACGACCGAATTATAGGCGAATTCATCGCCAATGGAAGGCAACCCTTCTACGGTCCTGACGACGTCCTTACCGGGAGTCTGATTGTTCGTTACCTCGATTACATCGCCAAGGAGTTTGACTATGAACGTCCTAATCCTTCGAGAAACAATAACTCTTGCGAACCTTTCGGCTACAACGATTCCTGTCCGTGCCATTCTGACGTTCAATAAAAGATGTGTTTACCCGCAAGCCCCCATCCGCGGAAAATCTCCACTGATTTACCATTGGGCTACGAATCCAACCTGTCCAGTATGGGCGATACTCCTTTCGCCGAGGTCGAAGTCGTAGTTTACAAACAAACGGCTGCGTGGTCGAGCCACAGATTCCTGCCGATCGTCAACGTGCCGGCGTGATCGACGACACCGCCTGCGAACGTGGCACCTTCGGCGATGAATCGATCATCGTCCGTTTTGAACAAACCGCTTGTCATCAGATAATAGCCGCCCCAATCGGAGTGGAGATTGACGGTGCCGCCTTCCTGCTGGAAAATGCCATACGCTTTCGAAGCGTCTCCTGCGAAAGTGAACGTGCTGTCTCCCGCCGTCAAAAGCCGTCCGAAACCTTCGACGGTTTTTGTAACAGTAACATCAAAATCGTCAAATATCAACGTCGTACCGGCATCGAGAATAAACCTGCCGTCGCTGTTCGGATCGCCGAACGAATTGACATGGGTGCCGATCAGCGTTCCTGCCCGCACGTGAACGTCACCGGAGAACGTGTTTTCGCCGTTGAGAACAAGCGTGGCTTCGCCGGTCTTCGTGAGCGATTTTCCGTCCCACCATTCACTGTAAATGGGATTGTACATCCAGGCGTCTTCGTGAGGATTATCTGCAAGATCGCGATTGATGGTAACGATTCCCGTTTCGATAAGGAACGTGCCGTGAGCCGAAAGGGGCTCCGTGTTGTTCCAAACCAAGTGTGCTTGTTTGAGGGTAATTGCCTCCAGCGTTTTCTCTATTCCGCCCGGTACGAAGAAAGTCTCAAAGGTAACAACCGACGACGATACGGCAACGCCGTTTAGATAGTATTCGGAAAAATCGCCGATAATCCATCCACCTGTTGTTTCAAGCAGTGTCAGTTCCGTTTCACCGTTGTAACCGGTGATGTCAAGCGTTGTGTTCCGATCAATGTACGCATTGTTTGCCGAGATGACAGTTGCTCCGTCGGTAAGGTCGGCAACGGAAAACGAGAGCGTCGTTCCTCGATCAAATGTCGCTGTCCCGGCGACAGTGATCGCCGGCGTGCCCGTCAAAATAAGGGTGCCATCGGCGAGAGTGAAATCGCCGCCGATGTTTAGATTGCCGTTCATGGTTAGCGTTTCTGCCGTTTCTTTCGTGAAATTACCGACGTTGTCGAGTTTTCCGTTTCCGAAATTGCCGCCCCATATAGCGAAATTCGCATTTTTGGCATTGAGTTCACCCATTCCGTTGAGTTGGGAGACCATAATGTCCGTTGCATCAATGTTCTCAAACACAGCGTTTCTGTTGATGAACAAATCCGTACCTGTCGGAAGATTCATTATCAGCCTCCCATCCCAAACGCTGGTCTCTCCGGTGTACGTTTGCGTTCCTGTAACGGTAAGATCGCCGGTTCCACCTTTGGCGAACGACCCTTTCCCGCCGATGGAATTGGCAACGGTGCCGTTTTCGTTTACGTTGTACAGCAACAAAGCATTTTCACCCAGCGTTGTCGCGATGTTGTTGCCGAGCGAGAGTATTTGTGTTGCCGTTGTCTCCCCATCATAAATTTGGATGCGCCCGGCAAAGTCGGGATTGTTCGACATAATGGACATATCGTTCAAAAAACTCAAGGTGCCGTTGCCGCTGAACTTGTTGACGAAAACACCAGTATAGGTAAGGTCCAGGGCGGCTCCTGCCTTGATGATTACGTCGCCGGTTCCGATGGCATCGGAATTGGTCATCACGATGTGACCATTTTCAATCCACGTTCCGCCGGTGTAAGTATTGACGGTACCGAGAGATAAGGTGCCATCGCCAGTTTTCGTGAGCGTTTTACCGTCCCAATCGAAAAACTTGCCCCGGTCGCTTTCGTTGTCGTTCAATTGCTCGTCGAGAAAGAAGTAGGTATCGACCTTGAACGTTCCATGAGCGTCGTAGTTTTCCGTACCGGGTGTTACGCCGTTGTACCAGACCAGAAAACCACTCGTGGCAATAATCTGGGCACGGTTGTCGGGATTGATCGTAACGTTTATGTCATCAATGAATTGGTCTTTGGTAAGCGTTCCGGTGATTTCGTTCCCCGCAACGGTGATATGTCGAAACCAGTGGTCTAAGGAACTGTCGAACTCGTCACCTGACGTTTCAAAAAGCACTGTCGGCTGATTATGATACCCTTGGATGTCCAACGTCGCTGTGGGATGGACATACCATTGAGCGGTATTGCCGATCATAACCAATGGCTGATCGTTATCATTGATGGAAACACCAAACACCGAATTTTCACCAAAAGAGGCACCGTTTTCCAATGTGATAAAGTGGTTCGGAGTGAGTGTCAGTTTCGCGTTGTCCAGAACCTCAAGATTCTTCGCCTGCACATTACCGACGGTGAGATATTCTCCGCTGAGGATAGAAAATCCTCCGACGGTAAGTTTGTCGACGTTCCGTATTTCACCATCGCTGAAGTCACTACACCCGACGGACAAGGATTTTCCATTGCCGTCGAAAACGACTTTGCCCACCCCATCCAGGATGTAGAGTTCAAGGTTCCGGGACCGTATCTGAAACGTGGTACCATCATGCGCAAGGGATAGATGAGTATCATTATCCCAAGGGTCAAGGTTCCAATACAAATCGGCAATGAGGCTTCCGCCATTCACAACGGTATCGCCTGTATAGGTGAGGTCTCCACTCAGCGTCAGGGTACTGGAACCGGATTTATAAACGCCGCCGGCTCCCTCAATATCTTTCACAAACTCACCGGAATCGTCAAAGTTGAAATGGAGGATTCCACCGTCGTTTGTAACCGGATTGGTGTCGTTTTGCGAATTTCCAAGGGCATTGATGTTCGTTATCGTTACAATGGCGGCGCGACCAATGGTGAACTTTCCTTCATAAGCGGAATTGTCTGTGTCGATGCCTACTAAACTTCCATCATCTACGAAAACCCCGGCATGTTCGGAACCGACCATCGGCGTGTTAAAACGACCATTGAAATCCAGCGACAGTATGGAATAATCCCCAATCTCGACTTGTCTGGCATCGCCGAATCCGCGAACATGGCCGAGAGTCATGGATTCGGCAAGTTCGACGGTTCCGTTAAAGCCTCCGAAGCCGTCATTGGCGTAATCAATGACGAGACCGTTATGCCCAAAAACGATATGACCGTTTCCACAAAAATTGTTGCCGAAATCGTCCCAGATTCCTACCGTGCCGTAAACGATCAACACGGAGTCTCCAACGGCATTTTCGGCATGCAAATCCAATCTAGCCTGTGCATCAACGTATGTTGTGCCATCGGCGGTGAAGCCAGCATTGGAACGGTCAATCTCGACGTTTCCGCTTCGGATGATAAACCATCCATTCCCTTCGAGACCATTGGCGAACACGCCCGAATCGTTCCAATCGAGCACCAGGGTGCCATATTCGCCAATCTGAACATCGCCGGTTCCCAAAGCGTCTCTATCTGTTGCGACGATGGTGCCCTGCTCTATGGATGTGCCGCCGGTGTACGTGTTGGCAGCGTCGAGATACAACGTTCCTGATCCGGTTTTCGTGAGTGTGTTGCCGCTCCAGCCGAACTCTGTATCCGTTGCCTTTCCCGAGGTGCGGGTATCGACGAGATTATAGAGAAACGCCTCGGATGGTGCCGCATCAACTCCAGTGATGCGAATACTGCCTCCTCCGATTTGACTACCAACTGCCCCGTTAAGCAACAGGTTCAGCGTTGATGCATTAGCACCACTCAAATCGAATTCCAGCGTGGCCTTCTGGTCGATTTTGATGTTGGTTGCCGAAATCGAGTGTCCTCGCGATCCGTTTACGGTCGTTGCGAAGGTTCCACCGGTCATGGTAAAAGCCGCAATGCCATTCAGACGAATGTCAGCATTTCCGCCCAGGAAAACACGTCCGCCGGAAATCTCCACCTTGCCAATACCGTACTGATTGCCGGACCCGCCAAGCGTAACGGAATTCAGCAAATTGACACTTCCACCAGTTACAGTCAGGTATCCGTTCCCGCCATTTCCTTTTACGGTGGCGGGCAGGTCATTCTTACCTCCGTCTCCTCCCAAATGGACCGCGTCCAAAAAGGTTAGCGTGCCCCCGGAAACGGTGATCCGTCCCTCTCCCCCCGTTCCTCCGACGCCGGCGTATTTGTTGTTATACCCGCTACCCGCTTGCCCGCCTTGACCGCCGATGTTAATTTCGGTGCTCGTGTCGAATTTGTCATACCAATTTCGGACGGTGGATTCGTCGATGAGGAGTGCTCGGGCGACTTCTGGCACAGACCAGCGATACACTAAAATCACCGGGAATTTTCATACCTTTTCCTCGGCAGTCCTGCGGTATCCAGATCAATTAGAAAAACCTAAACCCTTTGATATCAAAGGATTTAAGCAAAAATGATAGGGAAAAGCAAAATGCCATCCCGTCATTACGTTGCGCTCCATTCCGACGTTTGTTTTATCATTGACAAAAGCCGGAATGGTTATAAAGAAGTGTACCTGAACTTTTGAAATCGTTCAACAGGCAGTTCATGCCTCACAGTGGATTCCACCGAAACATTTTTGACGGAGCAAGGCGGTTATTTGAAGCAGGCGGCTGTGGAAGGGCTTCTTCCGGTTGTATTTGTTGCAATGCCTTCTGAAATTCCGGCACCGCCACCCGAGTAACGGTCGGATCACTCATCGGTCCCGTTATTCGCAACTGGACAAGTTGGTCGCCCACCCCGCCAATCACATCACTGATGACCGGGATCTGCATCCGCCGATTGCCCAATCGGGTTCGCATGGTCAAATCAACCTGCCGATTGTCCAGCCGCATCATTCCGTTTCCTTGCAACGAAATGACTCCCCCTTCAAAAATCACCGGATCGAAAAATACTTGCAGTCCCGAAAGGCGGAAATCAACATCCATCGAACTGAACATTCCTGCGTTCGGGTCTGCTTCTCTGATCCGTAATTCCCGAAGCAATCGGACCATGACCGGTGCCCCATAAATGTTCGCTTCCCGCAGTTGAATCGTTCCGGTGCCAAAAACCGTTTCCCACTTGGTTCCGCTGCCCCGCAAATTGACATTGATACAGTTCAACGTCCCTGCCGTTTTTCGTGCGGTGGGTTCGACGACCTGTGCAATCTTCTCCACATTGGCTCCGAGCAACTCGGCATTGATATTGTACGAAATTCCATTGTCCCAGACGACCAGCCCTTCGGCTCGAATCGTTCCATCACAGAATGTTCCGGTCAGTGGTCGTGGGGCGATTCCCGGGGGCAACCGATTTGCAGGCAGTCCCAGCCGGAGTTGTTTGCCATCATAAACGAAAGGACCTCGGACAGAGGTTGCTTGAAATCCATTGACCATTAACGAATCTAAATTGAGTTCACCGGTGAGTTGAAGTTGCTGTTCGGACGACTCCCCCATCAATCGGACAGAGCCAAAAATGTTTTCGACGGGAAAGCCTAGTTTTGCACTGTTTTGGTGGAGTATCCCGTTCAAATCCCAAAGCACGGCTTGCTCTCCTTGTGTCGTTTGCCGGTATTCAATTCCGCCCGAAAGATTGAACGGCTTCGTTACGTGCAACGATTCCACAAAGTCCTGCAAATGTTTTGGCAGCGCATCCAACAGTTCTCTATCCGCCTGTAGCAGATCAACCGCAAGCGGATGGAGACGAAGAACCGACTGACCATCCGTATTAAACCGGCAGTCGAGACCGCTTTGCAGTTTCGTATCCCGATGCGTTCCCCTCAGATTCTCCGAAAACACACGCCCGTTTTCATAGTGAATTGCACCATCGACGTTTTCAATTTTGTAGGGAAACCGATCCGCACACAGGGACAAACCGGGTCGCGGATCAGCCCGAAAATTGAGATTCAATCGACCATCATCTGTTCGGTATTGAATTTGTGCTTCAAGATCAACTTTGCCGTTGACGTTCAAACTTTGCAACAATTGCCGCTGGTCGGGATTGAGCAGGGCTTGAGAAATGTGATCGTCAATGGGTAATTCTTCCGCCGAAACATGCAGAACGAATTCCTGTGCATCATGATAGATACTGCCGATGGGACGCAGGGTTCCGTTTCCTTTGACGATGGCGGTGCCATTGGTTCCCACAACATCCCGGAACTGCCAAACGCCGCCGTCGTATTTCAAAATGCCCATGACATCGCGGAGCGGATAAGGAAAGTGATCGTATCGCAAAGACACATGATCAAGGGCAACGTCAATTTTTTTTTCGAGCGGCACATCTCCCGGCGGCAGGTCAAAAATGAGCCGGGCTTTGAGTTTGCCGGAGGGATGCAATGAGTTCACAACACGCTGGGTTGATGGCGGCAATGCCCGAATCAGTTTGGGTTCAATAGGGACATTGTCGCCGACAATTTCGACGGTGCCGGTGGCATCTTCAAAAATGTTGCTGTAATGCCCGTCGATCACCGCCTTCATGGGATCATCCTGCTTGGAAGTAAAATGAAAATGAAGCGAAGCGGTTTCGTCGATGTACAGATTGCCCATGAGCCGATCAAGCCGGTAGGGAAAGGCATGATGGGCAAAGCCGATCTCTGAAATTTGCATGGAAACGTTTTTCGGATGCCACACACCATTGCGACAGGAGAGTTGGGCGTACAAGTCGGTCGTTCCGTTGTAGTCGAATTGGGCAAGGAGACGTTCGGTTTCGTGGTGAAGAAACGGCGAAAGGGCTTCGGTCAGTTCTTCGTCGAATCGGCAGTCCCGAAGGTTGATGATCAGTTCTGCGTGTTGCCGTGGGTCGCCGAAGAATGTCAGTCCTTCCTGCACGTATGAAGCGTCAAGTCGGGCACCGTCGCCGTTGCCGGTCAACTTGTCGATGACCACTCGTTCGTTCGTAATTTCAAAGCGGGTCGAGAGTTCGGAAAGCGTTCGATTAAGTTTCGGAAAGTCGAGGCGACCGTGCATCAGAGTTCCGCCGACAGCGAATCGGCATCCCCACTCGGCGGCGGCATCGGAAACCGCCGAAACGTTGAAATCCAAACGCCCCTGAAACAGGGGACGTTCCTTGAAATAAGGGTGCGGCGGGAGATATTGCCAAAGGTCGTCCGTCCAATCAAACTGTCGGCAATTGGCGGTGAATTGCCAGTGTTTGGTCTTTGGCGTAAATTCTGCTTCGAGGAGGAACCGTCGGAAAAAGTCGCCGTCTGCCGCCCCTTTGATGAGGATGCGATGGGTTTGATCTTGTATTTCCGGTGTAATGGCAAGATTAACGCCGGACAGCCGGAGTGGCGGGGCAGGTTGCCGGGCATCGTCATAAAGCAATGTGCCGTTTTCGATTTCGACCGGAACGAGTTCGACCGGGGCATCGCTCGCCAAAAAAAGTTGGAGTTCGGGAAATGTACCTGCTGAGGATCGGCTTGCCCGAAGGATCGGTTTTTTTGCCACGATTCGGCTGATTTGCGGATTTTTGTTGTAAAGAGTGGGAAGTGTAACCGAACACTCGATAAAGAGTTCCTCGATGTGAAGGAGTTTGCGGGATTGACCAAAAAGGTACGGAACTGAAAATGCAATGTCCTTGACGGAAATGCCTTTGTTTTCGACAATTTGTGCGGAACCGACTTGAACGTGGAGGTCGGGGTATCGCTTTTGGAGTTCGGCGAGAACGTATTTTTGGACTTCGTTGTTGATTCGGGAATAGACGACAAGGCTCCCCACCGCCGCACCGACGACGATGAGCAACGTTCCCCAGCAGAGACCGGTTCCTATCCAGCGCAAAATTCCCACGCAGGATTGTAAAAAAAAGGGGAAAAAGGGTCAAGGTCAACACGGTCAATGACCTGGAAAAGGCGATCCGTTCCGCTTACTTTCCGGCTACAAACGACTTGTAACAATTTTAATCTTGGCAAGATTCTAATCTTCTTTTGCCATGCGGACGACTTCATCAATCGACGTAGTTCCGTTCAGCACCTTTCGCCAGCCGTTTTCCCGGAGGGTCATCATTCCTGCCTTTCGTGCTGCCTCCTTAATCTCGTGCGAGTGCCGACCCGCACTCGTCAGAAGACGGATCGGCTCCGTTGCCACCAGTAATTCATAGAGCGCAATTCGACCCGAATAACCGGTGTGTCGGCACTCCCGGCAACCAAGCGGTCGGTAAATGTCCGCTTTCCCCTCCTGAATCGTTTGAATTGGAAAATCCTTCGGCATTTCTGCCAGCACCGGCTCGAATTTTTCTTTACAGTGCGGACAAAGACGACGAACAAGTCGTTGTGCCATCACTCCTTCAATGGTCGTCCCGATCAGGAACGGTTCGACTCCCATATCGCTCAATCGGGTAAAAGCTCCCGCCGCATCATTCGTGTGAAGGGTGCTAAAAACCAAGTGTCCGGTAAGGGATGCCTGAATCGCATTCTCGGCTGTTTCCAAGTCTCGAATTTCTCCGACCAGTACGACATCGGGGTCGTGCCGCAAAATTGCCCGAAGGCTCGTCGCAAACGTTAAACCAACCTTCGTATGAACTTGAATTTGATTGATTCCATCCAGTTGATATTCGATGGGGTCTTCCGTCGTAATGATTTTCGTGGCATCATCTTTAATTTCATTGAGCGCACTGTAAAGCGTCGTTGTTTTTCCTGAACCGGTCGGACCGGTAACAAGAATAATTCCATGCGGTTGTTTGATGAGTTTCAAAAATTGTTCGTAAATGTCCTCATCCATTCCGACACCCCGGAGTGTAAACTCCATTCTGTCTTTGTCGAGGATACGCATCACAATCCCTTCGCCGTGCAACATCGGAATGATGGAAAGCCGAAGGTCGATTTCCCGACCGGAAACTTTTAATTTAATGCGACCATCCTGCGGAATACGTTTTTCGGCGATGTTGAGATGCGCCATAATTTTCAATCGGCTGACGATTGCCGATTGAAAACGATTGATTTCCGGCGGCATCGGTTGCGTTTGCAACACGCCGTCGATCCGATAGCGGACTCGCATGCCGGTTTCTCTCGCTTCAATGTGAATATCGCTGGCACGAACTTCGACGGCTTCAGTCAGGATTTCGTTGACCAGTCGAACGACGGACACTTCTTGGGCAAGTTGAGCGTCGCCGCTTTGATCCCATTCGAGATCGTCCAGCACTTCGACTCCTGTTTCATCGGCGACTTGCGCCATGAGTCCTTCAATGGTTTCAGCACCGACACCGAAATGCGATTTGATCAGTTTTCCGAGTTCAGCAGGCAGAGCAATGACGGGAACAACGGGTTTTGCGGTGGCGGCGGAAATGGCATCGAGAGCGTGAATTTCCAGCGGATTACTGGTTGCCATCATCAGAGAGCCGTTGTCGTCGGTGCCGAGCGGAAAAACGTCGTAACGATGGACAAGTTTCGCCGGAAATTGGTCAAGAATGGAAGGATCAATTTGACTTTTGGCAAGATCGACCAGACGGAGCCGGAGGACGGCGGCGAGGGATTGGTATGCCTGTTCTTCGGTTCGGACTCCGAGAACCGTCAAAATGCCGGAGAGCCGCCCTTCACTTTGGAGTGCTTCTCGCACCGCTTGAAATTGAGCGGGAGACAACGGATGCGACTCGGTGATTTCCGTAAAAACTATTGTCATATTAGGCAAAATATCACAATTAGGCACTTTTTGCAAGGGATAATATGCCGACGGTTTGGGTACGTGAATTTTTTACGAATTTGAATCTGTAAAGTACCCGCAAAAACAGACGTTCTGTCACGTTCTCTCCACAATCGGACTCTCTACCATAACAGGACACCCTTCGGTAGAATCGAACCATCCATGAGCACGGACAACATCACGGCAACCATTGAACTGGCACGCGGCGGAGACACGGGAGCCTTTGCCCAAATTGTGCGGCAGTACCAGTCGCTCGTCAGCGGCGTGCTGTTCAGTGCAACCGGCGACTTTCACAAGTCCGAAGACTTCACGCAGGAAACCTTCCTGATCGCTTGGCAAAAACTGGGGGAACTGCGGGAGACCGAAAATCTTGCGGCTTGGCTTTGTACGATTGCCCGGAATCTTGTGCATCGCTCGCATCGAAAACCAACGCTTGAAGCCGGCGGGCTTATGCCCGCCGCTCATGCGCTCAACGCTCTTGAGTCGCCCGAACCGTCCCCGGACACCGAAATACTTCGCAAGGAGCAGAGCGAATTCGTTTGGTCGGCTATCGGCGAAATCGACGAAAAGTACCGGGAAACATTGGTGCTTTACTATCGGAGCGGTCAATCGGTTCGGGAAATTGCGTCGGCAACGGCATCGACAGAGGAAGCTGTCCGGCAACGGCTTGTCCGTGCCCGAAAGTCGCTCAAAGTCAAACTCGAAGAAATGGTCGGTAGCATTTTGACCGACACCATTCCCGGCGAGACTTTTACCATGACCGTGATGACCGCTCTCGGAGCGGCAATGCTCACAGGCGGCATGGCACAAGTAGCGGTTGCCGCTACAACGGGAGCGGCAGCGGTAACCGGCGCGGCAACAACCGGTAAGGGGGCATTGGGCACAACAACGATGTGGAGTGTGATTGCACCCGTTGCGTTCTTCGGTTGGCTCTTTGCAATGTTCTTCGCAGTATTTTGGGCAGGTGTTCGTAATGCCCCCACACTTCGAGCCAGACGATTTCGAGTTTATTCGATTTTCTGGTCTTTCCAGTATTTCTTGCTGTATGGTGGTAGTCTTTTAGTAATAGCCGGCACAACTGTCTATTGGGCAAGGGCACCGTTCGGGACGGGGGGTGCCTTAACCATTGCTTTTGTTATCGTATGTTTGATTAGTTTTTTGACTGGCTTTTTGTTCCCGTTGGCATACCAAAGGAAGATGCGCAGAATCGTCGAAGATGATCTCGGTTTGTCTGGCGAATATGTCGAATCCTATTCCTACCAGCAAGTCGAACAGAGGTTTTTCCTTTCGCTCATTACGAATATGTTCTTGGGTATAACGATTATCGCTTTTCTTGTCTTTCCTGTTGTTTTTGAAAGTGCCGTGTTTTTTTCCCCTCCTCTCGGCTATGTCGCGTTCTTTGCCCTGATAATGCCCGTCTTGTATTATCCGCCTGGTCGGTATTTTTGGAAATCTGCCGCACGAAGCAAAATTTTCTTGCCGCTCCACCGCTTGTCGACAATCCGTTTGAAGTCATCCTCCAAAAAACGGGCAAGCAGCCTCACTCCGTAGATCATCCAAATCCAAAAAAGACTGGCAGAATGTTTGGAGTTATTCTCTTGATGTGGATCGGATTCGTCGGAATCGTCATCTGGTACTTTTCGCTTTATTCTTGGGACCAACATCCGATTCCGTTGGGCATCTGCGTCGCTTTGACTCTTCTTGTTCTCGTGGGAGGAACTATACTGCTCAAGAGAACGAAAACTCTGCG
>Ga0123353_10013732_pt1 | contig 11618 bp, 10 predicted proteins | sample TergutLab28metaG_3_FD_92763 | JGI IMG/M metagenome (GOLD analysis project Ga0123353, IMG submission 92763) | Labiotermes labralis P3 segment gut microbial communities from Petit-Saut dam, French Guiana - Lab288 P3 | ecosystem: Host-associated > Arthropoda: Insects > Digestive system > Gut ... | reverse complement strand
TTGAATTTTTCATTTTTTACCGATATTATTATAATACAGTCTCTTAAATTTATAAATTATAAAAGAAAATTTGATATTAATGAAAAGAATAGTAGTTTTTCTGTTTATTATTATAGTTCCTCTCTATTCAATTGAAAGGGAATATATTCTTGGCGGAGATAATTGGCAGCCCCTTCTATTGAAAAACATAGAGATCAATCAAAATGAAGCTGGTGAAAACTCCCTTTTTATTCAAAACGGCGAATACGCGCTGGATAATTCCACAGAACTTCTTCTCCATTTTAACTCTCTACCTATAGTTGATGTTACAGGCAATTTTAGACTAATAGAAAATAAAGTTTCCATATCCGAAGGCCGAAAAAAGTTTGGCGCAGGAGCAGCGCTGTTTAATAAAGAAACAAACAGTATTGTTCTTGACCGCAATGGAAGGGGATTTTTTCCCGGAAGAATTTATTCAGATGATTTTAGTATAGAATTTTGGGTCTACGGACAAAATTATACTGATGGAGAAACGATTTTTTTTGTTGATGGTTTTGCAGATATAGGCAATGGTTTTATTTCGCAGCTTTTCAGGTGCCATATTGAAAACAGAAAAACAGTCTGGACCATAAAAAACTTTTTTATCCCACCGGGCTCCAAAGAATTCGAAGTAAAAATATCAAGCGAAAGACAGCTTATACCAGGCGTGTGGACGCACCATTTACTCAGATATGATTCTACAACAGGTTTAATGGAATATCTTATTGATGCTAAACCGGAATCTGTTATATATGCCACAACATCCGAAAGAGAGGCTGGGCAGGTTTATCCTTTATACTCAGGGACCAGAGGGAGAATTGTAATAGGAAATAACTTTACAGGCTTGATCGATGAATTCCGTTTTAAGCTTGAGTGGATCAATAATAATATGCTGCCGTTGCTGGGAGCTCATACAGGAGTTTATATATCGGAACCTGTAGATCTGGGGAACAGCAAATCTACGCTTATTGGCTTTGAAGCAAAAAACATAATTCCTATAGGTACAGATATTTTATATTACTATTATCTTAGCGATTCCAGGCAAGCCATTATGGAGGATAGTCCGGAATGGAAAAAAATCGCGCCAGGTTCAGGGTTGCTTAGCGAAAGAGGGGGGCGTTTTTTACGTATTAAAGCTGTGCTTTATTCTGATGGTGAAAAAAGCGTATCTCCTTCTGTTTCGAGAATCAATATAAAATTTGATCAAAAAAGCTCACCGCCTCCGCCAAGAGTTGTAAGGGCAGAACCGGGAAACAGCAGCGTAAGGCTTAAATGGTCGGAAGTTATAGATCCGGATATTGACGGCTATTATGTATATTTTGGCGAAAGATCCGGAAAATATTTTGGGTCTGAAAAAAATAACAATACTTCTCCAATAGATGTCGGAAAAAACAACGAGATAATAATACGCAATCTTGAAAACGGCAGAATATACTATTTTGCTGTTGTTTCATACAGCAGATCAACGCCCCGTTATGGAAGTGTAATAGTAAATGAAGGCGGAGACTATTCTGTTGAAGTAAGCGCAAGGCCTCTTGAGACATATGGAGATATAAAATGAATAACGAGGCATTGTTTGGAAAAGCTATTGCGCTTATAAAACATAAAGAATATGACGAAGCAGAAGATATTCTTAAAAGGCTAATAGCGGAAAATCCGGATAAAGAAAACCTGTATCTTACTTTAGGCAATATATACTTGTTTAAAAACAAGAAACAGCAAGCTATGGATACTTATGAAAAAGCCATGCAGATTGCTCCGGAAAATCCGGATATTTACTGCAACATAGGCCTTGTCTATAAACAACAAGGCGATATGGATGAGGCTACTTCATACTTGCAGAAAGCTCTCTCTTTAGCAAAAGACAGGGCAGATATTTATTATAATTTAGGCAATATATACAAACAGTTAAAAAATTATACAGAAGCAGAAAAAATATTTCTGGAAGCTATCAAGCTGCAACCTGAATTTGTTCAGGTCTATAATAATCTTGGTTCTCTATATATTGAAAAAGGAGAATTCGCGCAAGCAGAAGAGATAATAAATAAAGGGCTTGCTATCGATGAAAATCATCCCAGGCTTTTATACAATCTTGGAGTTGTAAAAGATTTGCAGGGAAAATCCGAAGAAGCAATAGGATTCTATAAACATTCTATTGTAACCCAACCATTATGGGTAGACAGCCTTAATAATTTGGGTATTGCATACCATAAATCCAACAAGCATGGAAAGGCAATAAAAACTTTTAACAATGCTCTTGATGTTGAACCAAATAATCCTGTTCTTAAAAATAATATTGCCGCTACATACGAATCTGTTGGAGAAGAAAAAAAAGCAAAAGAGTATTACAAAGAGGCAATTTCCCAAAATCCAGAATATATAAAAGCTTCGCTAAACCTTAGCGCCCTGTACAGGGAAACAGGTGATTTTGATAATGCGTTAAAAGAACTAAGCAGGATCGAAACAATAAACCCCAAAGATGAAGAGATAAAAATCCAGAAAGCGCACGTCTATTTTGAGCAGGGTGAATTTGATGATGCTGAGAAAATAATAGATCATTCAATAAAAAGTGAGAGCAAAGGCAATTCTGCTGCGTTTGCCCTTAAAGCGCTTTTAAGTATAAAGAAAGGAAAATCCGAAGAAGCAACAAAGTATATTGAAAAAGCAGATGCCCTTGAACCTGGAAATATTCCTCTTAAAAACGCTAAAGCAGAACTTTACAGGCAAAAGGGAGATCTCAAAAAAGCAGAAAATGAATTCAAAGATATTCTCTCTCTAAATAAAGGAAATCTTAAAGTTTCGATTGAGCTTGCAAAAGTCCTTAAAGAGCAGGAAAAATTTGAGGATGCTATTTCTGTATTGGATTCTCTAAAAGGGGATTATAAATATTATAACGATACAATAACAGAATATACAGATATTTATAAAAAAACCGGGCAAACAGAAAAAGCTCTTGAATACTCCAATCAGTTTCTTGGAAAGATGGGGGAAGATGATTCCCAGATCGATATATCTTCCTTAAGTAAAGGGATAGAGTTATTTGAAGAAGCATCAAAATCTTACGAGATTTTGAATAACGAAAGAATGGAAGAGAGGCTTTCGGGATTTGTAAAAGAATATGTAAAAAGCGAGCAGGACAAAATTGCGCCGCAAGATGCAATGAGTTTTCTTGTCGGAGCCATAGAAGGGCTAAATGATGAACAAGTTCCTATACTCGATATTGGGGGAATAGAGCCTGTTATAGAAATAAACGAAGAAGAAGAGATGCGTATTCTAAATGAGGATGAAAATTTAGATGATGAAGATAAAGAGATTGGCCTCTATGAAGAAGCAAAAGATAAAATAGAAAAAGAGATTATTGAAAAATACGGAAAAGATATGCCTCAGTTTTTTCCTCCGCGGCCGTTTCCCATGCCGCCTATTAATATTCCCATGCCCTCTATGCCGGCCCCTTCTTTTCCTCAAGCTCCTCCTCAGATGCCTGCTGCTCCGCAGCCGCAATCGCAGCCCCCTTCAATGCCTCCTGCAGAAGCGCCTTTGGCAAGACAACCTGCGCCCCCTCAGCAGCAAGCCGATAACAATCAGGAAGATATGCTTAAAAAATACGATGGAGTAGAAGAACCTGAAGGAGAACCTGTTCCAAACCTTAAAGATGAAACCGAGTATGTAAATACAGATATTGCCGGCTTGCTTGATAGCCTCGAAGGACTTACAGATTTTCTTACCGAAGGAAGAAAAGATAAGTATGAAAGCAGCGTAATGAAACTTAAAGTTGCAACACTAAAACGTAAACTTAATGGAAACAAAGGGCTTCTCGATACTCTTGCCGAAAACGACGAAGGCGAAGAAGAAGGGGAGCCGGAAGAAAAAATAGCGCTGCCTGAAAAACGATCCAATACAGATAGAAGAGAAGATAGAGACAGAAGAACCGAAGATAGAAGAAGCATTCAGGACAGAAGAGACAGCGTAAAAGAAGACAACGAAATTGTTACAAAAGGCCAACTGGAAAATACATTTAGTTATATAAAAGGGCTTGCGGACTTTTTGCCCGAAGAAGTAGGCGTAGATGTTTTGAAGCTTAAAATTAGCAAGCTGCTTGGAAAAATAGACGAAAAGACCAGCAAATAAACCAGTAATTAAAAATTTCGAATATGCATTTGCGAAACACTCCGTTACCCCGTGAGTGGTGATAATCCCCTTTATTATTTCATCCATAAAGCTGCTGCTGGTACAGCAAGCAACCCATCGCCAAAAGATAAAGTATATTCGCCGGAATAAAGAACTAAAGCAATGTATGATGTTTTTCCCTTGATTATGTTTTCTCTAAACCATATTTGCGGTGCAAAATCTTCCCTGGATACACTGTGGCTGGCTTTAACTTCTATCCCAACCATAGCTCCATCATCGCGCTCTATTAAAAAGTCAACTTCATGTTTTTTGTAATCCCTATATTGAAATAAATTATAGTCACTGTCCAAATCGATTTGAGCTGCCAATTCCTGAAAAATAAAAGTTTCCATTAATTTGCCGCTGCGGTCCGAGTCTCTCATTATATCATCTTTATTCCAGCCCAAGATGGATGTCATAAAGCCTGTATCACTAGCGTATATTTTTGAACTTTTCCCAACACGGTCATAATCTGTACGGACCCAGGGATTAACTCTTTCAAAAATAAACAAAGACTCAAGCGCGTTTATATATGCATCTAATGTTTGTTTGGAAATCGCCATTCCAGCGCCTATTTTCGCAGCATCCATAAATTTTCCGGACCAACCTGCTAAAACCAAAACCAGTTCTTTTAAATTATTTTGTCGCCTGATATTCATTAAATCTTTTAAATCCCTGTTTAAGAGATCAGAACTGTAATCTTTGTACCACTCTTTTCTCTCTTTTTGAGTTTTCAATTTAACAGCTTCGGGATAACCGCCACGAAACGCAAAATCAAAAATCTGCTCTTTATCATATCCTTCAATTTTCCTGGGAAAATCCATATTAAACGAATGTTTTAAAAATTTTGGTGAACGGTTCATGAGTTCACCTATTGTCAATGGACGCAGTCTAATCCGCTTGTTACGGCCAGCCATGCTATCGGTTATTATTGGCAATGTTTGAATATTTGCCGAACCTGTTAAGCAATACTGACCCACTCTGTTATTTTTATCTACAGCCATTTTGATTTCGGGTATAAGGTTTGGAGCTTTTTGTACTTCGTCTATAAACATAGTACCGGTGGAATGTTTTATAAACCCCTTTGGATCTTCTTTTGCAAACTTTAATAAATTGTCATCATCCAAAGATAATAAAACACTATCTTTTTTAAGAACCTGGTTCAGCAACGTTGTTTTGCCGGTTTGCCTTCCCCCTGTTAAAACTACTACACGACGGCTTTTTAGTGCTTTTTTTATCCCTTCTGCTTGCCATCTTGGGATTTCTTTTTGCATTTTTACCCTCTTTATGAGTATAGCTCATATGGGCAAAAAAGTAAAGTAGAATTGGTTAAAAAGGTAAAATAGGATTGGGTAAAAAAGCAAAGTAGAATTGGTTAAAAAAGTAAAGTAGCAGAGGGTAAAAAAGCTGGCAATCATATCAAAAATATTTTTTAATTTTTAAAGCAACCATCCCTTTTGCTAGGTTATAAAGTTATAGCTTCGACACTTTTGTTGACAGCTATACAAATGTAGAGTATTTTAAATAAGGAGCATATTATGCAGGAACTACAAAGCGAACCTCTAACTTTTGAAAAAGTCTGGGCTGCTCTGATGGAAAACAGAGAGCAAATGAAGGAAACTGATCAGAAAATTCAAGAAACTGACCGGATCGTTAAGGAAGTTAGCAAGCAGATAGGCAAACTGGGTAACAGTTTCGGAGAACTTGCCGAACATCTTGTTGCTCCCGGTATTGTGGAAAAATTCAATGACCTTGGTTTTGGCTTTTATGGGATTTCCCCCAAAGGTCGCTTGTTTGCAGATCCCATAACAAAAAAATATTTAACAGAAGTTGATATTATTCTGGAAAACAGCGAAATTTTTATGGCTATAGAAGTTAAATCAAAATTGCGCATGCAGGATGTGACTGACCATATAACCCGTATGGAACTTTTACGCCGTATCGCAGATGCCATGAACGATAAAAGAAAATACCAGGGAGCAATTGCCACAGCCATAGTAACAAACGAAACACGCGACTATGCCCACAAGTCCGGATTCTATGTAATAGAGCAAAGTGGCGACACCATGAAGCTCGAAATACCCGAAGGGTTTGTTCCCCGAGCATGGTAAACATTATAAAATAATCTCTAAATAGAACAATGTAAATTGAAAAAACACTCTTTGGGAGAGACATTCTGCGGGTAGGATGTCTAGTCCTTTCATAATCCTCAATAGCGTGCTGAGCATCGGCTCGCTCTCTCCGCTCTACACGCGAAGTAATACGCTGCAATCAACGTAAGACTTATGTGCTAGAAAATTTGCGGACATTTTTTTGGCTTGACGTAATTCTTTTATACGCTTCCCGATATCCTTAGCATCGTATTTTAAACCAAAGTCTTTTTTGAGATTATGTGTGTAGCTGGCCATTGCCGTTACATGAAATTCCCGGCGTCATCGTAAAGCTGGACTTCGATTTTATATTCCTTGTCGTAGGCTTGGTTGGGTGGAATGAAGTCAGCATAGCCACGATAATTTGGAGATGCAGGGTCTGGGAAAATATTTATATTTGTAACAGACGGCGTTACGGACACACCACCTATTTTGACTACTGACCTATTCCAGCTCACGCCTTTCCCATGAATATCCTTATCCGTCCAGTGAATCCTGATTTTAGAGTTTGGTTCGATACCGGTTGCTCCAGTAGTTAAGTTTTGCCAGTTACCCGTAGCGCCTATGCTATTGTCTATTTGAAATGGATTGGTAGCACGAAGTGCCGGTGGTGTGCGGTCACCGACGGTGATGGTGGCGATAGTTGAGGGATCACCATAATAGATATTACTATTCGGCAACATAAGTGCCCAGTGCACACTAATTTCAAAATCTCTATTATCACCAACAACTATCGGCCACGTAGTAGTGTTTATTGGAACGCTAACTGTTGGTGTTGTTTGGCCATTTGTATTATCCCTACATATTATTCTCCAAAGAAGAGATGACGCACCCGGTGCTGTGCCACCATAAGGTAAAGCACTGTTGGGACGACTTACTTGAATAGTCTGATTGCCTGCACTATTTAAACCAGGAGAATTCCACGACACTTGAGGTACAGCCGGTTTGAGATTATCTAGTGAGTCTGGATCGAAACTCTCGTCAGCAATAGACACATTAAAAATAAATAATACAATTACGAACGTTAATATACATTTGCGTAACATTTTATTCCCCCTTCTTCACTCCCGCGGACACTGAGCCTGTCGAAGTGTCAAAGGGAGTGTACGGCGGTGACTTCGAGAATCTCAGCCACCGCGTGAAATAATTCCTACTGCTGTACTTCTTTACTAAGCGTCAGGCTTACAGGCGGAATGGCTTGAGGGCTTAAGTTGAAACCATTAGCATCTTGTAATTGTTGGAAAGTAATCGTTACATCCACTTTTATAGTCTGACTGCCAACTTCCGCATCACCAATCTTAAAAGTCTGTATAAAAGTATATGTGTCAAACGAATAACCATCGCTTATATTTGCGATAAATCCAGTTGTACTATTATAGGTTTTGGATAATTCAGTACATGTTACTGTATACGTAATATCTGAAGCCGAAAAATGATCTCCCCAACCATCGTCAGGAGTATATGTAGGCGCAAAACTTATAGATGTCTGTCCGGAAGTATACACCGGAAAACTCACCGCCACATCTTTCGTCACTGTAATTGGCGGCGGCGGATCATCCGTCGTCGATGTAGACGGGCATCCTGTTATCATCATCAGCGGCCAGAGCATTGCAGCGAGTACATCTTTTCCTTCCAGTGGAAATTTCTTTCCTTCTACAGGAGCGGCTGTAACCAGCTTCTCTTTCACTACCGGCAGCGCGAAAAAAGCACTACCTGCTAAAATGTAAATCAACGTACATATCAATATCCTTTTCATTTTTATCTCCTTTTATATTTATTTGGTATTCCTTTTTCTTTATCATAGGGAACTATTTTTTTTATAAGAAACTTGTCTTTCCCTAAAATCTCAAGTGTTCTTTCATACCGATCATAGGGAACATGAATCTGATTTATAAAGTTCTGTATAGGTTTGTCGTTTATTGATGGCAGCAGGCGGCACAGGTCAATTATACAAGGCTTTGTGCCATTATTCTGAAAATCCAATTTCCTGCCAAAAAAATGTGGGTCGATGGCTTTTATTGTTTCTTGCTCTTTTTGTGTAAGCTCTCTGTCTTGTTTTTTTCCATTAATGCTCATGCCCTGAACAATTCTCCATTCCCGTACCCAAAAGTGGTACAAGTATTCGTATTCCCCATTTTCTTTAAGGTAATCAGTGAAGTAAAGAAGCGAGCAAAGCCCCTGTATTGTCCCTTGAATTTTCTCAAATTCCTTATTTCGTTTTTTTTCATCATGTGTATCAATGGTTCCTTCAAAGATAAGCTCCAGGGTATCCCTAAGTTGCGCAATGCTTACTCTTTTTGCAAGACCAGTTTCCGAATTTATAATAATTTCCTTTTCATGAGCGAACTTGATAGTTGCTTTGTCCAGATACTCGAGCATATAAGCTATTGTTTTTAAATCGCCTAGAAGATGTATAAAGGAAGATGCCAAATGCCAGAGCGAAGTAGGTTCATCTTTTACGGTATATGGGGATTTTGGAATATGTATCACTGGCATTGCGCCTATTCCATATGCATTTTCATCGGTAAATTCTAAATGAAAGTCACCATAAACATCAGCATGTTCTTTAAGCTTTTTAGTATCGTCAATCGCCGTCAAGCAAAACCGGCATTGTAATAATTTAAACACATCGCTTTTTTCTTTACCTTTTTCATCTGTTTTACCGGGATACTCAATTATATTGGGAACCAGCAAAAGACCGTATTTGAGTATACTCCTTAATATCTCTATGTCTTTGTCATCAGTTTGTTGATTATCACGCCTTTGCGGAAAAGAATGATACAGCATGCTTAATTTCTAATTTATTTTCCAGTAACGGGGCGTTTCAATTTGCATAATTGGTTCAGCATTGTTAATTTGAGCAATAAAGCTCTCCCAAACCTGTGGGTATTGTTCCTTTACCATACGGAAAAAAGCAGCCCATTGTGCGGTTTGCTCCGCTGCTCTGTAAATTATAGGGTTAATGGACCGAAGACGTTCTATATTCTTTCGTATTTGAGCGCTTAATGAGCTATTGATCGTAACTGTTTCTGTGTCCCTATTAATCAATATAAACAAATACGATGGAAAACCGGTAAATACAAGTTTTTCATTAATTATTTCGTACCATATGTCGGTTCCGTAATCTGTATAAATATAACTTTCCCAGTTATTCAGAGTAGCAAATAGCAATCGGCGTATATGTGTTGCTCCAGCTGCGCTTTTATCCTCATCAATGCTTATGTCATTGTATCCAGGTATAATCCCCGAAAGATTGCTGGTTATTTGTCGTATACGATTAGTGTTTCCGTCTACGAGCATTGCATCAACAAAAAACAAATTTATTCCAGTAAGAGTATTTATAAATTTAGGATGAAATTCCGCGAACATATAAGCTGTGGGATTCTCAATACAAAGCAATCGTTCCTCTTGTGTTTTTGGATGTCCCAGTAGTGTCATGCATGCTGTATCTTCTGTAGCGGCAAAAAGGGCTGTGGGAATTATCTGCCAGTCGTACATATCCACGGTAACAGCGGTATCGCCTATGTAGACGATAAGGCGCTGCCCATCCGGCTGATTTGCCCTGTACTCAATATTGACTGGCTTGCCCTCGGCACTTGATGAAGGAATAGCAACCGCTTGGAACAAAATACCACCTACCCGCGATACGATTTCATAGGAAACAGCCTGTTTTCCACGCGCGCTAACGGTTAAGCTGATATTTCTACCACCAAAAATACCATAGTTTTTAAGATTTACAAACTCTACAGGGGCAGCAAGAACTCCGCTTGCCAGAAACAATGCAAGTAACAGCGCTACTGCTATTTTTTTACAGAATATTGTCATATTTGTTCTCCTTTGTGTATTCCTGATGGTTTATCTTTATATAGCCCAACCATACATATTTTTTCCTTCAATTCAGGGAATTTTTTCTCCAAAATCGGACAAACTGGCGGCTGTTCAACAAGGAATAGAATATGGGCAAGTTTATGAATATAGTTCTGGCTGCCATTACTCAGCTTTTTCATTCCCGATGAAAAGTCTCTAAATCGCCGTTCTGTTTTGGTCATTGTCCCTCTTTGGTAGCACTATTTTTGAAATGTAAAACAAGTCTTTATGCAATATTACTATGTAACTATATGTATTAGCAATAGTAACTTTTTAAAAAATTCATTTTACTCCTCTTAAAATCTCCCCAATTTATTGAAAGTCTGCTATGCTTTATTCAGAATGAAGAAACAGGTTCCCATAAAAAAAGCGAGTATCAATCAGCGAATAAAAATACTTCGAAAGAGCCTAAATTTGACCCAAAAGGAATTTGCTCAAAAAATCTGTGTCTCGACTTCTTTTCAAACACTGACAGAACTTGAACAAAAAAAAGTCCTTGACCGGCACATTAAGCTTATTATTTCTGCTTTTGGGGTAAACGAAGCGTGGTTAAGAACAGGGGAAGGAGAAATATTTGAAAAAGATATTACTCCAAATTACAAAATCGCCGAAACCATGGAAATTTTTAAACAATTAAACCCGTTTTTTCAGGATTTTATATTGGATCAATTACATAAATTGCTCGACTATGAAAGAACAGTGGAAAAGGATACTAAAAAGCGGTCTCAGGCAGCCAATGATGAACTATAAGGCCAGTGCATCTTGATATGGAGCCTCATGTAAAATAACACCTCCTGTTTTGCTTACTATTCTATAGGTGATGATTTTTTCATCCAATCAAATATCTCAATGGTAAAATATTTCTTGCTTTAATTTATATGCCGTCTAACGTTTTTATGTTCGGATGTGTTTTATGAAAGACGTAGTTAGCTGGTATGTCAATAAAACCATTTTTCGATAACCTTCGGCAATCTTGTGAATTTCAAACTTAGTAGAATTATTTTTGAAAGGATATTTTCCCCCTGTCATTGCGAGCGTAGCGAAGCAATCTAGAATACAAAACCTACTGGATTGCTTCGTCGCGTTGCTCCTCGCAATGACAAAGTCCCTGCTTATGCAGAACTCGCAATGACAAAGTCCCTGCTTACGCAGAACTTGCAATGACTGTTGCGCCAGCATGACTCGCAATGACTGTTGCGTGAAAAGCCATTAGGCGACGAAGCAATCTACCTCTAACAATGACATCTATTTCTTTATTTCAACTTTTGAAGCAAAATACATATTCATACTGTATATAATTATTATGCAGACAAACAGAAAATTTAAAGATAGCGTGTTTACTTCTTTATTCAGTACTCCAGATGTTCTAAGGGAGTTATACTGTGCGCTTAAAGGGATTACTCTTCCCAATGATAT